>ULQC01075833.1_pt1 | contig 19275 bp, 19 predicted proteins | sample 1954091 | NCBI WGS metagenome assembly ULQC01 (sample SAMEA4835645, study PRJEB28245) | human gut metagenome | biome: gut microbiome; material: fecal sample | place: Denmark | collected 2008
GTCCGCCTGCGTCACCGGCCTGCTGCTGGCTATGAGTCTTCCGGTCACCGCCCCCTACTGGGCCCCTGTCCTGGGCGGCCTGTTTGCCATTGTCATCGTCAAACAGTTTTATGGAGGGCTGGGCCGCAACTTCCTCAACCCCGCCTTGGCGGGGCGGACCCTGCTGTGTACCTTCCCTGGCCTGATGACCAGCTGGGTGGACGCGTTCCAGCGGCCCGGCCTGATCCAGGGCGTGGACGCCGCCTCCTCCGCCACCCCCATGGCCGTCCTCCACACCGGAGCGGTGCCGGACCTGACCCTGGGGCAGATGCTGCTGGGCCAGCACGGCGGCGCCATGGGAGGCGTCCCCGTGCTCATGCTGCTGCTGGGCGGACTGTATCTGGTCTCCCGGCGGGTCATCACCCCACGGATTCCGCTGGCCTATCTGGGGACAGTGGCCCTGCTTACCCTCCTGTTTCCTAGGGGAGACGAGGGAGCGCTGGCCTGGATGACCGCCCAGCTGTGCTGCGGCGGATTGGTGATGGGGGCTGTCTTTATGGCCTCGGACTACACCACCACTCCGGTCACCCCCCTGGGACAGACCATCTTTGGCGTGGGCTGCGGCGTGCTCACCGTACTGCTCCGCTATTTCGGCTCCTACCCCGACGGGGTGGGCTGGGCCATTCTGACCATGAACTGCTGCGTGTGGCTCATGGACCGGGCCGCCATCCCCCGGCGCTTCGGCATGGGACGCTTCGCTCTGGTCCGCTCCTGGGGACAGCAGCTGAAGGAGAGCCTTGCCGCCATCCATTTTGTCCCGCCTAAGCTGAAATTCTTGGCCCGGGCCGGGGACGGCACCATGCCTGGCGAGGGCTATCTGGACGAGCTTAAGGGTAAGGTGCGCCAGTGGGCGGCCCTGGGCGGCGTGCTCCTGGCCGTGTGCCTGATGATCTTCGGCGTCCACCGGGCCACCGACTATGCCGCTGTCCGGGCCGAGACCGAGGCCCAGGAGGCCCTGCTGGACCAGGTCATGCCTCAGGCTACCGTGCGCACGGAGACTCCCTATTATGCCTCCGGGGCCCTTAGCATTACGGCGGGCTACAACGACAGCGGTTTGGTGGGCTACTGTGTGGAGGTCCAGGCCCACGGCTTCGGCGGTCTGATGACCGCCGTGGTGGGCGTCAACACCAACGGCGAGGTCACCGGCGTGGCCATCACCAGCCATCAGGAGACCGAGGGCGTGGGAACCGACGCCATGACGCAGGAGTATCTGGACCAGTATGTAGGCAAGTCGGGCACCATCCGCACCGCGGGGGACAACTCGGTGGACGCGGCCTCGGGCGCCACCGCCACTTCGGAGGCGGTGACCTCCTGTGTGAACCAGGCCCTGGCCATTGTGGCCAATTTGGATACGGAAGGGAGCGTCGATTATGTGGACGGCGAAGTTTGACCGCTCCCAGCGCGGGAAAGGAGGCGGCAGGGAATGACCGCATTTCAACTGGCGGGCGTAGCTCTGGCCGCCCTGCTGTCGGAAAATTTTATTCTGGTCAACTGTCTGGGCATCGGCACCCGGACCAAGGCCTTTCAGGACCCGCTGGACGCCTGGCGCACCGGCGTCAGCTTAACGGCGGTGATGACCCTCACGGCGCTGCTGTCCTGGCTGCTGGACCAGCTGCTTCAGCACTTTGCACTGGGCTACTTTCAAACCCTGGTTTTTGCCCTGGTGGGACCGGCTGTGGTAGCCGGCCTGCGGTACTTTTTGAAAAACTGTGTGCCGGAGCTCTCCCGGCGGATGGATGAGAATCTGGCCAGCATCACCTCCAACTGCGCGGCCATGGGCGCGGCGCTGCTCATCGCCCAGCGGGGGTATGGTTTGGGGGCCGCCCTTCTCTTTGGATTCTTCGGCGGCGCAGGGGCGACGGTGGCTCTGATGTGTCTGGCCGGCCTGCGCCGGGAAGTGAGCCTCACCAGCTGCCCCAAGAGTTTCCAGGGCATCCCCATCGAACTTGTGACTGTCGGCCTGATGGCCCTGTCCCTGGTGGGCTTCTACGGTCTGCACCTGTCTTAAATCATTACGTTTCCTTTTTGTCCTGCCGGTGAAAACCGGCGGGGCAATTTTTTTGCAGAAATACGTAAAGCAGGCTTGACATATATGTAAAGTGTGCTATACTAAAATCGTAAAGCGAGCTTTACTTTATTAAGAGGAGGCGAGAATTTGACCAACCGGATTGCAGAACTGAGGAAGGAGCGGCGCATCTCCCAGGCGGAGCTGGCCGAGGCGGTGGACGTCACCCGCCAAACTATCATCTCCCTGGAGAATGGGCGGTATAACGCCTCCCTGCTCCTGGCCCACAAGATCGCCCGGTATTTCGGGCTTACCATTGAGGAAGTATTTCTGTTTGAGGAGGAGTCCACATGAAGAAGAATTTGATCGTACCAGCCGCCGCAGTGGTGCTGGGTCTGGTCCTGTTTGGCATTGTATTTATTCTGGACGAGCAACTGCCCGCAGGGGGTGTGGGCCTGTGCGCCGGCCTGGGCGGGGCGCTGATCGGTCTGGGAGGCGGCAGTTTGTTTCTCCCCCTGGCCATGGCGGCTATGAAACCCGAGGACCGGCGGGAGGTAGAGCGGGCCGAGCGGGATGAGCGGAGCATTGCCATCCGCACCCACGCCGCCTATGACAGCTGGTACTGGACCCTGTGGCTGCTGTGGGTCCCCTTTGTGGTGGCTATGGTGCGTGGAGACCTCCCCTGGATGGTGATCGCCCCCACCGTGCTGGTCCTTCACTGCGCCTTTTATATGTTCCATATGTACCGCTGGTCCAAAAAGCTATGAGCCGCCGTCTGGAACTGCCCATCGGGCCGGAGCTGGCCGGGATCAAGGTGGACACCTTGCTCAAGCGCTGCCTGGGCCTGTCCGGCACCGTAGTGCGGAGAATCAAGTGGCTGGACGATGGAATTTTGGTGGACGGACGCCGGGTCAATACCCGGTACATCCCCAAAGCAGGGGAGGTGCTGTCTGTCCGTCTCTCTGACCCGGAGCGGCGCAGCGGCATCGTCCCCGCCCCTGGCCCTCTGGACATTGTGTACGAGGACCAGGACCTGCTGGTACTCAATAAGGCGCCAGGGGTGACGGTCCACCCCGGACCAGGCCATTTTGATGATACAATAGGCAATTTTCTGCTTAATTATTACGACCAGGAGGGCGAAGAGGGGGACTTTCACCCCGTTCACCGCCTGGATCGGGGGACCTCCGGCCTGTTGGTGGTAGCCCGCCATCCCCACGCCCAGGAGGTGCTGAAGCGTCAGCTTCACACGCCCGACTTTCAGCGGACCTATCTGGCTGTCTGCGTCGGAACACCCGCCCCGCCCTCCGGCACCATTGACGCTCCTCTGGGGCCTTGTGAGGGATCGCTGGTGGAACAGACGGTCCGGCCGGACGGGAAACACGCCTGTACTCACTATGAGACCCTGCGGCAAAACGGTCCCTTTGCCTTGCTCCGGCTCCAGCTGGAGACCGGGCGGACTCACCAGATCCGGGTCCACATGTCCTATCTGGGCCACCCCCTGGTGGGAGACTTTCTCTACGGAACAGAATCCAGTTTGATCTCCAGACCAGCGCTCCACTCGGCCCGCCTAGCCTTCCTGCATCCCATTACTGGAATGCGCCTGGAGTTTACCCAGCCCATTCCTCAAGATATGGAGCGCCTTCTGGCTTTCCCTAACATGGAGTCATCGCCTTGAAACGCATCTCCGGTCTACCAAATGTCTACCAGGTCTACCGCCGGGAAGCCTTGCGCGTCAAGGCTTTCCGGCGGTTTTCTTTTTGCCGTTTTGGGAGTCGGTCTACCAGATGTCTATCAAGATGATTTTTTGAGGGAGAAACCCGCGGGTTTCTCCCTCTTTTTTGCGTTTTGAGCACGTTTTGGAGCATGCAAGGGGCGTTATGCTGGCATTGCAGGTCAAAATGTTGTTTTCCAGGCGAAATGTCTGCCATGTTGTGCCAAAAATCAACTCTTGCGTGCCTGAATTTAAAAGGAGGAATTCCAATGAGAAACCTGAAACGTGCTCTCAGCCTGGGTCTCACCGCGGCCATGATTTCCGGCCTGATGGTGATGGGCTCCAGCGCCGCGAGCTACGCGGACGTGACTTCTGAGAACAATGTGGAAGCCATTGAAGTTCTCGAGGCCGTCGGCATTATGATCGGCGACGAGAACGGCAACTTCAATCCGGATCAGAACGTCACCCGCAACGAGATGGCTGTCGTTATGGCCAACCTGATGGAGTATAACGTAGCCAGCTACAAGGACACCAGCCCCTTCACTGATGTCCCCTCTTGGGCCGAGCCCTACGTGGCCGCCTGCTGGACCAACGGCATCACCGCCGGCTACAGCAGCACCATCTACGGCGGTTCCGACACCGTGACCACCGCCCAGGCCGCTCTGATGCTGATGAAGGCTCTGGGTTATTTCCAGTACGCCTCTGACTTCGGCGGCGACTGGCAGCTGGCCACCACCCGTCAGGGCAACAACATCGACCTGTTCGTGGGCGTGGACTCCGGCGTGACCCAGGCCATGACCCGCAACGACGTGGCTCAGCTGGTGCTGAACACTCTGAAGTCCGGCACTGTGGAGGCTTCCACCGACGGCAGCTGGACCATTGGTGACGTGACCATCAACAACAACGTCACCTACAGCTACATCACCAGCAACCAGGACTATGCCGACGCCATCGACGACGTCAAGTCCACCAGCAACACCACCGACGCCAACCGCTTTGTCGTGGAGCTGGGCGAGCAACTGTACATGGGTGACCTGCAGCTGAACGATGAGGCTGTCGACGCCTTTGGCCGCCCCGCCCGTTACTGGGAGTACGACAGCGAGGAGATCGGCACCTATGTGCAGACCGAGCTGCTGCGCGAGACCTACACCACCAAGGTGACTGGCCGCGACCTGTACAACCTGCTGGGCAGCAGCGTCATCGACAGCTATGATTTCAACATCGCCATTGACGGCGAGACCGACGAGGATGTCCTGGACGGCTACTACTTTACTGAGGGCAACCTGGTCCGCTCCAACACCAACGGCGTGGGCGGCACCGGCGACGGCGTGCTCACCGAGGTGTATGTGGACGTGATCGACAAGGAGGTCACCATCGCCATCATCAACACCTATCTGGCCATCACCGATGACTATGATGAGGATGACGACGAGATCGCCCTGGAGATCTACGCCATTGAGGACAAGGGCAACGACACCTATGTGAAGACCATGGGTGAAACCGAGACCAATGTAGAGATCACCGGTGAGGACTTCGATATCGCCGATTACGTGGACGGCGACATCGTTTTGGTCACCGTGGCTGACGGCGAGGTCCAGACCGTAGCCGATCCCGAGATCATGGACGGCGTGACCATTACCACCTTCCGGACCGATGAAGATGAAGATGTTGCCAGTGGCGTTGACTATGTCATCTCCGACGGTACTCAGTATGATGCCGCTTATATTCTCCAGTACGATGAGACCGTTCTGGACCAGTACACCGACGGCGACAGCACCATCAACCTGAAGGACATCACCTATAACCTGATTCTGGATCCCTACGGCAACCTGATCGGCCTGGAGCAGAACGAGGATCCCAATCAGTATCTGTTCGTCACTGGCTTCGAAAAGAACGATAGCTATCTGGGTGCCCGTACTGCCTCCGCCAACGTGATCTTCACCGACGGCACCATGGCCACCGTAGATGTGAACGTTCGGGATAGCGAGGATGCCGATGGCGATGCCTTCGGAAACGATGCTGTTGTGAACACTTGGTGCACCTATACTGTGAACAGCAGCGATGTGTACACCCTGCACGAGGTTGCCAATGACGATGCCGATGACGATGCCGGTCAGTCTCATTACTATGACAAGGAGTCTGATACTGAGTTCTTTGCTGAGATCAATGATACTCACGTCTCCCTGCCCGGAAAGGACGAGAATAATAAGGGCTTCTCTCGCGTGTATGGCAACGATGATTCTGTGTACATCAATGTTGAGGTAACTGGTCTGACTGTTGATAACGAAAAGTTTATCATTATCGACGACGTAGACACTGTCACCACCGGCATTGAGAATACTGACCTGCAAGTCTACACTAACAGCGAAGTAAAGAAGGATACAAAGTATACCGAGGCTGTCGATGGTAGGATTTCCAGCGGCGTGTATACTCTGTATGATGATGATGCCTATGTAATCGCTGCTGTTGTGGTTGGCGAGGACGTTGGCACCTCCACTGACTATGCCTATGTGACCAGCAGTTCCGTCACCAACGAGACCTATCTGGGCAACGACGAGTGGAGCTGGAGCCGCGAGGTGGTCATTAACGGTCAGCTGACCGAGATCACTTATGTGGGCGACCAGTTGGACGAGATTGGTGTTAAGGGCGATCAGGAAGACATCATGGAGCAGGGCCACTGGTATGAGGTCCGCTATGATGCCGACGGCAACGTCCGCCGCGCTGATCTGATTGACGACGAGACGACTCCCACCGGCTATCGTGAGAGCGTCATTGCTGCAGTCGAGGCGATTGAAGATGGCGTTCGCACTGTTCTCCTGGAGACTACCTCTGCGGATGACGATGATGTGGACGAGCTGACTCTGAAGAGCCGTATGCTGTATACCAACACTGATGAAAGCAGAGGCTTTGGTGTGACTGAAGACGTGAATGTGGTTCTGATTCAGAGAACTGATAACGGCTTGTACGACATCATTGAGGAGTACACCGGCGTTGACGGTCTGGAGGACGCCATTGACGACATGAACGACAACTTTACTGGTAAGCTTGCCGCTGTGATCGAGGATGGCCGCGCCACCAGCATCATCATCCATAACACGAACCCTGTTAAGATCGACGAGGGCAACAGCTCCAGCGACAAGTATGAGGTCACTCGCGCTGATGTCTACCAGGATGCTGTGACCGGTGAGTCTCACCTGTATATTGTGATTAACGACGGTCAGACTGAGACTGCGCTGAGCGATGTCTCCATTGAACTGCAGTCCTATATCAGCGGCGATTGGAAGACTCACTCTTCCTACACCGACCAGACGGCCATCGGCCTCACCGATGACAGGAAGGATTGGAAGTTTGAGGTAAACATCCCCGGTACTGTCGGTGAGTACAGAGCCGTGGTCACCATTGACGGCGAGACTCTGACCTCCAACACCTTTATGGTCCCCTGAGTCTGATTTGACTTAGCCGGATTTCTAAGACCCTGGGCCTTATGGCCCAGGGTCTTCTTATTACTCAGTCCATGGCATAAAATGCCACCACACGATAAGTAGAATCCTTATAGTTCAGCTGTCCCATTTCACTGTCACGCCAAAACTGTGCCTGGTTTCCATTCCAGGTAAAATTGGCGGTGTAATAGCCATCCCGATTGACGCCCCAAGCCTGATCCTCATTGTCCGCCGTAGCAAACATAAGACAGCGGTAGCCCATTACCAGAAACAGAGTCGGGCGTTTGGTGAAATTGATCACTGTGGGATTGTCCATTCCATAGGTCCCGGTGCCTACATAACTGGTCACCTGAATCTCACAGTTTCCCAGGGCCGTTAAAGCCGTTGTGTGCCCCGCCACAGTGGACGCGAGCCCGGTTACCGCACCGGACAGGGCATCCAGGTCGGCCTGGTCGGCCTTGTTCTCCGCCAAGTCCGCCAGCGCCGCGTCCACCTTGGCGTTGTCGGCGTTGAAGTCGGTGCGTAAAACCTGGTCGGTGGGTTCCCACTGGTTCAGCTGGTAATTGGTCGTTTGATTGGTCGCCATAGTATAAATTCCTCCTTGTTTGGGCTGGGGGTCAGGCTTCCCCCTGGAAGGGGGAAGCTGTCACCCGTAAGGGTGACTGATGAGGGTGGCTACAGAGGTGCCGAGCTCTCTCAAGTCCCCTCATCCATCTGGCCTGCGGCCAGCCACCGTCCCCCCTGTGGGGGGAAGGCTTTCGGGTCTGCTCAAATAGGCTGGAATTACTCCCTTTGTAGGACGTTTGAATACATATATTGGGAGTTATGGGTTCATGCGCTCTTTTGCCCTTGGGTATGAAAAAACGAAGAACATCCGGAGAGCGGTCCTTCATTACTGAAAAAACGGTAAAATCGATATTGGGGATTGACGGGACCGCTGTAGGCCCCAACGGTCATTTTAGGCTTCGGCGCGAGTGCGCCGTACAAGCGTTTTCACCGCAGGCGAAAACCTTGGCACAAGGATGGCTTTGTCAACCTGAGCATTCAGATACCAAAGGGTGGAGCGGCCCTTCGGGCGGCGAAATCCAAAACAAAAGGACATCCCTTCGGATGTCCTTTTGTTTTGGCGCAGCGGGAGGGATTCGAACCCTCGTGGGATTGCTCCCAAACTGATTTCGAGTCATTTCCCCCTTGTGACTTTTGGTGGAAATTAAGCGAAGATGGAAGTACACAACGGAAGCCCAAAAGCTGCGGTATACTGCGGATTTCGGCTTCCGTTTTTCGCTTTTATTTGAACCCACGGGATTTTCCGAGTTCTTCCCATTTTTACCCCAAATTATGACCGGAGGATAGAACAAGGATAGAACTGCACGCCAGACAGAGGGTATTCACCCCCATATCATTGACCAAAAACATAAATCTCTGTTTTGATTGAACGACTTGATTTTATTTGAACTCATGTCAAAAACCAATATTTTACAAGTCAGTGAAGTGGCTCACCTACCAATGACAGATAAACAAGAAAGTGAGTGCTGCACATGGATTTGACTAAGTATTACGCCGACATCATTGCCAAGTATCCCGCCTATGTAACCAAACGGGAACTATGCGAGATCTGCCACATCTGTCCCAAGACTGCCTACAATTTAGAGCAACAAGGTGAGATTCCCTACACCATTGAGCAAAATCACCTGATTCGCAGCCACAAGATCAAGCTGACAGATATTCTTGCCTATCTCTATCGGCGTGAGTGCCGACAGGAAGCAGACAGCCCGTATATCTGCGCTATGCGAACCTTCTATGACAAACATCTATCTCCCTACCCAGACCTGCTTTCCGTAAAAGATATTCAGCAGATTACAGGCTTCTCGTCCTCGGCAATCGTGCGGTGGATCAGCACAGGGATTCTGAAGGCTTTCCAGCCTGGGAAACAGTACATCGTCCCAAAGGATTTTATGCTGGACTTTCTGATAAGCCCATATTACCGCAGTATCCGCCGAAAGGCCCCTGCCCAAAAAGAATTGATGGATACATTTGAGTGTTTGTGGCAGAAAAAAGGAGGCGAGTGATGTGGCACAGGCATCAAAGTATCGCTATTTGCTGAAGCAGTACCCAGAAACAGTCCAAAAAGAGCAATTCCGCATTATCTGTCATATCAGCAAACGCACAGCTCGTTATCTGCTGCAATCCGGTCTGGTTCCCTGCGTACAGAGTGGGAAAAAGACCCGGAATTACACCATTAAGATGAAAGACATAGTTCGCTACCTTGAGCGCAGGGAAATCCACCCCGAAAAATACAAACTTCCCCCCGGCTCATATAGCGGGACATACGCAGTCAAGCCCCTGCTTCCCGAATCTGTGACAACGGAGGAACTGCGAAAATACTACATAGAGAGTTTCCGGGACATTCCCGACATAGTTTCCACGAGAGAGGCCGCGGAATTAACAGGCGCCACGGCATCTACGGTCGCAAAATGGATCAGAACGAAAAAGCTAAAAGCTCTTTCACATGGTCCGGCATTTATCATCCCGAAGGTCAATCTGATCGACTTTATGGCCAGTGACGCATACTTGAACAAACGCTTGAAATCACAAAAATTCCACGAAAATATAGGAGGTTTTCTATCATGGAAAGCGGGAAAATAATTGTTGTAGCCAACCAGAAAGGTGGGGTAGCCAAGACCAGCACGGTCCGAAATCTGTCCTACGCGCTGGCCGAGATGGGCCAAAAGGTCTTGGTAGTTGACTTTGACCCCCAGTATAACCTCACCACCAGTTTCGGTGTCCTGCCGACCCAGGCGCCCTATAATACCGGGACTCTTATCACCAATCTGCTTCTGGACGAATCTCTGCCGGATACCAACGAGTTCATCCAGAAAATCGGCTCTGTGGACTTGATCCCTTCCAGCCGATCTCTCACCGTTGCGGAGGCAAATCTGCTGATGACGCCGGACAGCAATGACTACCTGGCCGCTCTGCTGAACCCTCTGAGGCTGTCCTACGATTACATTATCGTGGACACCAACCCCTCTCTCGGCTCGTTGACCATCAACGCATTAACGGCTGCCGACGAGGTAATCATCCCGATTGACCCGGAACTGTTCGCTCTGACCGGTTTGCAGGCGTTGGTGGACACCATCAAGAAAATCAAGCGGAAATTAAATCCCAGCATTGAGATCGGCGGTATCCTGTTCACCAAATGCAACAAGCGGACGAACCTGTATCGCCGTACATACGGTCAGGTCACAAAGGCGTTTCAATCGCTCCCCATCTTCAACTGTCAGATTCCCTACACGGTCAAGGTGGGGGACGCAAACAGCTACGGAATGAGCGTCATGGAACTGGAGCAGGCAAACCCCGCCTCTCTTGCCTATCTGGAACTTGCAAAGGAGGTGCTGGCAAATGCCTAAAATCAATCCGCGCATCAAGTCCATTGACGATCTTCTGGGCTTGGATGCCGCAGAAGAAAGCCCTATTGAACCTACCCCTTCCGTATCCTTGCCGACCAAGAACACCATCATCACCCTTCCCCCGCAGGCCATTCGTGCTTTCCGAGGCCATCCGTTCCGGCTGTATGAGGGCGACCGGCTCAATGATCTGGTAGAAAGCATTTCGGAACATGGGGTCCTGAATCCCGCCATCATCCGCAAGATTGAACGGGATGAAGATGGCTTTGAGTATGAAATGCTGGCCGGTCATAACCGGCAGAACGCCGCAGCCATTGCAAACCGTGAACTTCCCTGTATCGTCAAGGAAAATCTCTCCGATGAGGATGCTTGGATTTATGTGATCGAAACCAATGTCCTGCAACGCTCTTTCTCCGAAATGCTGCCCTCTGAAAAAGCAGCGGTACTGGCTCTGCGCTATTCCAAGATGGTCTGTCAGGGACGCCGGAACGATATTATTAAGGAACTGAAAAGGCTGGAAAACCCTGATGAAATCAAGGGAAACAGGACTGGTGGAAGTGACTTCCACAGGATAAAAAGCAGGGATGCTTTGGGAGCGGAATATGACCTTACAGGTCGTTCTGTTGCAACTTATCTCCGCATCAACGAACTGTCGGACGCCCTGAAAATCAGAATTGACAATGGAGAATTTTCGATTGCGGCGGCCGTGCAGCTTTCCTATCTGACTGAACAGGAACAGCAGATGGTTGACGATGTGCTTTCGGGAAGCGAGTACAAGGTCAATGAGGGAAAGGTTGTCCTGCTGCGGGAATATACCGGAAAGCTAACCCCGGAGCGTACCGAACAGATTTTGTCCGGCGAATTTAACCGGAAACCCAAGAAATCCACGGCTACGGCGTTCAAGGTCAAACCGGCGATTTACAAGAAATACTTTACCGTCAGCATCAGCCAGAAAGAGTTCGACAGTATTGTGGACGAGGCACTTGCCCTCTACTTTGCTCAGAAAGAACAGGAATCCGAGCAAGAGGCCGGATACTTCCCGGAGTTTGGCTATGGAACCTATTGGCGGCTGCTTGAACGGCTCACCAGCGGAACAACGGCGCGGTTCCAGTTTGCCAAAAACATTTACAGTACCTACAACCAGCGGGTGCATTTTTCGCCGGTTTGGTTCCCGGACGGGAGCTACACGGTCAATACTCATGTGATGGATATTTGGACGCCTGCGGGGATGCTCGCTATGAATCTCACCGATGATGTAACGATCAGCGGCTCCCTCTATGATGATTGGCATATCGCACCGGGCAATCCGTAAGGAAAAGGAGAATGGATATGAACGACAACAGAACGATTCGGATTATGGTGTTTGAACCTGGACGGGCGCCTTATACGACCATGCTGGAGGATTCTCTGGAACACCGGCAGGAACTTGTGGGCGGGGATATTGAGTGTATTCCTCTGCCCTGCGAAACGGTTCTCTGCTGCAATGCGTCCGGGAAACTGACAGGTCTGCCGGAGAACCGACAGTACGGGCCGGATACCCTTCACGGAACTTTTTTCCTCTATGGCGATACCCCGGAAGGACGGGGCGTTTCTTTGACCGATGAACAGATTGCCATGTATCAGGAGTATTTTCCGCAGCCGGTCCCCGCAGCGGTATCCTTTGAAGTACGGTCCGCCGCCGACATGAAAGAGTTTATGAACCTCATGTTCGGCAAGGGATGGGACATGGACACCGGAGCCGGAGAGGATATGGAGGCAGGCCGATGAGCAAAATGTTTTCGGTGGTGACTCTGGATGCCCCCCACTCTCTGATGACAGAGCATTTTGTCCCCGGTAGCCCTGATGGGCTGGATGAACTGCTGGACTGTGATGAAATCTCCGAGGTTCTTGCCGAATGGCCCCTGGGGGATACCATCGAAGCGAAAATTCAGACCTATCTCTATGGAGATGGCGAAACCGTGCGGGCTGACGAGGAGGATTTGGCTTTCTTCCGAGAGCATTTTGACGAGCTGAACGCCAGCGATGCCCTGGACTGCATCTCAGACCACAGCTTTTCTTTTGAATCGGACGAGTTGGATTTTGGGTACGGTGAAGAAAGCGAAGATGAAGAAGATTTGGAACTATAAGACACGGCTCTGCTGAAAAGCAGGGCCTATTTTTATGGCAAAGAAAGCGAGGTCGATAAATTGCTTTTGCCGATTATTATGATCTGCGTCTGTGCGCTGCTGGGCGGTGGGACGCTGATTTTTCTGAAGTTGTCGGCCAAACACAAAAAATCGAAGAACAAGGACAAGGAAGAACTGGCCCAGATCACCGCCAATGAGTTTGTGAATGTGAAGGATATTCGGGGGAACTTCCTCTATACCCGTGACAATCTGGCTCTGGCATATCTGAAAATCTACCCGATCAGCACAGAATTGTTCAGCAAAAACGAAAAGCGGCTGATTGCCAAGCAGCTTACGGTGAGCCTGTCCAGCGCACAGTACCCGTTTCAGCTTCTTGCCGTATCCCGCCCGGTAGATATTTCTCCGCTGTTGTCGGAACTGTCTGCCACGCTTACTTCTTCTTCTGATGTGAAGCAAAAGGAACTGCTGAAGCAGGAGATCGTGGAGATGGGCGCCTTTGCTCTTTCCGGCGAGGTTGTGGAACGACAGTTCTACATCAAGATTTGGGATAAGGTCAGTGATGGTGTGGAGCGTGAACTGCTTCAGAAACTCAAGCTGCTCGGCGGATATTTTTCAGACAGTGGGATTCAGACTGAGATTTTAGACCAACAGGATATTGTCCGGCTGTGCAATCTGGTCAACAATCCCGCCTATGTGCATTTAGAGGATTCCGGTGTCAACGCCGCGATCCCCATTTTGGAAAGTGTAGGTGTTGTTTAAGCATGAAGCACACCCGGCAGGATTTGAAAATCATGCAGGGTTGGAGCCTCGAAAGAAAAATCAGAGTTACGCAGACGAGAATCATGGAATGGTATATGCGGTACGATGGGCAGGTCTTTATCAGCTTTTCGGGCGGTAAAGATTCCACCGTGCTGCTTGATCTGGCACGGCGGGTCTACCCTGATATTCCTGCTGTGTATGTTGACACGGGGTTGGAATACCCCGAACTGCGCGATTTCGTAAAAACGAAGGACAATGTTATTTGGCTTCGCCCGCGCTATCCGTTCACTCAGATTCTTGAGAAGTACGGCTATCCGATCATCTCCAAAGAGGTTTCGGATGTTATCAACGGCGCAAGAAAGGGACAACCTTACCGTCTGGCACGACTCAATGGAGAACTGCTGGACAAGAACGGAAAGAAGTCGATCTACAACTGCGAGAATTACAAATACCTTCTGGACGCTCCCTTCAAGATTTCGGCAAGGTGTTGTTACCACATGAAAAAAGCGCCGCTGAACAAATTTGAAAGGCAGTCTGGGCGGCACCCGATTACGGGTGTCCTGGCCTGCGAAAGCAAGCTGCGGGAGCAATCCTGGATCAAGTTTGGCTGCAACGGCTTCGAGCGCCAGCGGCCTCTCAGTCAGCCCCTTGCGTTCTGGCTGGAAGAAGATATTTTGCGGTATCTGAAAATGACCGGCATTCCCTATGCTCCCATCTATGGGGACATTGTTGAAAGCCGCAAAAAGAACGGCACCCCGATTCTGAAAACCACCGGTGTTTCCAGATCGGGGTGTATGTATTGTATGTACGGCGTTCATCTGGAGCATGAGCCGAACCGATTTCAGCTTATGCAGGTGACGCATCCCCAGCAGTATGATTACTGCATCAATAAATTGGGGTGCGGCGCTGTGCTGGACTACATTGGGGTGCCTTACCGCAATCAACAGTTGGAGGTGGATCATTGTTAGGTTCTAAGAAAAAAGAAGAAGTGTTTCCCGTCAATGAAGCGCTGTTAAATGTCATTACCCCGATGGGGCTGGAAATCAAGCGAAACAGTTTGGTCATCGGTGAAAATCTGGGTAAGGTGTACGGCGCCGTCCGCTATCCGCAGAAGGTGGATATGGGGTGGCTTTCCAAGATCACCAACATTCCCAGCACCATTGTTTCGGTGGGGATTACCCCCATTGACAATGGTTCACTCATTTCCGCAATCTCCAAAAGCATTGTCCAACAGCGCGGCGCCGCTGACAGTGCCAAAGACCCGCTGACCCGGCAGCGCGCCGAGAAAGCCGCCGAGGACGGCGAGAAAATCATGCAGCGGATCGACCAAGAGGGCGAAACGGTTGCCATGATGTCGCTGACCGTGATGCCGATTGCACAGGATGAGGTCAACTTCACAAAGGTCTGCCGCCGTGTGGAGAGCGCCTTCAACATCCAGAAGTGCAAGGTGCGCACCCTCGCCAATCTCCAAAAGGAAGGGTTCCAGAGCATTTCTCCCACCTATCCGGCCAACTCCACGGTGGACAGCATTGTGTCCCGTATTATTCCCATGAGTACCTTTGTGGGCGGATTCCCGTTTGCCAGCTCCGGTTACAACGATGGTCGGGGCTATTATTTTGCAAAGGACAGCAACGGCGGCCTGGTGATTCTGGATACCTGGGAGCGCGGAAACGACCGCACCAATAGTAGCTTCGTGATTATGGGTGTGGCCGGTATCGGCAAGAGTACCGTTGTGAAGCACATCATGCTTTCGGAATACATGAAGGGGACGAAAATCCTGTGCATCGACCCGGAATCCGAATATAAGGATATGTGCCGGAACCTGAACGGAAGCTGGCTCAATGCTGGCGGCGGAAAAAACGGCCGCTCCAACCTTTTGCAGATCAGACCGGCGCCCCGTGACGATGACGATGAAACCGACAAACTCTATACCGATGAAGGAAACGGAATGTCTGATATGGCGCTGCACATGAAAACACTGGAGATTGAATTTTCCCTGTATCTGCCCAGCCTGACGGATATGCAGAAAGCAATCCTCAAGCAGACGATCATTGAACTCTATAATCAGTTCGGCATCTTCTGGGAAACGGATATTCGGCAGCTCAAGGCCACGGATTTTCCCATTCTGTCCGACCTTCACGCCCTGCTGGAAAAGAAAGCGGAGGCCAACAAGGAGAATCCGGTATATCGTGATCTGGCAATGCTGCTGTACGACGCCGCAGCGGGCAGCGACAGCTTTCTGTGGAACGGCCACACCACGCTGGAGGCTAATTCCCGGTTTATTTGCCTGGATACCCACGACCTGCAAAATGCGTCGGATAATGTCAAACGCACGCAGTATCTGAACCTGTTGAGCTGGTGTTGGGAGGAAATGAGCCGCGACCGGAATGAGCGTTGCCTGCTGGTATGTGACGAGGCATATCTGATGATTGACCCGCAGGTCCCGCAATCCCTGGTGTTCCTGCGTAATGTGGAGAAGCGGGCAAGAAAGTATGAAGCTGGACTGGCAATCATTTCTCATTCCGTGGTGGATTTCCTGGCCCCGGAGGTCAAAATGTACGGGCAGGCCCTTTTGGATATTCCGTGCTATAAAATCCTGATGGGCTGCGACGGCAAAAACCTTCAGGAAACCAAAGACCTCTACAACCTGACGGACGCGGAGCAGGAATTGTTGGAGAGCAAACGGCGCGGACACGCGCTCTTTATCATTGGGTCCAAGCGGCTTCATGTAAACTTTGAGATTCCGGCTTACAAGTTTTCCTATATGGGCAAAGCTGGTGGCCGGTAATTCGGTGGCGACCGGGAGCAATCCCGGTCGCCTTACTTATTCCACACAGGAGGTTTTCAGATGAATCATGCGGAACGATACGAATACCTGGTCAACAAGATGGCTGCCATACGTTGGAGGGGCAGTGATTTGGACGCTTCCTACCATGCCGCCCTTTTCCTGATGGCTTCCCATCCGACCCTTTTTCAGAAGATGGATCGCTACCTCTGCCCGGAGGGAATCGACTTTACCAAGATGATGCGGAAAGAGGAGTTTGAATATGACTGGATAAAGATTACGGCGGATGCCGCCCGCAACCTCTTTTCCTGGAACAGCAAGTGTGCTGCTACTCCTTTTGAGATTTCGCGGATGCCTGCCCCGGCGATTCGGGCGCTCTTTACGGCCTGCTTCATCGCCAATGGGGACTACATGGTATCTGTCCGGGAAAATGACAAAGGAGAAAAGGTGTTTGAAATTGACGAAAGCGCCGGTAAACGGCGGGAGGCGTTCAATCTGCAAATGGAGCAGATGATGGAAGCCCCCGGTATGGAACCGGACTGATTATGGAGGTGATTTTTTGGCTGTTGATCCGTTGACTGCAAAAATTCTGGCAAAGGTAGCTATGCAGGCGGCTACCGACTCCGAGAGCCGGAAAAGAATCCTGTTTATGATCCTGGCCCCGGTTCTGGGCCTTTTGCTTTTGATTGCCTTCATCCTGTACCTCATTACCAGCCCCTTTTCCGTGCTGTCCCAATGGTTGATTGGTGATGAGGTAAACGTGGTAGAGGATTTTCAGAAGCAATATGGTTACAACCAGCAGCTCGGCATTTATGAGAAAGACTATATAGACGGTAGTGGTCAGAACTATGAGGGCGTCATCTTTACGGATGGGGTGACCGAAGTCGTCTACTACAATCAGTTGGATGAGCGTTGGGCCGATCTTCCGTATGGAACCGATAATATCGGCGGTTATGGATGTGGACCGACCTCTATGGCGATTGTGGTATCCAGCCTGACAGACCAGACTGTTGATCCCCCCACAATGGCAGAATGGGCGTATCAGAATGGCTATTGGTGTTCCGGCAACGGTTCCTATCACTCGTTGATACCGGGGGCTGCGGAGGGCTTTGGGCTTCAATGGGAAAGCATCAGCACCGATGACCCGCAGGCCGTGGTGGATACTTTGGCATCCGGGAAATTGATTGTGGCACTTATGTCAAAAGGCCACTTCACATCCAGCGGTCACTTTATGGTGCTGCGTGGAGTGACCTCTGAAGGAAAAATCCTGGTGGCCGATCCTGCCAGTAAAAAACGAAGCGAACAGGAATGGGATATATCAATCATTCTGGATGAGGCCAGAAAGGGCGCCGCAGCAGGCGGTCCCTTGTGGGCGATCTACTAAAGGGGTGCGATATGAATAACCGAAACAAGCTGATTGAACTGTTTATCTACATCGTGATCGTAGTGGTGGGCATCGTCCTCTTGCTGACCGGTGGGGCGGATGACAAAACCAGTGCTGAAAATATGGGAGGTGAATCCTATGCTGTTGTACTTGACGAGTAACCAGAAAAGCAACCTGATCGACCCCGCCGTGCGGAATATGACTCTGCCCGCCAAGAAGCTGGTCGGCCGCTTCAGCCTGAAAAGTTTCGTTACCAAAGATATGCGCAATTATGCCAACGCCAAATTCTTTGTGGTGGATGCGGCGTGTATCGAGGAAAGCGGCAATGATTTCACCCTTGCCCTGCAATCCTTTCAGATGATGTTCTCCGCCCGGATCATCGTCATCCTCTCCGGCTACGAGGATGTGAACGGCGAGGTACAACGGCTACTGTCCATCGGCGTTGTGAATCTGGTTACGGGTGAAACGATGGAGGACGCCCTGGACGAGCTGACAGAAGCGCTTTCCGAAGATGGGATGCAGCGGTATGTGGTAAAGGCTCCCGTCTACGAACAGCCAGCTACTCAGCGTGAGAAGGCACCGGAGCCGGATGAGATTATTCCGTACCGCTGGAACGCCCGGAATATCCGTATTGCCGTGGCCGGTTCGCAGCGCAGGAGCGGCGTGACAGTGACGGCCTTTAACCTGGCATCTTGGCTGGCGGCCAGAGGTGCGGAGGTGGCATATATCGAAGTCAATCAGAACCGCCACCTGCAGCTCCTGCTGAACATCTACGAAGCGGCGCCGGATGGGGAGCATTACACCATTGATGGGATCGACTGCTACCTGACCAACGAACCGGATAGGGAGTATCAGTTTATCATCTATGACTGCGGCGTGATGCAGACGCCCACCTCTATTTTCCGTGACGCGGATCACCGGCTCCTGTGCGGAAGTGTCCTGCCCTATGAGATTCCGGTGTTCCACAAGGCGTTGTCCGAGTGCGGTTCGTTGGAAGTACGCCCGGTAGCGATCTGTGTACCGCAGGAAATTCAGGAATACTGTATGGAACTCTTTGGGGAAGATGTGCAGATTGCGGCGGCATCCCACGACCTGTTTGCGAAACGAGCCAACGGACAGATCTACCGGCCGCTGGTGGAGAAGTATATTGCAGGAGAAAAACGCCTGTAACAGTAAGACATGATTGGGAGGATTGGAATATGGCAAAGTTTGAGTATATGCAGCGGGCATTTTCTTCTGAACTGAAGCCCAGAGCGCGGCTTGTGCTGCAAGTCCTGGTTCTGCATTGCAACAAAGAGGGCGAGTGTTTCCCCTCTATCAAGACCATAGCCGCCAAGTGCGGCTATGGGGTGTCCACCGTAAAGCGGGCGCTGGATGAGTTGGTGAAGGCGGGATATATCGTCAAGCAGGCCCGGTTTGACGAGCGTAAGAACGGCGGCCAGACCAGCAATCTCTATACCTTATGCTCTGACTTGCCCTGCCCTGGCGAGCCGGAAAACGCACCTGTGCCGGAAGATGATGCGTCTGATGAATCCCCGGTAGTGCAGCCGGAAAATGTCCCTGTTGATGCCTGTAACGCCCCTGATCCCACGCCTGGGGAGCAGTCTGCCACTTTGCCG
>ULQC01004501.1_pt1 | contig 19007 bp, 7 predicted proteins | sample 1954091 | NCBI WGS metagenome assembly ULQC01 (sample SAMEA4835645, study PRJEB28245) | human gut metagenome | biome: gut microbiome; material: fecal sample | place: Denmark | collected 2008
GGCGCGGATGCCCAGCAACATCCTGACCACGGACACGTCGTTCCCCCAGCTGACGGAGGAACAGAGCACCGACGAAAAGTTCGGCGTCATCACAAACTACCTGTATATGCTGCTGGAGCAGCTGCGCTACTCCATGGCCAACCTGGGCCGGGAGAATTTCAACGACGCGGAGTTCGACAGCATCGCCAACATCATCACAGAGCCGGTCTACATCCAGCTGGAGAGCGTGGAGGGCGATGTGGCCAGCCTGCAGCTGACGGCACAGAGCCTGACAAGCCGCATCTCCGATGCGGAGGGGAACATCAGCACGCTGCAGCAGACATCCACCAGCCTGCTGGCGCGGGTATCGGACGCGGAGGGAAACATCTCCTCCCTGCAGCTGACGGCACAGAGCCTGACAAGCCGCATCTCCGATGCGGAGGGGAACATATCCTCCCTAACGCAGACGGTCAACAGCATCACCCTTTCGGTCAGCAACGGGGAATACAGCAGCACCATCCGACTGCTGATGGACGGCATCGTTATGTCCAGCCGGACGATTCAGTTCAGCGGCATGGTGACGTTTTCCGATCTGGAAGGCAGCGGCACCACCATCATCAACGGGGACAACATCCAGACGGGCACCATCTCCGCCATCGACATATACGGCTGCACCATCGAGGGTTCCGTCTTCCGATCCGTCCTGGACTACAACGGGGATTCCGGCGGAGAAATCCAGTTCTACTACCTGTCCACCAGATACCTGGCGGGCGGCATCCGCCTGGACGACCAGGGAGCGGGCACCCAGTACGAGAACCGATACCGGATGTTCGTCTACACCGAGAGCGTGGCGGGTGTGGCCTTTGCCATGAAGCTGAAGGCGGCGGGCGGTATCAGTATCGAGGCGGGCGAAAATGTGTACATCGAGGCAAGCACTCGGCTGACCATGGACGGGAGCATCGTCACCATCAGCGGGAGCACGGTATATCTCGATGGAGACGTGTACATCAACGGAGACCTATACACCCCGGCGGGGTGAGGAAAGGAGCGGAACATCGTGTATCTGAAGCAGTGCGTGGACGCCTATGCGGCGGTGCTGGCCATGATGGAGAAGGAGTGGGACTATAAGACCGCCCACGCCCTGGTAATGCTGAAGCGGAAGCTGCAGCCCCAGGTGGACTTCTTCACCAAAGAGGAGATGAAGCTGGCGAAGGAATACGCCAAGCTGGACAAGAAGGGCAACATCATCTTCACCGAGCGGGGCACCTTCCCGTTCCGGGAGAAGGAGAAAGCCCAGGAGTACGCCGAGCGGCGCACGGAGCTGGGCATGGTGGAAGCCCAGGAGGACTTCAAGCCCCTGCGGGTTCCTATGCCGGAGCGCATCACACCGGCGCAGCTGGACGTCCTGGAGGGCTTCCTGGAGTTCGAGGAGCCGGAGGGAGGCGGCGGGGCATGAGTGTGGGCCTGCCGCAGATGCTGTACTCCGACGGCATCAAGAAGGCGAAGCAAACGGAGTTCAAGGGCTACAACCACAACCTGTACGCCCAGGACGGGGAGCTGTGGGACATGAAGAACCTGACCAGCGACCTGTACCCCCTGCTGTCCCCCAGGCTGCCCAGGTATATCGTGGAGACCCTGACGAAGCCCAACGGCTTCTACGCAAAGGACGGGATGTACTGGGTGGACGGCACGGGCTTCTACGCGGACGGAGAGAAGAAGGGGGACGTGGCGGACAGCCGGAAGCAGTTCACCAGCATCGGGGCCTATGTCATCATTCTGCCGGACAAGAAGTGGTACAACCGCCTGACCGGGGAGTTTGGGGACATGGAGGCATCCTGGAGCGGGAACGCAAAAATCCAGGACGGAACCTACGCCGGGGAGACCGCAGAGGCCAACACCATCTACGCAGCGGGGGCCAACTGGGCGGACATCTTCCAGGTGGGGGACGCTGTGGCCATCTCCGGCTGCACCATCCACGAGAGCAACAACCAGATCATCATCATCCGGGAAATCGACGGGGACAACCTGCGCTTCTATGAGAACAGCTTCACCATCAATTCCGGCGGGGACACGGAGACCCTGACCATTGCACGGGAGATGCCGGAGCTGGACTTCATCTGTGAGAATGAAAACCGCCTGTGGGGCTGCAAGGGGGACACGGTGTACGCCTCCAAACTGGGAGACCCGTTCAACTGGAACGTGTTCGACGGGCTTTCTACGGACAGCTTTGCGGTGGATGTGGGCAGCGCCGGGGACTTTACCGGCTGCTGCAGCTACCTGGGATACCCCTGTATGTTCAAAGAGGAGAACATCTACAAGGTCTACGGGGACAAGCCCAGCAACTACCAGGTGATGGGCAGCGCCTCCCTGGGGGTGGAGGCAGGCAGCCACATGAGCCTGGCCATTGCGGGAGAGGTGCTGTTCTATTTGAGCCGGGTGGGCGTTGTGGCCTATTCCGGCGGCATCCCACAGAGTATCGCGGCCCCCTTCGGGACGGAGCGATACCGGAACGCCGTGGCGGGCAGCGACGGCGTGAAATATTACGTGTCCATGGAGGACGTGGAGGGAGGCTGGACGCTCTTCGTCTACGACACCCGGTTCAACCAGTGGCACAAAGAGGACGCCCTGGAGGCGGTGGGCTTCGGGTGGAACGCGGAGCTGTACTTCCTGGACGCCACCGGCAAGCTGTGGCTGAACGGGAACACCCGGACGGTGCCGGAGGACGCCACGCCGGAGGGGCTGGTGGAGAGCATGGCGGAGTTCGGGGACTTCGTGGAGGACGATCCGAACAAGAAGGGCACCAGCAAGCTGCAGGTGCGCATGGAGCTGGACGCCGGGGCTTCCGTCACGGTGGAGATGGAGTTCGACAGCGACGGGACGTGGCGGGCGGTGAGCACCCTGACGGCCACGGTGAAGCGGAGCTTCTACCTGCCCATCATCCCCAGGCGCAGCGACCACTTCCGCATCCGCTTCCGGGGAACCGGGGGCTGGCGTCTTTACTCCCTGGTGCGGGAGAGCTATTCCGGCAGCGAGCTGAAGAGCACGCCGGGAAGACAGTGAGAAAGGAGCAGAGCTATGCCGACTTTTACCTATGACCAATTCCAGAAGGCTGCCCAGGACAGCGGCCTGATGGGCGAGTTCTCTGCGGCGGATTTGAGCCTGGCCCAGCGGAACCCGGACGCGGGCATGAGCCTGCTGAAATATAAGCAGGACTACCACGCGGCCACCACGGACGAGGCGCGGGCGCTGGCGAACCTGGGGGCGGAGGGCATCCGCAGCAGCTACGGCAACTACACCGGCGGCGACAACGGAGGGAACTTCTACCTTGACCCCCTATCCCCTTCCAGCTTCGACGGCGGAAAGGCCCCCACCTACCAGAACCAGTACGCCGGGGACATCGCAGACTTGTGGGAGCAGCAGAAGAACTACGGGAGCTACGACTACGGGAAGGATGCGCCGGTCTACAACAACCGCTACGACGACACCATCCAAGACCTTATCCAGGGCATCCTGAACCGGGAGGACTTCAGCTATGACCCGGCCACAGACCCGCTGTACCAGAATTACCGGAAGCAATACACGCGGGAGGGGCAGCGGGCCACAGCCGACACCCTGGGCCAGGCGGCAGCGGCCAGCGGTGGCATCCCATCTTCCTATGCCACCACGGCAGCGGCCCAGGCGGGCAACTACTACGCCGCGCAGATGACGGACAAAATCCCGGAGCTGTACCAGCTGGCCTACAACCAGTACCTGAACGACTACAATATGCAGCTTAGCGACCTGGGCGTGGTGCAGGGCGCGGAGCAGAGCGACTACGACAAGTACCTCAATGAGCTGAACCAGTTCAACACCGACCGGGCCTTCGACTACAACGCCTGGCTGGACGGGTACAACATGACCAAAGACCAGCTGCAGACCGCCCAGGGCCTGGAGCAGCTGGACTACACGAAGTACCTGAACGAGCTGCAGCAGTTCAACACTGACCGGGAGTTCGGGTACGGGCAGCACATGGATGAAATCAACAGCCAGACGCTGGAGCGGCAGGAGGCTGTGGAAAACGCCCTGCGGGCGGCGGAGTTCGGGGACTATTCCTTCCTGCAGGACATGGGCATCGACACCAGCAACAACCCGGCGGACTTCGAGCGGCAGTATACCCTGGCGCTGCTGGCGGCGGAATACGGCGATTTCTCCGGCCTGGAGGCCCTGGGGATCACCCCCAGCGCACAGAACCTGGCCAACTTCAACCGGACGGCCAGCGGAGTCAGTGCCAGAAGCTCCGGGGGCGGGGGCAGAAGCGGCGGCGGAAATTCCGGCGGGAACAACGGCGGCGATACTGACGACACGGAAGTGAGCGCGGCCAGCGAGGCCATGAAGCGGGCCAATGCCAACCAGGGCCGCGTGACCAGTGAGGCAGACTGGAACGCACTGGTGGCCGCATACGGAGAGGACACCCTGAAGGCAGCCGGATACACATACACAGGTTCCGGCGGCAGGGGCAACAGCGGCGGAAACTCCAAAGGAGACGGCGGGTACAGCTTGAGCGACCTGAACACCAACTCCGTGCTGCAGCTGGGCATCGGCCCCATCAGCTACCAGACGGTGGAGCAGCTGGTAGAGCAGGGCAAGGTGGAGGCATACACCGACGGAAACGGGAGATTGAGCGTGCGATGGATGCCGGGCTACAACGCCAACAACTACAAGAGCAGCCGGAGCGTGGCAGGCGGGCTGATGACGCTATCCCCGTTCCTGCCCACGCCGTAAGGAGGAGAGACCATGAGCAGATTGAACGATGCCATCGACGCCAACCGGAACCGGGCAACCGGACAGACCGGCGGCACTGGCCTGCAGAAGGCGGGGCGGCCCACCGGAACCCAGGGAACCGGAAGCGGCAAAACCACACAGACCAGCAGCCGGACGGGCGGCGGGAGCGTATTGAGCCAGGCCATCGACCAGGCCAGGAGCGGCGAGACGGTGGAGCGGGCCACCGGCGTGCAGCTTCCGCAGAGCTTCCGGGGCCTGACGGACACGCAGCGGAGCGGGGTGAGCACCACCCCCTCCGCTTCGAGCCTTTTCCAGAACCGCTTCAACCGGGACGGCGGCGGCAGCCGGACGGCCACCACCACCCAGCGGCGGACGACGGCGGGCGGCTTCTACTCCATGCCGGACTTCGGCGCGGAGAGCCAACGCCTGGAGAGTGTGGCCAAGACGGCGCAGAGCGCCATGCAGGAAAAGGAAACGGAGATGAAGCGCGCGTACAGCGCCATGACGGAGCTGGAGAAGAGCGCCCAGTTTTACGGCCAGCAGGCGCAGAGCATCTACGAGACCTACCTGCAGAACCAAGACCCTACCTGGGGGAGCTTGTTCGAGCGGGCTTCCGCCAACTACGAGCGGGTGAACCAGGAGTACAGCGCGGCGGCGGATACCTTCAACGCCCTGTACAGTGAGTACGAGCCGCTGCTGAACAGCTACAACCAGGCGGCGGAGGCGTACAACCAGTATGTGGGCAGCCAGCAGGAGGCGTACAGCGCCTGGAGGAACACCATCCGCAGCCAGGACGCCATCCAGCAGGACATCACCGCAGCGGACGCTTCCATCCAGGCATTGGAGGAGCAGAAGCGAAGCCTGAACGCGACCAGGGGCGGGATGAACCAGATGCAGCGGCGGGGCGGCCTGGATAAGCGCGCGGATATTGCGGAGGTAGACCGGCAGATCGAGGAAATCGACGCCCAGGTGGAAGACCTGGAGGCCGCGAAGACACTGCTGCAGGAGGAGCTGGAGTGGTCACAGTATTTCCGCTACGCCGATCTGACCCAGGCGGAGGACTTCGGGGAGTTGAGTCAGTACCGGAGCACCGCCAACGGGCGGGAGCCGGAGTTCAACGCATGGAGCGGAATGTACACGGAGACGGGATTCAACGACATCGACTACGACATCATCAACCGGAACGAGGAGGCCATGGGCCACCAGATGGTGAACGACGTGAGCACCAACGCCTCCTTCCTGGGCCTGGACAACGGAGAGCGCAGGCAGATGACCGACGAGGAAATTGCCATCTTCAACTACCTGTACGCCCAGGACACCGCGCGGGGCGATACCGCGCACAGCACCGCATACGGCTACATCGACTACCTGACGGGAGACCTGAACTACCGGCAGAGACAGGCGGACGAGCAGGCGTGGGCTGCCTACGCCAAGGAAAGCCCCGTTGGTTCGTCTGTCTTCAGCGTCATCACTTCCCCACTGAAGGGATTGAGCTACCTGGGGCAGGCGGCGGACTACCTGGCAGACGGGGAAATCGACCAGAACGCCGGGTATAACAAGTTCAGCTACATGAACAGCGCCATCCGGGATGAAGTGACCGGCATCGTGGAGGACAAGTGGGGCGGCGTGGGCAGCTTTGCCTACAACACCGGCATGAGCATGGCGGACTTCCTCTTCAACACGGCGGTGTCCGGCGGGAACCAGGCGATGGCGCTGGCCATCATGGGCACCGGCGCTGCGGCGGACACCACCATTGACGCCAAAGACCGGGGCCTCTCCGACGGACAGGCGTTTGCCCTGGGCACCATCGCGGGCGCGGCGGAAATCGTCACCGAGAAGTTCAGCCTGGACAGGCTGCTGAAGGCGGACTGGGAGAAGGGCGCGCTGCGGTACATCCTGGGCAACGCCTTCACCGAGGGCACGGAAGAGGTGGGCAGCGACATCATCAACCTGACCGCCGACATCCTGATCTCCAAGGACAAGAGCGAGTGGCAGACCTCCATCAATGCCTACATGGAACAGGGCATGAGCGAAGGGGAGGCTGTGGGGAAGGCCGTGGCAGACCAGGCGATGCAGATGGGCCTGGACTTCCTGGGCGGCGCTATCTCCGGCGGCGTCATGTCAGGCGGGGCCAGCGTGGGCAACGCGGTGTCCACCTACAACACCGGGCGGGCGCTGAACAACATGAACCTGGAGGAGGGAGACCTGCAGGCCATCATCCAGGAGGGCCTGGACAGCGACCCGTCCACCAGGAGTCACCGGGAGGCGGTGAAGCTCCAGCAGCAGATGCAGCAGGGCAAGACGCCCGGAACCTATCAGCTGGGAAGCCTGTACCGGGCCAACATCCGCGCCATCGACGCCGAGCAGCAGGGCGAGGAGCTGCTGCAGCGGGCGCGCAAGGAGCTGGAGGAGCGCGGCAGCGTGCGGAACGGAACCGCCCGGAGCATCCTGGAGAACGTCAACGCGGTCAACACTCTCACCGCCCAGGCGGGACTGAACCTGACGGAAGACATGAGCCAGCAGCAGCGCCGGGAGGCGGTGAAGCAGGCCGTCAACAACTTCTCCCCCAGCACAGAGACCGACGTGGAAACCGGGAGCGACACCGGCGCGCAGCCGGAGGGCGTCGTGCTGCCGACTGCCGAAGACCTGGAGAACCAGAACCGGCAGGCGGCGGAGGTGCGGACAGACACGGAGGCGGACATCACCACCGAGCCGGGGATGCTGCCCACGGCTGCGCAGCTGGAGACGCAGCGGCGGCTGGAGCGGGCCAGCACAGATCTGGAGCGCAGCGGCATCCAGGCAGGGGCGCGGGAGGAAAACATCCAGGCCGTACAGCGCCTCTCCGACATCCTGGGGCGGAACATCCGCTTCTACGACGGGAGAGTCAGAGACGCCGGAGACCCGTCCGGGGCGGCCAATGGCTACTATGACCTGGACGAGGACACCATCTACGTCAACAGCCGGAGCCGGAACCCGGTGGCGCAGATCGTCAGCCACGAGCTGACCCACAGCGTGGAGACGGCGGACGCCTATGCCGACCTCTCCGATCTGGTGCTGAACCGCATCCAGCAGACCGGCGGCAACCTGGAGCAGCTGCGCCGGGAGAAGGCGGAGCTGTACGCCAGAAGAGGGGCACGCCTGCCCAGCCAGAAGGCCATCGACCAGGAAATCGTGGCCAACTACGTGGAGCGGTATCTGCTGACGGACGAGCAGAGCATCCGGGAGCTGACGCAGCAGAACCGGAGCCTGGGCCAGCGCATCCTGGCCTGGCTGAACGAGCTGCTGGCCAAACTGGGCAACGCAAGCGCCCAGGAGCGGGCCTTCCTCACCCAGGCACGGGATACCTACGCCCGCGCCCTGCAGCAGACACAGACCAGCTTCTCGTCAGAGCAACCGCTTACCGCTCCGTCTCCGGCTAACGCCGAAGCCTACGCCGGACGCAGTTCCTCTTCCTCTTCCACCGGAACCCGCTCCGCTGGGCTTCCGGTGGATATGGGGGAGAACATAGAGCAAGCACAACAGACACGGCCAGCCGAAGAGACCGGGCGGGCCGCGCCGGAGGCTGCCCAGGAAGGCCGAAGGAGACAGCCGGTGTCCGAGGATGACCAGGAGGCGCAGCGCCGCAGGAGCGAGACCCAGGACGCCCTGGAGGGCCTGCGGGAGGACTATGCCGCCGGACGCATCACAGAAGAGGAGTTTGACGCGGCCATGGACGCCATCATGGAGCAGGAGGGCCTGGCCGGGGAGGAAATGCTGGAGCAGTACAGCATCGACGAGAACTACGAGCGGGACATTGACGACTGGGACGCCCAGGGAAGGCCGGACGGCGAGGTGTTCATCCTGGGTTCCACCGGGGACGTGCTGCAGGGCCTGGGGGCCATGGAGCAGGACATCTACCTGCGCAGCGAGAAGGTGAACAGCATCCTGCAGCAGCACTCGGAGATGACCCTGGCGGAAATCAAGCGCATCCCTGAAATCCTGGATGATCCGGTGCTGGTACTGAAGAGCCGGAACGTGGGCCGGGGCGGGCAGCAAAACACCCGCCTGGTTCTCTTCGGAACCGTGCGGGCGGAGAATGGGCAGCCGGTGCTGGCCGTTCTGGACTTGCGCCCTGTGGAAAACGGCCTGGCCATCGACGATATGCAGAAAGTCACCAGCTCCTACACCAAAGACAGCAATCCAGTCTGGTACGTGCAGAACAGTGATATTCTTCATGCAGATAAAAATAGAACCATTCCGCTGCTTCGGACGATAGGCTTCCAAATGCCTATCGAACTGCAGAGAAGTGGTTCTATGGGCAGTATATCCTATCACCGCCAGAATGTCAACATCCAGGGCGTGCCCTTTGAGCAGGTGGTGGACACCACCCGGCAGCAGGAGGACGGGCGGCAGTACAGCTTCGGCGGGCGGAACGCCAACGCTGCCGATCTGGACGCACTAAACCGCGCCCAGGAGCTGGAACGGCAGGGCGTGGCCATGGACACCATCTTCCGGGAGACCGGCTGGTACACCGGCGCGGACGGAAAATGGCGCTTTGAAATCGACGACAGCGGCATGGAGTACAGCCGGTGGGGAGACCTGCGGCGAGAAGACCGGGCGGAGTATGCCCGCTTCCGGGAGCTGGAGGGGAAGTTCATCGACGGAAGCATTACCATGGACGAGCAGAACGAGCTGCGGCAGCTGCTGGAAGAGGGACACGGCGCTGGCCGGGCGGAGGAGCAGCAGACCCTGCGGCTGCCTGACTTCGTGCGCCATGACGAACTTTATCAAAACTATCCGCAGCTGCGGCAGGCGGGCCTGCGGTTCGCGCGGCTGCCGGAGGGGACACGGGGCACCTACGACGGCCAGGACATCGTTCTGGACGAGAGCCTGCGCAGCGCCCCGGAGGACACGCTGGTGCATGAAATCCAGCACGCCATCCAGCGGGCCGAGGGCTTCACCGGCGGAGCAAGCCCGGAGGGCTGGCAGGCGGTGCGGCAGCAGGTCATCGACACAGTGGCCGGAGCGCGGCAGAACCTTGACCTGTGGCTGCAGGACATCGGCTACCAGGAGTATGTCCGAGAGAGCATGAACCGGGTGGTGTCCGGGGAAATTACCCTGGACGAGCACTGGAAGGCCCTGGAGGAGTTCAAGAAGGATTCCCCCTTCGCGGCAGAAATTGCCCGGTGTGAAGAGGAGCTGGCCAACTACGAGAACCAACTGCGGATGCTGAACAACCTGGGAGACGGCGAGTGGGGAAACAGCTTCGATATGTACGAGAACACCGCCGGGGAAATCGAGGCGCGGGACGTGACCGCGCGCCGGCAGATGACGCCGGAGCAGCGGCGGGAGACCATGCCGAACACCGGGGACGAACGGACGGTGTTTGCGGAGACCATGCAGGAGCTGGGCAGCGAGTACGGGATGTGGGATGCCCTGCCGGAGAAGCGGCAGTTCTCCATGAGCGAGCCGGTAGAGCAGACCCGCGACCTGCTGGCCCTGCACAACCTGACACAGGAAAAACTGCGCAGCACGCTGCAGCTGGGAGGGTTCCCCATGCCTTCCATCGCCGTCATCCGAGACCAGATGCAGCACGACAACTACGGGGAAATCACCATGGTCTTCGGAAGGGACACCATTGACCCCCAGGCGGACAGCCGGAACCGTGTCTACGGCGGGGACGCCTGGACGCCCACCGCGCCCAGGGTGGACTACCCCATCGACTACCAGGTGCAGCGGGCCTTTGAAAACCGGGTAGAGCAGCTTTCTGCCGACGTGGCGGACGGCACCTTCAGCCGGGCCAGCGTGCTGGGCACCATGGGCTTTACAGGAGACGGCACCGACCTGGACATGGGGGAAATCGCCCGACGTCTGGCGGACAACAACGCGGTGCAGGCGGCCTACCTGGCCGAGCAGGGCCGGAACGTGGAGCCTGTGATGAAGGCCAAACAGTTCGACAGCTTCGGCAACGATAGCCTGGACGCCTATATCGACCGGGTGGGCGAGCAGGAGGTTGCGCGGCTGGCCGCCAACCTTATGACCGGGGAGCGGCTGACCAACGAGGAAATTGAAACGGCCAAGGACGCCATCATGGAGCGGTGGACTGCGCAAAACGAGTGGCGGCTGAACAAGAAGCCGGAGCTGCGAGAGACCCGCATTGCAAAACAGCGGGAGAAAATCAGCGATGCGCGTGCGGAGGATTTTATCCGAAACGCCTGGGACTTCTTCCGGGACAGCGGAGCCACCACGGACGAGGTGGACTTCTACGCCACCAGGGACGCCCTGGAGGCGGCGGTGGACAAGCAGGCTGTGGCAGACTGGACGCTGCAGCAGCTGGACGGGCTGCTGGGTGAGCCGGGCATCTACAACGGCAGAGACCCATTCACGTCCGATGGACGGAGCCGGAGCTTCCAGCAGCTGCACTATCCCTACACCCTGGAGAACCTGGTGAAGGCCATGAGCACCACCCAGGAGGCCAGGGGCGAGGGCCTGTGGGGCGCGACGGCCAAGGGCCTGCAGGCTGTCTCCACGCCGGAGTACCGGAACGTGGAGGAAATCCATGCGGACGAGGGCCGTCTGCAGAACCTGTCCCAGGAGGAGTACGACGCGCTGCTGCAGGACGTGGACGACGGCATCAACCAGGTCATCGAGGCGGTGCGGAGTACCAATGAGGCACACAGCAGCAACAGCTGGGAAGAGGCGGACATCATCGGCAGCGTCCTGATCGACGCGGCCAGAGGACGCCACACACCGGCGGCGGTGCAGAGGGCCTTCCGCAAGGAGGACTATACCATCAGCCGGGAGCTGGCCCAGCAAATCGTTGACCTCTTCAACCAGGCAGCCAACGTGCCCACGGGATACTTCGAGGCGAAGCCCCAGCGGGCGGTGCCGCTGGACGAAATCCTGGCGGCGGTGGTGCCGGACACCATGGACGCGGAGCTGCGCTCCGAACTGGAGGGCGCGGGCGTGCCCACCATCACCTACCCGGAGGGAGATACCCAGCGGCGCATGGAGGCCGTGAACAGCGTGGAGGGCGCGAAGTTCTCCATCAGCGAAGAGGAAGACGCCGCGCCGGAGCGGCGGGACACCCAGGAGGACGAGCGGGTGTTCATCACGCCGCGCGGCGTGGAGGTGGTGCGCAACCCCACCGACCAGGAATACCAGCAGATGCGGGACGAGGCATACCAGGACTACCCCTGGCTGTGGGGCACCGGGGAGCCGGTGCTGCGGCACACCTATGACCGGCAGGGAAATGAGTATTACTGGCGGGCAGACCAGGCTGTCCATGCCCAGGTGGAGCCGTACATCAACCAGCGGTACGGGACGCAGACCAGCCAGCAGTGGCAGTGGTGGACGCGGGAGGACGCGGACGAGTGGCCCACGGACTACGGGCGGCAGTACAGCGTGGACGAGGAGGCAGAGCTTCCGACGGCTGCGCAGGAGGAGAGCAGGGACATCATCGGAACCATGCCGGTGAAGGCCCAGCAGTACCTGCGCCGGGCGGAGAGCTACCTGACGGCCAAGGTGGGCAACCTGTTGAGCGTGCCGCGCTATGCACAGCGGGAGTATCTGCGGGACATCGTGCGGGAAATCTCCCTGGAATACCTGCGGGAGGGCCGCGTATCCGACGAGACCATCAATGACCTGTTTGACCGCGCCTATGACGAGGGCGTGGTGGTAGATCGGGAGTTCTACGACCAGTACGAGGAGCTGCGCAACTTCCTGCGCACCACCCAGCTGACCATTTCGCCGGAGGACAGCGCGGACATCTCGGACTTCAACGACTTCCGAAAGAGCAACTTCGGGCGGCTGAACATCAGCACCCAGGGCGGGACGAACATCGACCGGGTGTACCAGGAGCTGGAGAGTATGTGGCCGGAGTTCTTCAGCGAAGCGCGGGAGAGCCATCCATCCGACCAGCTGCAGCGCATAGCGGACGTGGCCCAGTCTTTCCAGGTGGTGGAGAGGAACCTGGACGAATACTACGGCCCGGAGGCGGCGGAGTTCCGCCGGTGGGCGCGGCATGACTTCGAGGCCGCTGTGAACGACGCATTGAGCGAGCTGAACCGCGTCCGGCGATATGTCCAGGAGCGGGATGCCCAGGCCGCCACGGCGGAGGCAGTGCCCACCACCCAGGCAGAAGTCACGGAGATGTGGGGACAGCTGAAGCAGGCCCGGCGCACCTACGAGAAGACGGCGGCCAGGAACCTGCTGACCCAGCACGACCAGGTGCAGGTGGGCAGGCTGCTGCGGGGCGAGATTGAGCTGGAGCACCTGAACGAGAAGACGGACAATGTGAAGGGCATCCGGGAGGTGTACCAGGCGAAGCTGGAGTACGAGCGCCTGACCCGCCTTATCCGACAGTGGAACCAGAGCCGGAAGGCCGCCCTGCGGCAGCAGGCTGACAGATACCTGCAGACGGCCAACGACTGGAAGGACAAGAAGGCGGGCATCCTGTACTCCAGGGAGACCATGGAGCGGAACATCCGGGACATCGTGAAGGACGCCACCCTGGCCGAGGAAATCAACCAGACCTACTTCACGCCGGTGCATGATGCAGCTGCTGCGGCCAACCGGATGAAGAACCAGTACAGAGACCGGGTGCGGGATCTGAACCTGTCCCGAAACGTGGCCAAGGGCAACACGGTATCCGAGGCCCACGCGGTGCAGCTGCTGGGAGAGGCGGAGGATAACATCCGCATCCTGGAGCAGAGCCGTGGCCGCCTGAAGGAGCGGGACGGGAAGAGCCTGGAGGACTGGCGCGGCATCGTGAACGACCTGTGGGAGGAGAACCCGAACCTGGACGCGGAGAAAATCCGGGCGGCTGTGGCCCAGTTCCGCACCATCTACGACGAGTTGTTCCAGCAGATGAACGAGGTGCGGGTGCGCAACGGTTACGAGCCGGTGAATTACCGGAGCGGGTACTTCCCGCACTTCCAGCCGGGCAACGGGGACGGCATCCTGGCCCGGTTCGGCAAGGCCCTGGGCATCGACACGGAGGTGACGGCGCTGCCCACCACCATCAACGGACTGACCCACACGTTCCGTCCCGGCATCCGGTGGTTCGGGAACGCCCAGGAGCGCCTGGGGTTCAACACCGCCTACGACGCGGTGGAGGGATTTGACCGCTACATCGAGGGCGTGGCTGACGTTATCCACCAGACCGACAACATCCAGCGGCTGCGGGCGCTGGCATCTCAGGCGCGGTACAGAACCGGGGACGAGGGCATCCGCAAGCAGGTGGACGAGGTACGGGCCAACCCCAACCTGACGGAAGAGGACAAGCAGAACCGCATCGAGAAAATCTATGAGACGGGCCGCTTTGCCCTGTCCAACTTCGTGGTGGAGCTGGAGGAGTACACAAACCTTCTGGCCAACAAGAAGAGCCGGGCAGATCGGAACATGGAGCAAGCCCTGGGGCGAAATATGTACAATCTGGTGAAGGCGCTGGAGGGCCGCGTGGCCGCCAACATGGTGGCCGTGAACCCGGCCAGCTGGCTGACCAACTTTATCCCCCTGACCCAGGGCGGCGCGCTGCTGGACAGAGGGATGCTGCTGAAGGGGATGTGGGACACCCTGAAAGCCTACAAGGTGGACGACGGCATCGTGGACAAGAGCAGCTTCCTGACCAACCGGCGCGGCAGCGACCCGCTGGTGCGAACCTGGGCACAGAAAGCATCCGCCACGGCGTCCAGGCCCATGGAGTATATCGACCACTTTGTGGCCGATAGCTTGGTGCGGGCCAGATACCGGCAGAACCTGGGCAAGAACATGAGCGAGGACGCGGCCATGAGCGAGGCGGACGCCTGGGTGGCCGGTGTCATGGCAGACCGGAGCAAGGGTTCCACACCCACGCTCTTCAATCGCAGCAACCCCATCACGAAGGTGTTCACCCAGTTCCAGCTGGAGGTCAACAACCAGTTGAGCTACCTCTTCAAGGATATGCCCAAGGACGTGAAGGACAAAGGCATCGCGGCCCTGGCGGCGGCGCTGCTGAAGTTCTTCCTGGGGGCGTGGCTGTTCGACGAGGTGTATGAGTATGTCATCGGACGCAGACCGGCCCTTGACCCCATCGGAATCCTGAACGACACGGTGGGAGACCTGACCGGCTACGAGCTGCCCAACCTGGTGGAGCTGGGCGTGGGTGCCGTCAGCGGGAACCTGCCCTCCTTCGAGGTGGAACAGACCGGGCTTTCCGAGGCCGGGTCCAACCTGGCCGGAACCGTCGCGGAGACGCTGCCCTTTATCGGCGGCGTGCTGGGCGGCGGGCGTGTGCCCATCAGCAGCGCCATCCCCAACCTGGGGAACCTGTGGAACGCACTGACCAATGAGGACTGGAGCGCGGAGAAACGCCTGCAGGAGGTGCGGGACGAGCTGCTGGAGAAGCCCCTGGTGTACCTGGGTCTTCCATTCGGCGGCGGACAACTGAAGAAAATCTACGAGGGCATCGAGGGCGTCATCCAGGGCGGAAGCTATTCCGTCAACGCGGAGGGAGAGCAGGAGCTGCAGTATCCCATCTACAACGACACGCCCGCCCAGGCCGTCGGGAACGCGGTGCTGGCATCTACCTTCGGGCGCACTTCCCTGCCTACGGGCCGGGACTGGATTGAAGGCGGGTTTGATACCCTGGGTGCGAAGCAGACCGCCGTGTACCAGGGACTGCTGGAGGCGGGCGTGCCGGGCGAGGAAGCCTATGCACTGCTGGAGCAGCTGCGGGGCGTAGAGAAGACGGAAACGGAGAGCGAAGCTGCCCAGGAGCGCAGGCTGCTGCAGGAGGCCGACATCTCCGGCGACGGGAAGAGCATCGTCTACTACGGCCTCATGGCCAGTGACCGGGAGCGGGAGCTGATGGACGAGCTGGCAGACATGGACGCTGATATGGGCGAAGTCACCACGGCGTTGCTGGGCATCAAGGACGCCGGGGCGCTGAAGGGCGCGGCGGCATCCAACGCCAAACGGGACGCCATCGCGGGCGCGGCGTTGTCCGAGGACGAGCAAATCCGGCTTTACAACTACACCTTCGGGGAGAAACAGGACGACGGCAGCTATGTGAGCAGCCGGGCCGAGGACATCACCGCCTTCCAGGAGGCGGGGCTGACATTCGACCAGTTCCTGGAGGCGCAGAACGAGTACAGCACCATCAATGAGGAGTACGACAGCTCCGGGGAGAAGGCGGTGGAGTTTGCCCGCTGGGTAAACGGCCAGGGCCTGACCGAGGAGCAGGCGGCGGTGGTAAAGGACGCTTTCACCTATTACAGCCAAATCCCGCAGAGCGGAGGATACTACGAGAAGTTCGCGGCGGCGGGCATGAGCGACGAGAGCGCGTACAGCCTGAACCAGGCCCTGGACGAGCTGGAACCGCTGGAGGGAGAAGACCAGGTGACGAGCCTGCAGAAGTACCAGGTGGTGGTCAATTCAGATCTGACGGAAAGCGAGCAGATGACCGCCATGGGAGAGCTGATGCCGGAGACCGAGTATGAGAAGCTGCGCGTGGGAAGCCTGCAGGGTGTCACCCCCAGGGCCTACGTCTCCTACAAGCAGGCGCTGCCCCTCTACGATGCGGACGGAAACGGTAGCTTCAAGCAGGAAGAGGTACGAGCGGCACTGGATTCCCTCCCCCTGACGACGGAGCAGCGGGCCGCCCTGTGGCAGATGCAGAACAAGAGCTGGAAGCCGTCCAGCAATCCGTACAGCGTGAGCGTGAGCCAGCAGGTCTACGACGCCCTGAACGCGGAAGAGGAAGACGACGGTGGACTGATGGACTGGAGCAGCGGCGTCACGCTGCCAACGGCGGAGGAGCTGGAGCAGAATGGCCTGATGAACTGGAACTAAAGAGAAGCACCCGCACCAGGTTCTCCCGGTGCGGGTGCTTCTCTATCCATTCCAATCTATCAAGAGGCCATCTTCCCAGCAGTCTTGACACGGTTCATATCCATAGCTTTCAGCGAGGGCGGTGTTGAGAATGTTGAAGTCCCGGCCTGCGATGTGGTAGCATCCCCAGTGGTGATACTTGCTACCAGACGTTGTGACGATGCAGGCATTTTGCCGGAAGAAGCCGACCTCTGGAGCATAATCACCAACGCCTGCGGTGTATCCTTCGTCGAAGCCTTCGGAACGCCCGGAAGAATAGCCTTCCTCATAGGAATTGCCTAATTCATACTCCAGCTCTTCGATGGTGTCCTCCATCTTTTCCAGATCACTGCGGGAGGACGCGGAGCCAATGAAGGACAGCAGCGCAAGAGTGGCAAGCACGACGATGCCGAGCTGATACCCAACCTTGTCGAAGGACGGAATAGGGCGGCGCTTCGGTTCCGGTTTTAGATCGGCGGCGGGCGCTGGTTCTGGTTCCGGTTCCGGCGGAAGAGCGTCGGCCTGTTCTGCCTGGATGCGCTCCTGGGCCGCCTGAAAGGAGGCGAGCTGACTTTCCGGTATGCAGATGCTTTGACCGTCCACGGTGAAGTTATACAGCGTTTCCCTGCGGACGTGGGCCTCCCTGGGAGGCGGCGGAGGCGGAGCGGCCTTCTTTTTCTCTATGTGCCTGATGATACGGTTGGGGATGAACCAGACGCCGAGGCCAAACAGGGCGATGGTGAGAAGCCCCGCGCCGATTCCGCCGAGGAAAAGGAAGTCCGCGTACTGCAGCAGCGTGTAGATGGAGCAGGTAATGAGCAGGGCAACACCCCGGACGAGCCACTTCATGGAAAATCCTCCTTGCTTTTTCTTGCGATTAATCATCTTTTTTATAAAAATATCACGTCTCCGTGGTATCGTCAATGCAGAATATGCGAAAGGTGAGTAACGGAGGCGATGCAAGGGTGCGGCTATACACGCTGGACGGAAAATGCAATATCTCCGGCCCACGGATACGGGAGGCCAGAGTGAAGGCGGGGATGTCCCAGGAGGAGCTGGCGGTGCGGATGCAGCTGGCCGGGCTTCAGATGGGGCAAATGGCCGTGAGCCGGATTGAGACCGGGAAACGCCTGGTGCCGGACTTCGAGCTTCCGCTGCTGGCTGCTGCCCTGGGTGTGACCACGGACTGGTTGCTGGGAAAAGAATAAAAGAGCACCCCCTACTCGCGGTAGGGGGTGCTTTGCTATAAACGGGCTTGACTTCCTGCGTTAATCAGCTTTAGAATAAAACGCAACAAAAAGCAAGAAGCAGAAAGAGAGGGCGCGCACATGAAGAAGGCGAAGAAAGAGAAGAAGCCGACGAAGTTCAGCCATCTGACCTATACCAACCGGATAAAGATTGAGAAGATGAACAACGAGGGCTACGGCATACAGGCCATCGCCGACGCCATCCATGTGCATTACACCACCGTGTACCGGGAGCTGAAGCGGAAGGGTGTCACCTACCAGCACAAGCGGAGCGACTGGACATACGAGGAGCGGTACAGCGCGGACAAGGCCCAGGAGCAGTATGAGTTGAACAAGACCGCCAAGGGGCGGCCCATCAAGCTGGGGAAGGACTTTGCCCTGGCTGACTTCATCGAGCGCAAAATTGCGGACGAGCATTATTCCCCGGCGGCCATCATCATGGAAATCCGGGAGCAGGGCCTGGAGTTCGACACGACCATCTGTGAGAAGACCATCTACAACTACGTCAACAGCGGGAACGTGTTCCTGCGGGTGACGAGCAAGCACCTGCCCGAAAGAGGGAGACGGAAGCGGCAGTACAACCACATCCGCCCGGCGAGAGACCAGAAGGGGGAGAACATCGAGCAGAGGCCGGAACATATCAACCGGAGGGAGGAGCCGGGACACTGGGAGATGGATACTGTGAAGGGGAAGCAGAAGACCAAGAAGTGCGTGCTGACCATGAGTGAGCGGAAGACCAGGAATGAAATCACTCTGCCCATCATGGGGGCGAAGATGGAGAACGTGGTGGCGCAGCTGGACGCGCTGGAGCGCCGTCTGGGCGACAGGTTCCCCCTGGTGTTCAAGAGCATCACCGTGGACAACGGGAGCGAGTTCCAGGACTGCGCCGGTATCGAGCGTTCCATCTTCGGAGGGAAGCGGACAAAGGTTTACTACTGCCATCCGTACAGCTCATACGAGCGGGGCACCAACGAGAACCTGAACAAGATGCTGCGGCGCATCTTCCCGAAGGGGACGGACTTCGATCTGGTGCCGGACGAGGAAATCATCGCGGCGGCGGGATGGATGAATAACTATCCCAGGAAAGTCCTGGGAGGGACTACGGCTGCCCGCGCTTTTGATAACTTTTTGGCCGAAATCTCCTGACAAAAATTTTTTCAAAAAATCTTGCGATAGGTATTGCTTTTTTCA
>ULQC01022236.1_pt1 | contig 18797 bp, 13 predicted proteins | sample 1954091 | NCBI WGS metagenome assembly ULQC01 (sample SAMEA4835645, study PRJEB28245) | human gut metagenome | biome: gut microbiome; material: fecal sample | place: Denmark | collected 2008
ATGGTCATCACCGGCACCCGGATACCCAGGATTTCGGTGTACTCGCTGTCGATGCCCATGCGGTCGTAGAGCTTGGTGGCGTCCCAAATCTCCATGTTGATGCACATGTCGATTTTCTCGGACATCTTAATGGCGCCCATGCCGAAGATGCGCCGGGCGTTGATGATGCCCACGCCGCGCAGCTCGATGAAGTGGCGGATGTTCTCCGGGGCGCGGCCCACCAAGGACTTGCTGGACACCCGACGGATTTCCACGGCGTCGTCGGCGATGAGGCGGTGGCCGCGCTTAATGAGCTCGATGGCGGTTTCGCTTTTACCCACGCCGCTGTCGCCCACCAGCAAGATGCCCTCGCCGTAGACCTCGATGAGCACGCCGTGGCGGGTGATGCGGGGGGCCAGCTCCACGTTGAGCAGGGAGACCAAGTCCGCCACCACGTTGGAGGTGGAATCCCGGGAGGAGAGCAGGGGAATGTCATAGCGCTCCGCGGCGGCGGTCATGTAGCCGCAGGGATCGATGTCCCGGGCCACAATGACGGTGGCGGGGCGCAGGGCGAAAAAGTGGTCGATGGCCTCTGCCTTTTTCTTTTCGCCCAGGCTTTCCAGCATGGCCATTTCCGAGCGGCCCAGCACAGTGATGCGCTTGGGGTCGAAATAGTCGCAGAAGCCGTACAGCTCCAGGCCGGGGCGGATGACGTCCCGGGAGACGATTAGAATTTCCTCAGCCGTTTTGGGCATGTGAACTTCCCGCAGGCTCAGTTCCTTGATAATTCTAGACAGGGGGATGGTATATTCTTCCGTCATACGCAAAACATCCTCTCTAAAAGTACTCCTTCGCCCAAAAGCGAAGGCTTTCGTCAAAACACTTGGCAAGTTTTATTATATACGATTCCCGAAAAAAAAGAAAGGGCTGGTTTTCTCCCGCCGCCCCGGAAAAATATTTTTCAAATTTGAAAAATACCTCTTGATTTTTTCGGGAGGCTGTACTATAATGATTAAGCTGATTGAAAGACAGCACACAATTCTATATCGCGGGGTGGAGCAGTTCGGTAGCTCGTCGGGCTCATAACCCGAAGGTCGTAGGTTCAAATCCTGCCCCCGCAACCAAAGGCCCCAGGTTTTGTTACCTGGGGTTTTCTCTTGCCTTTTTGTGGGATACTGCCAGCATATCCGACTAGCTTGGCGGTATCCTTTGTATAGATAGCACTGTTTTTCCGGAAAATTGACAGGAAAGAACCACCCCAGAGCTTCTCGGCTCCGGGGTGGTTTTTCGTCCTGACCCATATCTGACCCATACCGTTTTTCCCTGGGTTTGGGTCAAACTCTGGAACAGATACCAGCTAGTATAAACTTACTCTAATCTGAAATAGACCCTATGCGCCATATAATCATTCTGTCCCGTTCAAAGAAATAGATTATTGTGATTTGCTTGAATAATCTTTCCTCCACTTTTCAACAAGTGCCTTAACCTTACCCACATCGACTCCAAAATCATCGACTTCATTGCTAACTAATAACGTAAACGCGGCTGCTTTTCCTGGAAGATCATTATGCTCTTTCCAAAAAGATTCTTGGCATCGTGCGCTGTTAATTTTATTCAATGCTTCCTCTTTAGTAAAGAGATCAGTGTAGTACTGCTCAAGAGAGTAACTGGCTAAAATTCCTTCGCTGTACCAAGAAGATACTGATAACGCTATAAATCCGACCGCCGAAATAATATCCTCAACAGCTTCTTTCATATATGTCGTAAAATCATTGAAATCAATAAACTTCCACAGTATTATTCCCCTAAGCGGCTGTTCCCAATTTAATATAGGATTCATTTGGATAAACTCATGTAGCCGTTCTATAAACAGCTTTTCCAAACTAATCAAATGTTCTAAACTAATTAGTTGAGCGTTTCGATAACTTGGATTATCAGCAACCCGCCCATGACTTAGTTCAATGATGTGTAGCAGATGCATCAAATACTGAAAGGTCGGATAATCGGCATTTTGGAATAATGAATGCAATAATTCATTGGCTTTCTCCTCATTATGCATTTCAAGAATTAAATCTTGAAGGTCATAAACCGAAAAAGCTTCTTTCATTGCTCCATCAGATGCCACTATGCTGCTTCTTTGTGAAACAGTCCTAACGAGAATCTCTATGCGCTGCTGTGGTATTCTATGGGCATGAATAGCCCAGGCCAACTCGTCCATATAATTTTCGAGAAGGCCCTCACTTTCAAGATCAGACAAGAATTTTCTTAAGGACGCTTCATCCATCTGGTAAAACGAATCTTCGAGTGTGCTATGTGGAATTTTGATTTCCTCGAGGGAAAGAGAAAAATAAAGGTCAAATTTATTTTCATCAGCAATACGCCTTGCGCTGTGAAGGTCTGCCGATGTCGGCATCGAACTGCGTACTCCTATTGTGAAACCGAACGCAGGAAAAAGTTCAGATACCGCCTCTATCATTTTTTCTGGTTCATTGCAAAGCGGCTCAAACACTTTACTTAGTTCGTTTCTCTTTTGCTCTTGCTCATTGCGAGTCATTCCTCCCTGGTAAGCATGGATCAGGGAAAATTTGTTTTCTCTAATCCAACTGTAAATAGAAGGAGCCATGACTTGAAGGGCACAGATTCCAACCATATCAAAAGCATCTACTTCATCTTTTACGGACGTGTAAGAAAAATTAAGAACATTACAAACTCGGTTCACATCGCGCAGTGTTTTTAAAAATGGGGCAACACATTTGTTGTAAACTTGGTGCCATCTTACAGCTGAAAGTTCATCCTCATTATTAAACAGTATGATTTCTCTCATTCTGTCTTCAAAGATGTTACGAAGCTTACTGCGATTTACAGGAGGCACCTCGAAAGGAACCTGTATAATCTTCTCTAAATATTCTGCACCCCTTCCTTGCACGTAATCCAATGCTTGCGCGACAATGTCTTTATCAAATGACAGTAAATAAATTGTATTGGGAAAGCCTGCAACTGAATTAACCAACTGAAAGATGAGACGGATCTGCTCATTCGGAAGCCTGTCAATATCATCAATTATAACAAGTAATCGTTCATCCATCTCCTTAAGTGTTTTTTCAACTAGAGTTTTTTGATAAATTATATCATTATATCGGTCACCAACCTCCTTAATATTCTGGCCTAATGCTTTAATTATATCAGGAACTATATTTGCATACTGCCCGATAAATGGAATAAATTTAGCACATTCAAAAGCCACAGAATACTTTTCAATAGCTTCCCCAACACGTGATGCTTTGTCTGCTGGATTACCAACTTTTAGATTCGAAGATAAAGCAACGAAAAACTGATTGATTAATTGCGTTGTATCCGTAAAATTCCATGGATTGAAGCGAATTACCCGAATTTGCGAATCATTGCTTGTTCGCTCAATTTCAGCTAGAATCATATTAATAATTGAAGTCTTTCCACATCCCCACTTACCCTGGAGAGAAACCGTAAAGCAATCCCTCGAATGTAGATCCATAATCGCATGGGCTACCCTCATCGCAAATGGCTTTCGACCCAATTTATCTCCATTACTATCCTGAATTGGCTGGTCAGAGTAATACAATTTCTTCCCTCCACAACAAAAACACATCTGTTTATCTTTAGGATTTCATTTTACAGCACTTTCGTAGGCAATTCAAGCACCTTCAGTTGCCCGCATTTCGTGTTGTTATGGCAGGAGCGAAAGCTAGCGCAAATTAACACCATAAAACCAATGAAAAGGCTGTCCAAGGATAATTTCCTTGAACAGCTCTTCCTTATCATATTTTCGTATACAGCACGCTATCCATTTTCTTGGCTGCCTCCCGCTGGGCGGTGGTAGTGACGTGGGCGTAGGTGTCTAAGGTGAACCCAGCACTGAAGTGACCCAGGATGGAAGAGACCGTTTTCACGTCCACCCCGTTTTGCAGGGCCAGGGTGGCGAAGGTGTGCCGCAGATCGTGGAACCTCACATAGGGCAGCCCCGCCCGCTTCAGCACCCGGCGGAGCATATTCCGCACGCTGTCCGGCGAGATAGGCCCGCCGTTGGGAGACGGAAACACATACTCGCTGTAGGTTTTCTCTTGCTGGCTTTGCAGAACCTCTAAAGCCTGGTTGCCTAGAGGAATCACCCGGTAGGCATTCTTCGTTTTCAGCGGTGCCTCCACCACTTTCCCGTTGATCCGGGAGATTTGCCTTCTCACCGTGATGGTACCCTGCCCAAAATCCACATCCGGCCACTTTAGCCCAAGCAGTTCGCCCCGGCGCAGGCCGGTGGCCAGCTCCAGGTAGTACATCTCGAACACGCCGGTACGCTTGGCCTCTTGGAGAAAGGCCGTTAGCTGGTCAGCGGTGAGGGTTTTCATTTCGTTTCGCTCCACCCTGGGCAGAGCGCAGCCCTCCGCCGGGTTGTGAGGGATGAGCTTCTGGTGGATTGCCAACTGCAAAGCGGAGGAGATGATTTGATGGATATTCCGCACGGTTTTCGGGCCAAGTCCCTTGGGCTTCTTCTCCGACTCTTTCCGCTCCACCCGCCCGCCGGTAAGCAAGTCCCGGTAGAACTTCTGCAAGTCTAGGGTGGTCAGCTTGGTGAGGGGGATGTCCCCAATGGCCGGGTCAATGTGGTTTTTGATAATGCCCCTGTACGTTGCGTGGGAACTGGGCCGCACCTTGATAGTGGCGTAGTTCTCATACCACACCCGCATCCACTGGCCCAGGGTGTACTGCCCGGCCTTGGCCACGTCCAGCCCCTTGGTTTCCTCGATGGCCTTGCGGAGTTTCTCCACCACCTCCGCCTGGGTCTTGCCCAGGACGTTCCGATAGATGGCTTTCCCCTCTGGGGTGTGGCCCGCCGTGTAGCGGCCCTCCCACCGGCCATCCTTACGCTTGCGAATGCTGCCCTCGCCGTTGGCTCGCCTCTTTGCCATGTTGGTGGCCTCCTTTCGGTTTTCTTCAACCACCAACACTACCGCACAGTGTTCGCCTATGTCCAGACCTAGTTTTCGAATTGGGCGGAGAAAAATCTCCTGCCCTTTTGGTGGATTTACACCCACCGTGGGCAGGGAGATTTTTACAGGTCTATTCCTTGTTTAGCGGCGCAGTTTTTGAGGTGGCCACGGCTGGGGAGGGGCAGAGGAAGAAATCACATAGACATTCCAAAACTGTAGCCCTCATCTTCCTCAAAGCTCTCGATGTTCTCCAGCCGCTGGCCATGGGCCAGCTTCTTGAGGGCCTCCCGCTGGCGCTGCTTGCTCTCCGTCCACACAGGAATGGGCGGTGGGTCTGGCACGTCCATGGCCTGCTCCAGGTAGCGGGTCAGGGCCTCGGCGTTGTAGGTCACGCCGTAAAGCCAGCCGCCATCCGGTTCCTCTGACAAGTAATCGAACCCATAAAGCTGGCGGTAGAGGAACAGCCATTCCAAATTATCCTTGAGGAATGTCTCGTCGTGCAGGCTGCTGTCCCGGCAGCGATAACCCTCCGGCGTGATGAAGGTGATGTGCTTGCGGTTGGCAGACCACCTCACTTGGTAGCCCTCCCGCTCCAGCCATTCGATGAAGCTTTCCTTATCCTCCGCCTCCCGCAAGGCTTGGTTGAGCACGAAAACCAGTTCCAGCTTCCAGCTGTCACCTCGAAGTCCCACCTGATATTCTCCTGGCGCCATGCGCTTTTTTCGACTACGCTTCTGCGATTTTGGGAGAACACTCAGGCCGTGGGCCAAGCAAATCTGGTCGTTTACGTCCCGGTGGTGCTGCAAATCCGCCGAGTTTTGGTGCAGCTTCCTGCCATCCACGCAGCTCACGGAATTGACTATCAGGTGGTTGTGAAGGTGGCCGGTGTCTATATGCGTTGCCACTAAAACTTCGAAGTCAGGGAACTCTTTCTCGGCAAGTTCCACTCCAATGGCATTGGCCAGCTGCGGAGACAGGCGATCTTCTTCCGCAAAGGATTGGACGAAATGGTAAAACTGCCGGCCCTCCATCTTGTGAAAGCGTTTCTTCGTGGTGAGAAATTCGATATAGGACGACTGGGGCACGCAGTTATGACCCGCCACCAGTGAGATGCCACGCCACTGGGTTTTCTCATCCTGGGCCACATACCCCATGGCTCCCGCCATCGATCCACGGCTTTGCTTTGCGTTTTTAATGGCGATAAAGGTGGCCACGATCACTCCCCCTCCCAGTAAATTTCCTCGATGAGTCCGTAGAGATTCGTGTAAGCCTCGGTGAAATTCTCAGCGTCCACCAGGGTGATGCGCCCCATGTTCGCCAGCTTTGTCAGCTGGTTGAGGTTGCGGCCTTGGGCTTTCAGCTCGGATAAAATTGGGGTCAGTTCATCGGTCTGTCGAACATTTTTGCCCAGGGCGCACTTTACGATGTAGTCCGTGACGGTCATGTTAGCTTGCTGCGCCCTGCGTTCAATGGCGGCTTTTTCGGCTGGGGTCAGCCGTGCGGTAATAATGGCAGTTTTCTTTTTCATGCGAATCTCCTTTCTGTCCTTTTTTCTGCATAACGTCCTTGACCTTCCTCCCCTTTAGGGGGCCAGGGGGGGCCGGGCTGCGCCCGGAGAGTGCGTGCGGCGTATAGCCGGACGCTATGCTTGCCCTGCCTAAAGGCAGGTATTTTCTGCTTTTTACACTACCGCTACTGACCTCTATATGTCCAGCTTTTTATTCTTACATTTTTGTGACGATGTTTTTGAGTTACTAGGTCTTTATTTTTCAGCTTTCATCCTTTCAAGAGTTTCCTCCGGTGGCTTTTTACCAGGGTTGACTCCCGCCCAACTTGGTTCGTTGGGATTTTAATGCAGAGAAACCCGGTACTTTTCCGCAGGAAAAGACGGATACTTCGTATCCAAGGGCTTCTCTCGGCAGTTGCCTTGGTAACTGCTGCTCACACGGCTTCAACAGGGCCGGTCTGTGGCTTTGCTGGTGTTGCTCCCTACCCCGCCCTCTGACCGGCCAAAAATCGCCGCACAGGGCCAAGTTTGGTTTTTCTCCCCAGAACGAGTTTACCCCTCCCCCTAAAGGGGGAGGGGCTGGACATCGCCTGTCTTGGGTTTGTTGGGTTTGTCCTGCTCGTTCACAGCAGCCCCACACGGCTTCAACAGGGCCTGTCTGGGGCTTCCCTGGTGTCGTTTCCCTACCCTGTCCCCAAAACCGCACACAGGGCCGCACGGGGGCGAGTTTGGTTTTGGCCCGCTGGCTGGCGCTTGTCAGGAGGATTGTCCTCCCTTTCGGCAATCCCGTGTAAGAAATCGAGCAGAAGAAAAAACACTCCTGCCTGCTTTTCAAAAATCGAACCAGTTAAGTTCGCCATCCCATGCAAGCGTCTTTCAAAATCGCCAGAAGAAAATTTCTTTTCTTTGTTTAGCGGTGCAGATTTTGCGCTGCCACAGTCGAACCCCAGGACATATGCTCCACGGTATTTTCGCACACAAACAGCGGACCCGGCCTTTCCATGGCCGGGTCCTCATGTATCACCTCATTCTTTGGCGGGGACGGCTCACCCCACCCCGTCTTGCTCCAATCTGTACGCCACGGCCTCTTGGATGGGCCGGATCGTGTACAGGAGCACACCGTTTTGTACTCTGCCGTCTCTTCCCTGGACGGTGGTCTTTTCTGTGTCGATGAGTCTCTTCTCCTCCAACCGGTGCACGTACTTCCGCACCGTGTTGGGGCTCATCCCTGTGCATTGGCCGATTCGCTTAAAGCTGGGCCAGCATTGATACGTCTCCCGGTCCTCGCAGAATAAGAGGTAGGCGTACACCGCGATTTCCCCTTGGTCAAGCCCCAGCGTAAAGATTTCGTTGGGGAGGGTGAAATACCGTTTCTTCACGTCACGCCCCGGAAATGTCCCCCACGTTTTCAGCTTTCCGGCCTCGTGTGATCCTCCACCCACTGGCGGAATTTTTCTTTTGGAACCACCATGCGGGTGCCGATTTTCAGGACGGGAAAGCCCTCGCTGTGGAGCAAGTCATACGCCCCCGCCTGGGAGATCCCCAGCACCTGGGCCACCAGCTCCGCGTTCAAAAACAGCGGGAGGTCTTCATAGGATTTGTAAGCGGACTCTTTCAAAACACACCTCCTAGGTTTCGTTTACCACACCTGCGGTGAGCACATCGCGAAAGCGGCTACGCCGCCGGGCTTGAAGCAATCCAAAACCAAGCGGCCCGCGCTTTTCATAGGTGCAGTATCTTCCCTTGATTGTACCGCCATGTTTTTGGCTATGTCAAGGAGGGTGTCAGTTTTGACAGGGGCACTAGAAAGCCATTTTTCAAGCTTTCTGTAAAATTTACAGTTTGTTCATCTTAGTGAACCCTCTCAGAGAATTATTCTGCGAGGGTTCACAAGGTTCCCGAGATCAAAATAATGCAAGTTTAAAAGGACATTTATAGACGGGTTTTCAGAAAGCGAAAGGCATTTAATTTGGAAACAAAGAAGTGTTAAGCTACTTCTTTGTACCTCACATAGACATACTCGTAAATGCGACGCCTATACTCAGAAATGCTGAGTTCTGTATAACTTTCCGGCAATTCCGCCCATAAAGTATCCCGGATCAGATTATCCACAGCGGCTTTGGTTTCCTGCTTATCTGTCCAGTGATCCAGCTCCGCAATTTTGGCCTTCACCTTGGCCAGCAGATCAACTGCCACATGCTTAATTTTCTGAATGTCCTGTTTGGAGAGATTTTCAGAGAAGAGCAGATCGTACAGTGATAGCTCCTCATCGCTGGAAAATCCCTCCCGCACATACCGCTGCTCCTCCTGATCCATGCCGTTGGCCAGATTCATCAGGTCCATGAATGTTTTTTCAATGGTCGCCCGGTTCTGTTCACTGTTGTAATCGTCAATGATTTTCTGATACCGTTCATAGTAGTTGATCCTTTGCGGATTTGCAAACAGCAATTCATTCAGCCGCTGTTGGATCAGGTCGTCCAGATCCTTCAAAATCAGATTTTTCCGCTTCGCTTTTGCAAACTCCCGGCGAAGCAGGTCAAAGTCGATCTTGCTGATGTCGAACTGGCGGGAGGGAGTTAGTCCTTCACCGGGAGTATCCACCTGCACATATTCACTGATGATGCCGTTGATTTCCACCATCAGATCCACGTTGCTGGCGTGCTTACGCTTTTTCTGAAGCTGATGGAAGATGGCGACAATGGCCTCGTACTCTTTTCGGGCATCCGCTGAAACATCGTCCCGGTCAGCGCACTTCATCATCCGAAGCAGTTCGTTGGCATAAGTCTGGAACTGTTTGCGCTCCTCCAGGGTTCCGCTGACCGCGTTTGCCCCATCCTCCAGCCGGGCCATTTTCTCAAAATCCTTTGCGTCAATCAACGTCTGTAAGTTGAAATTGTGACTCAGCAAAAAGTCCTTAGCGGAGGAGATGGTATCCAGAATACGGGCAATCAGCGCTTCCTTATCTATCGTTGGGTCTGTCCCGCCCTGGCCACCCACATTGGCGGTGTAGTCCGCCAGGGCCTTTCGCAGGGCCTTCACGATTCCGATGTAATCCACGATCAAGCCGTTGCTCTTCCCCTCTGCCACCCGGTTTGCCCGGGCGATGGTCTGCATCAGGGTGTGGGCCTTTAATGGCTTATCCAGGTACAGGCAAGACAGGCACTTCACATCAAAGCCGGTAAGCCACATGGCGCACACGAACACCACCCGCAGGGGATTGTCCGGGTCTTTGAACTCCTTGTCCAGTTCCCGCTTCTCCATCTTTTCCCGGTGGTATTTGATATCCAGGCCCCATTTTTGGAAGGACTGAATCTCATTCTGCTCCTGACTGACCACCACAGCCATTTCCGTCTCTTTCATCCAGGCAATTTTCCGGTCCAGCTCCTGGGCCTCCTGCTGGGTAGCATGTTTGCGCTGGGATTCCAGGCGGATAATCTCCTGGGCCCAGTGCTTCTGGGCCAGATTGTACATCCGCACGCAGGTAACTTTGTTGAGGCACACGAACATAGCTTTCCCGCTGGTCCACAGATCGGAATAGTGGCTGACAAAATCTCTGGCGATGGAGTCCAACCGCTGCTCAGCGGTCAACAGGTGGATCTCCTTGGCAAACTCCCGCTCCAGCTTCTCCTGTTGGTCTACGTCCAGGTCGGCCCGCTCAATGGCGTCCAGAATCCGATCGGTGATTTCCGGATTGTGCAAATCGGCGATTTTATCGCCCCTATTCTCATAATAGAGGGGCACCGTTGCACCGTCTTCCACCGCCCGCTTGAAATCGTAAACCGATATGTAACCGCCAAAGGTACGCTCAGTAATGTTGTCACTGGAAAGCAGTGGAGTCCCGGTAAAGCCAATGCGGGAGGCGGTGGGTAGCAGCTTCATCATGTTGTCGGCAAATATGCCGTATTGGCTGCGATGTGCCTCGTCCGAGAGGATAAGGATGTCATGTTCGGGATAGAAAGGCTGTGCGTTGGGCTGATTGAACTTTTGAATCAGGGTAAAGATAAAGCTGGGGTTACCCCGAAATTTATCAATCAAATCATCGCCACTGGAGGCAATAAACTGCCGGGCCTTGGTTTTACCCAGCAGGCCGCAGTTTTCAAAGGTATCGCTGATCTGCTTGTTTAACTCCTCCCGATCAGTGAGCACCACAATGGTAGGGGAACCCGCTAACTTCCTCCGGATTTTCTGGGCAAGGAACACCATGGAATAGCTTTTGCCGCTGCCCTGTGTGTGCCAGAACACACCCAGGCGACCATTCTTCAATTTGCGGGCTTCATAGGCTTTCACTGCCTCGTTAACGCCCAAATACTGATGGTTGCGGGCTAAGATCTTGGCAATACGACCATCGGAGTGGTCAAACAGGATGAAGTTTTCCAACAGGTCAAGGAAGTTTTCTTTTTTGCAGATACCTCGCAGCATAGTTTCCAGCGCTACGCTCCCCTGCTCTTGCTCATTCAGTCGTTTCCACTCATGGAAAAATTCATACTTACTGCCCAAAGTACCTACTTTGGATTCCACGCCGTTGGAAAGGATGAGAAAAGCATTGTAGTAGAACAGATGTGGAATAGTATCCAAATAGTCTGTATAGTTGTTGGCATAAGCATCCTGCACATCCACTGTGCTCTTTTTCAGTTCCACAAACAGCAGGGGAATTCCGTTGACGAAACCCACGATATCTGTCCGGCGGCGGTACAGATCGCCGTGAATCTTCAGCTCCTTGATGGCCAGGAAGTGGTTGTTGCCCGGTTGCTGAAAGTCGATGACCTGGGCCCGCTTTTCCTGGGTTTTGCCGTCAGGGCTCTTGACAGTGACAGGAATGCCGTCCCGAATAAGGGCGTACTTTTCCTCGTTGATCTGCATCAGGGAGGCGGTGGACAGGTGGGACTCCATCTTCTTCTGCGCTTCGTCCATTTGGGCAGGGGTGAGCCACGGGTTCAGGCGCTTAAGTGCTTGCCGAAAATACCGGGTGAGCAGAATTTCCCGGTAGCTTGTCCTGCCAAAGGTGCCGCCCTTGCCCAGCTTTTCCGTGTTGTAGGCATAGGCCACCTCCCAGCCCAGCTCCCGCTCCAGCAGGTGCCCGGCCGATTCCTGGACAAGGATATTTTCGGAGTAATCGTAGCTCATAAAATCACCCCATTATTCTGGATAATAAATATGGTACTCAAATGTCATTTCGTCATATGAATGGCCGTGATTACTACTTTTTACTGGCCCTAGTTTTATGGCGGCAAAATGGCGATGCTGATTTTCGAGAATAATGATTTCTCCCGTTTTGATAGTGCGTGCCTTACTGGAATAATCGAAATTATAAATGTGCGCTTTATCTGGGATCGCAGTTATCCCCGGGATGTAACCAATTAATCCATAAGCGTGAATAGTATTGTTTCCAGCTCTACTCCAACGGGTATTGAAGGAATATTCCCCGTTGCCAATGGTATATATTCCGTTATTATTATCAAAACGAAATGTTACTGTCCCGTCCATGTCCGGAGAATGATATAAAACCGTTTCTATTTTTGTTTTAGCAGCAATTTTCTTGCTTAATTCCATAGAAAAAGGATTTTCACCAAGGGGAGGCTTTTTCTTTAAATCTTCGCCATAAATTCGTTCGAGAAGCTCCGAGTATTTTGCTACATATTGAGTATCATCAGAAAAATCTATGTATAGCTTGCTGCCGAAAGCAAATGGGACTTTTTGCGTAGAAGTGTTATTTCTCACAATTGATATGACAAACTCTGAATTTGCATTACTGAGCAAAGATTGGGACATAATCATCCCTTCATATCCCGCTCCGCCCAAACCAGAATTTACTTTTTTTACATACTCTTCCGAACAAATACACAGCACAAGGTTGGAAGCTGAAAGGCCATTTTCCATAAAGAAACGAAGGTCTGATCCCAATCTCAAATCCCATTGGTCAAGAATTGCATTTACACCATGGGAGCGCAAATCTGTAGCCAATTTGAGCACCCACGCTTCATGTTGTTTATCGTCATGAGAATATGAAATAAACACAGTAGGGTTGTCCATTTTACACCTCCACTTTTCCGCTCATCAGCTTGGGCACCAGACGGTCACGTGCTTGTGTGGCCGCAAAAACCTGTTTATTGAGCGTAAATACCATTCCAAACACAGGGGCAACCTTCTGCTCAAAACTGTGAACTAGTCCAATGGGCGGCCGCAAATATGCGAGCGATTTTAACTTATCCGCTTTAACCCGTTGCCGTCCATCACTACCGCTCATGCTATTGATCGCGGATTGCCGAAAGCCATTGGTTCTTGAAAGCAGATATACCATGTATGGATTCAGTTGTTTTGAGCGCATAACAATATATTCCGTGGAACCTACAGCACCTTCATCAGATTCAATACCATGTACAAATGCAGTCTTACCGTTCTCCAAGCAAGGTGTTATTCTGGCAAGAAGGGTATCTCCGTTTTGAAATTTACTTCCAGAATTCGATGTTGTTTCACTGATTTCATTCATGTCCAGCACCATAGATGATGTACTCAGTGCAGACATAGGGACGCATTGCTTCACCCGATCTTTATCTAAACGAACTTTAGGATCAAACTCAATTACATCGTCAAGAATACACGACTCCCACCCCTCCGGCACGCCGTCCACGATTTTGGTATGCTCATGGCCGGGGAAGCGAAGGTCTACAAACCACTCTTTATACAGCCGCTGGGCCGCCTCCTCCAGCAGTTTGATCTGCTTTCGGTTGTTCTCGATGAGGTCGTCATAGGCGGAGACAATATCGGCAATCCGGCGCTGGGTTTCGATGGGGGGCACAGTAATTTCAATATTTCGTAAGGCGGTCAGGCTTACAGTTCTCTGAGCTGCACCGATAGCCGCTGCATCTGCTTTCATGTAGAAATCCCTGCTTAACATCGTATAGTATAAGAAGCGGGCATCTATATTTCCGTTTGGACGCAAAATCGCAATATGGCGCTGGAACACAAAAGGCTTATTGTCTTTTATAAACACAGGAATTCCAAAAGAGCCAACAACTGAGTATAAAATATCCCCTTTTTGCGCTTTACGTTTGCTATCTAATTTTTCATAGTAGTAATTTGGCACAAACATGGAGTTTGTAAAATCAAATTGGTTATTTACAATGTTTGCGATTGTTACAAACGGGATTCCTGTTTCTGATTTTGGCGGCGGTTGATGGTCTCCGTCAGCAATACTGACGCCACAATCAATTAGTTTCACTTTCTCCCAACTCACAGCCCCATCTCCTCCCAATTCTTCGAGATGGTCTCCATCAGGCGGTTGGATTCCGCCTGCAAGGAAAGCAGCTCCTTGTGGATCTCGGTCATCCGCTCATGGAAATCCACGCCATCGTCCTCTGCCGGGGCCACCCCCACATAGGCGCCAGGGGTGAGAGAGAAACCCTTCTGCTCGATTTCCTCCAGAGTGGCCGCCTTGCACAAGCCGGGGATATCCGTGTAGATGCCATCGCCAAACTTTTCCGTCAGCCAGATGGCCTCATTCAACACCGTCAAATCTCGTTGGAGCACTGAAATATAACCATCAGAAAAAGAACGAATGCTTTTGTGTTCTTTCTTAGGGGCTTGGGCAAGTTTTTCTTTGCAATCTTGTTTCTCGGCCTCAATCTCGGAGAGTAAGGAATCCCTCATATCTTCAAAGTCTTCTATTCCGCCAATCGCAGAGAAAACACGCTTTGCAGATTTTCCAATGAGATACTCACACATTGTTCGAAAATACCGTAAGTACTCTTGTAACAAAGCCCGGTACTTGTCCGTCTCGCCCCGGTACAACCACACAATGGCATTCAGATTCTTGAGCTGCCACTCACTCCACTCGTTCAGGGTGCGGTCCACCACGGTGTAGTAGTTTCGGGCATCGATAAACAGCACCTTGTCCCGTAGTTCCTCCTTTTTCCCTTTGTCGAAAAACCACAGGGAACAGGGCAGACTCTTGGTGTAGAAAAAGTTATTGCCCACCGAAATCATCACGTCCACATGGCCGGTACGCACCAGTTGTTCCCGGATGGTCTTATCTTTGCCCTGGCTGTCCGTAGCGGAGGAGGCCATGACAAAGCCTGCCCGGCCGTGTTCGTTCAGGTAAGCGTAGAAATAAGAGATCCACAGATAATTTCCGTTTCCTATCTCTTTGTTTTTATTGACGGAAGGCAGGCCAAAGGGTAACCGGCCAGCACTCTGAGCGGATTCTGCCTTTACCTTATCTACATTGAAGGGAGGGTTTGCCATCACATAGTCACAGCGGCCGTCCAAATTGTGGGCATCGTGATAAAAAGTATTTGCCTCGTCACCTGATTTGATAATCCCGGTAAGGCCATGAACCGCTAGATTCATCAAACATAGCTGGGCGTTGTACTCCACTTTTTCCTGGCCGTAAAAGGTCATAGTATTATTGGCCAACATCCCGGCGTGTTCCACAAAGTCACCGGTCTGGACAAACATCCCGCCGCTGCCGCAGGCCGGGTCCAGCAGGATGCCCTCTTTGGGCTCCAGAATGTTGACGATCATCTTGACCAGGGATTTCGGCGTAAAGAATACCCCATCATCCTGGGCAATGTTCTTGGCAAACTTGTTAAGGAAGTACTCATAAATGCGGCCGATCACGTCCCCGCCCACATCGTCCAGGGCGCTGTTGTTGAAGATTCGCAGCAGCTCAGCCAGCAGTTCATCGGAAAACATGGTGTAATCCTTGGGAAGAACTCCGGAAAGCTGTTCGCTCTGCTGCTCTACCAGTTCCATGGCGTTGTTGACTGCTTCACCCAAGCTGGTCATGAGTTCACCGTTCCAGTTGGTCAGGTTCGCTTCGGCAATGTTTTCCGGAAGATTGATCAGATAAGCATATTGGGCTTCACGGGGCAAAAAGAGAGCACTGCGAGAGGCAAAGTCGCTGGCTTCCACCGGCAGCACCCATCCGCCACGCATCGGGCGATCTTTAAGTATTTCCGCCTCCACCAGTTGGAAGCGACTGTAGGCATATCGCAGAAAAATCAACCCCAACACAGGCATACAGTACTGGTTGGATGTCAGCTTAGAACCAGCCCGCAGCAGGTCGGCGGACTCCCATAACTCCGATTCCAGCTTGCGAATGTTAATCACACAAAAAACCTCTCTTCATTTTTGTCACTTTCACTACATAATGATTGTCACAATCTCCTTTATACAATGTAGATTATACACGGTTTTTCTACCTCCCGCAAGAATATGCCACTGCTTTTCATGTAGACACATTTCTGATTTCTCCCCACACTCGAGATTCCTTCTTTCTTTGTTTAAACCGGCGCAAATTTTGCGCCGCTGCAGGTTGATCTATTTTCTCCCGCTCCTCCCCTCTAACTCACTTTCTGAACCATACTATCGGCAAACCTTCTTCCGCGAGAGATTCTCCCAACTCAACTACTCTTTTTCCTTGGATTCTCCCCCACTCCACCACCTTCCCCGCATTGCTGGCGGGGTGAGTCACATAAGCCACCAAATGTGTGCAGTGCTCCACCATCCAGCGATTGGCACGAGGAATGGCAAACCTGCGGGGAACGTTCTCCATCCCCGGCGGATACAGGCTACCGTCAAAGGCTGGCGGCAGGGTGACCGGCCTCTCCCCGGGATGGTAGGCCAAGAGCATTGTCAGCCGCACCTGGGGATGATGCTGTTTTGCCGCAATCACCGCGCGAGCTGCCATGCGGTCAAAGCTGCCGTGATTGCCCACATAGAACTCCGTCACGCCCTGGGTGATAAGCTGCTCCACCGCTTGTTCCAACGCTGGGTAAACATGTTCTGGCGTGTCACGATGGCCGATGAAAAAGCAAACTTTGCCATTCATGGGTTTCCCTCCTCTTGATAGGCAATATTGCCTATCACATTTTATCCTCATTATAGGCAATAATAGAGATAAAGCAAGTGGAAGGAGGGAAACTGCATGATTTCGTACGCACCGCTGTGGCAAACCATGAAGCGTCAGGGTGCCAGTACGTATACGCTGCAAGTCAAGGGCGGTATCAGCAGTTCCACCATCCGCCGTCTAAAAGCCGGTGACTCCGTTTCCACAAACACCTTGGACGCCTTATGTAAAATCCTACAGTGTACCATTCCTGACATTTTGGAGTATGTGGCAGAAGAAAAATAGCCCCTGCATTGTCATTGACAAGTGCAGGGGTTCGATTTTCCCTATTCTTTGTTTATACCGGCGCAAATTTTGCGCCGCTGCCGGTTGACCTATTTTTTCTCGCTCCTCCCCTCTGACCCACTCTCTGACCCATACCCTGACCCAGAACCGGTCACCAGCCAGTGGAACAGCCACCTCTATGTGGGCTATATCTTGGCAAAACCGCCAGCAAATACCCCTGGAAAAGGCTCAACAGGCCTGTATGTTACGGCTAACCACCCCTCATAACCCGAAGGTCGTAGGTTCAAATCCTGCCCCCGCAACCAAAGACCCCAGGTTTTGTTACCTGGGGTTTTCTATTGTTTTTTGTTAGACACTGCCAACAGCTACCGTCTCCATTCCGGCAGTTGCTGTGCAATCAGCACTGTTTTTTCGCCAAAACGGACAGCAAAGAACCACCCCAGAGCTTCTCGGCTCCGGGGTGGTTTTTCGTCCTGACCCATATCTGACCCATAATGTTTTTCCTGGGTTTGGGTCAAACTCTGGAGCGGATACCACCGCATATCTTCTGAATACCGCCAACCTGGACAGCTATGGCTTCCACCACCCGGAGGCGCATGTGGTCGAGAGCGGCCCGGTGGCCTTCTGCGGCTGGCTGGATCATCGGTATGCCCGCCCTTACCGGACGGAAGTGCAGCTTTATAAATCCCTGCTGGCCCTGAAACGCAGCATTGACCGGGATTGCATTGTCACCTCCCAGCGGGAGGCCCTTCAAATGCTCCGGTGCGTGATCTCCAATCTGGAATACCGCTTTTATAAAGCCTACAACATGGAATTTGAGGATAAGCGCACGGTGTATTCCGAGTGCGCCTTCCGGCTGATCCCGCATGAGGACGAACCCAGCGTGTGCCTGATGCGCGATTGGGTGTACCTGCCTACGGCGTAAAATATGTGCTTTGCTTCTTTTTTCTAACCATCAATCTAACCACCTACTAACAACGATGGTTAGATTGGTTAGAATAGACGCTTGAATTGCGGCAAATATTCTGGCTAAACCAAAATCACAATTTGTTTTAGCCAGAAATGCCATTGACACTCTATGAAAATCCGGCTATAATAAAATCACAATTTGGTTTGGACGAATATTCTGAATGAAATTGACTATACTATAACCGAAGGGAGAGATTGTCATGGCATATATCAAACGAGCTGTGGAAGATACGATTGCACGGGTGTCCAAAATGTTTCCGGTGCTGCTGGTAACTGGTCCCAGACAGGTTGGAAAAACGACCTTATTGCAAAGAATGGCAGAGGCACAGCAAAATGAAGGCATAGAGCGTAAATATGTGACTCTGGATGATCCTGATGTCCGCTACTTGGCAAAACACGACCCTGCCCTGTTTTTACAAAGGTACTCCCCACCGGTACTGATTGATGAGATCCAGTATGCAACAGAGCTGTTGCCCTACATCAAAATGAGTGTTGACCGTTCTAAGAAAAAAGGTGATTTCTGGATCACAGGCTCGCAGGTTTTCCGCCTTATGAAAAATGTCAGCGAAAGTCTGGCCGGACGGGTTGGAATCGTGAACCTGCTGGGATTATCCGATGCGGAAATCTACCATGAACCGAGCGAGCCGTTCCAAACGGAAGCCGGGTATTTGATGGAGCGTTTGTCCGTAAAAAGAAAAAGAGATTTGAATGAGATCTACCGCAGGATATTCAAAGGTTCTATGCCAGAACTCTATGCAGATGAAAATGTGGATTGGGAGACTTATTACCGCTCCTATGTTGACACCTACCTACAAAGGGATATTCGGGATCTGGCACAGGTCGCGGATGAAATGCAGTTTTACAATTTTATGACGATTGTTGCTGCACAGACCTCAAAACCTGTTGTCTATGAGGAACTGGCGAGTGCCGCAGGCGTTTCAGCTCCAACGGCAAAAAAATGGCTCTCTATTTTAGTGTCGTCTCATATCATTGCGCTTGTACAGCCTTATCATAACAATGCACTCAAACGGGTGGTAAAGATGCCATTGATCCATTTCCTGGACACCGGCCTGGCAGCGTACCTTTTAAAATGGGGCAATCCCGAAGCACTGGAAAGAGGCGCTATGTCCGGGGCGTTCTTTGAGAGTTATGTTTTTTCAGAGATTTATAAGAGTTATCTGAACGCAGGAAAAGAGCCGCCTATTTTCTATTACAGGGATAAAGACCAGAAAGAAATAGACCTGCTGCT
>ULQC01050912.1_pt1 | contig 18699 bp, 19 predicted proteins | sample 1954091 | NCBI WGS metagenome assembly ULQC01 (sample SAMEA4835645, study PRJEB28245) | human gut metagenome | biome: gut microbiome; material: fecal sample | place: Denmark | collected 2008
GACTTTAACCCGTTAGAAACGTGCGCCGCTAGGCACACATACCGATGGGGCACCCCACTTTGTGGGGTGCCCCTTATTTTATGCCGGTATCCAGCAAAGATCAATCATTGACAAAAAAATTACGCTTTAATAGTCTTAGTGAATGTAAACTACAAAAAGAGATGAAACTTTTTCCATCTCTTCAATAGTTTTTATAATGCAAGATTTAATGTTCAAAGATTCTATGTTCTTCATAAAAGCCCTTTAAATGATAATGAATAGTTTCATCATTTATACTTGTACATGAAAAACAATAAATAAAAAATGGGTACAGCCATATTAGCGGCTACCTAACGGGCAGCTCATGTTTAAAATATTCACACACTAATATGGGCTTACATACCCATCAACTTTCTATAAGTATACTAACACAAAGCACCTTACAATTCAAGCATTATTTTATATAAAAATTAACTAAAATATTACTACGTTCCAAATGTTTTATATGGAAAATGCTGTGTAATATTTATTTTATGACTAAATAGATTTGCATAAATATCTTTTTTATATTCATATTTGGAATATAGAGCATTAGCTACATAATCCGCGGCCTGAATTATAAAAGCATCTTTTGCATCTGAATCTTTATATTCAAAATTAATTTCCACATCTAAGTTCTCTTCATATACTATATAGGCAATTATATATTCTCGTAAAGAGTTTTTAGATGCTATCTTTGTTGTTTTGTTATCGAAAAGTATATTTATTTTAGTTCCTGTATCTTTTTCTGTGATAAGACGAGAAATAAGAATTTTAGAAGCAAAATTGTATAATATATTTTTATCTTTTAACAATCTTGATTCAATATGATTTAAGTCTATTACAATATATGAGACTGTTACATCCTTCGATGCAATACATTCGAGAAGATGATATTTGACACATGGGTATGCATCTTTTGCTTTTATCTCATTTGCATGCATGGTTTTCAATTCTGGAAATTTTTCTCCAGCAATTTTCAATTTTCTTTTCATAATATTATGTAATGATTTGACATTGGTAGTATCTATGCAGGAAATCACAAAATATCTTCCCGCAGTTCCCAAATTACCAGATTCATCAAATATTAGATATCGTTCATTGTTATTGTACATTTTCTTAAGTTCCAATCTTCTGAATATATAGTATTATACATTCTTAGTAAATTTATATCAATATATCAAAGGGAAATCAAAGGAAAATGTTACAAAAAAAACAAAAAAATAAAACCATAAAAGAATGTAATCTTCTATTGATTTTATTTTTTATTCCTAACTAAATGACATTGCTCCAAACGCTTCTCTTCTTTTCTTAATTTTTCCCTGTAATAAAATGCCTGCCTTATTCTTCTTGCTGCCGGCAACGCCGTCCGTGACGCCCTTTGAAGTTTTCTTAAAGCTCCCGGCATCCTTTTCCTCATACCCTTTTCTGCATAAATGATTGTGGCCTCGGCGCACCCAAGGATGGCTGAAACCGCAATCAGCACCACTGCTGTCAGCGCTGCCCCGTGCTTTCCCATCCACGCAGCAAGCTTTTTGAAAAACCTGCTTTTGTATCTGCTGTCTGAAATACCATTGTTCTTTTCCATGGTTTTCCTCCTTCATAAAAGAATATCTATAATAAAACCGCCACTGCGGTAGCATTTTTTATAATCACATGTTACAATATTTAGGAAATCAAGCGGGAATCCTCGGTTATTTAATTGCCGAGATGAAAGCATTATAATAAAAGCAACCGAACATCAGGTTGCTTTTATCAGCACTTTATGCTATACTATGTGTATGAAAGAAAACCTTATACATTACCGTACTTCGGTATGCAACATCAACTACCATGTGGTATGGTCTGTCAAATACCGCAGGAAGGTCCTGACATCCGAAGTGGAATCTTATATGAAAGAACTCATCCAGCAGATCGCAAAAGAAAAAGGATTTACCGTCCAGCTTTTTGAATGTGGTGAATGTGATCATGTACATTGTTTTGTTACTGCACCACCGAAACTGTCTGTGACAACCATTGTGAAATACTTGAAGGGTATCACAGGGCGGAAACTTTTTGAGCAGTTTCCTGACCTGCGTTCTAAACTGTGGAAAGGGGAACTCTGGAACCATTCCTATTATTGCGAGACGATCGGTTCTGTATCGGAAGAAAACATCCGCCGGTATATTGAACACCAGAGCAAATCTTACTGAAAGGAGAAATGTTTATGCTGCTGTCACAGACTGCACAGGAAGTATGCAAACTTCTTGATAAGGCGTGGAAATCTTTTTATCAGCTGCAGAGAACACATGGTGTTACAAATCCAAACCCTCCAAGATTCAAACAGGAGAATATTGCAATCACTTACATGCAGAACGGCATCGTTCATTCCGAAGGTGACAGTACCGTACGACTTACGCTGTCGAAACAGCTGAAACAGTTCATGTCCGGGCAGTATGACATCACAAACAACTTTCTTTACCTTAAAAATAAGATTTTTAAGGATACTGATGTTATCAAACAGATCCGGATCTATCCTCCGGGAAACGGAACTTGCACGGTGATTGTTGTGTATGAAGTAAATGATGCCGTTATGCTTTCTGATAACGGAAGATACTTGTCTGTTGATATCGGACTCCATAACCTTATGACCTGCTATGCCCCATCCACAGGGAAGTCTTTTATTGCCGGCAGGAAATATCTTTCCGTCTGCCATTACTTTGACAAAGAGATTGCCCGTGTGCAGTCCCAGTGGTACAAAACACAGACAAAAGCCGGTGTGAAATATCCAAAGATGTCAAAGCATGTGCAGAAACTGTATAAAAAGAAAAGTGACTGCATCAGCGATTACCTGCATAAAGTAACACGGTTTATCGCTGAATACTGTCATGATAACGGTATCAATACTGTAGTGATCGGTGATGTCACAAACATCCGTAAAGATAATAACAAAGGTTCTGTGACAAACCAGAAATTACATTCACTGCCATACCGGAAACTGTATATCCTTCTGGAATACAAGCTTGCGATGTATGGTATACGGTTTGTAAAACAGAATGAAGCTTATTCCAGCCAGACTAGTCCGCTTATGTCGGAGGTCTGTAAAGAGAACGCTGAAAAGTCCAACCGTATCAAGCGGGGTCTTTATACAGATGGTGACAAAAGATGGAATGCCGACTGTGTCGGGGCTTTTAATATCCTGCGACTGTACTTTCAGACGAATGGAATAGAAAAACAAATGGACCCACTTAAGATAGCAGATCCATATGTAATAAAAGTAGCTGTTTAATAGCAGTATTGGTGTCATGGACGCACCCTGAATCTACGATCCACAAGGATCGCACATCAGATGCTCGGTTATTCAATTGCCGAGTAGTTCACCTTCATCGCATAACTTCTGAATCAATTCAACAACTTTTTTTTCCATAAAAATAGACCACCTCATATAAAAAATAGCCACTTTGAGTTAAGCGGCTATTTTTCTTCTCATATTTATTATTCTATGCATTCTTCCAATGTGCAGTATTGATCAAATATATCCAATATTAATTCCTCGTTTTCAGGATTTATAAAATCTCCCATACAATGCATACATCCAGCATCATTATATGCCTGATCTCCATAATTTTTGAACATTTCACTTTCAGAGATGTTAAAAAACGCTGCAATATCTTTGATGTCCTCATTAAATAAAGGTAATTTCCCTTCTAACAGCTTTTTTACCTCGTCATCACTATAGCCTAATTTTTCTGCAAATTCACTTTTGCCGATCTTATTCTTCTGCATTTGTAATTGGCAATTATTTCCAAAAAGCCTTACATCATCGTACATTTTCCCACCTCCTACAAACAAAATGCAATTGCTTAGATATGGATGAATAATTAAGATCCCATAACCAACAATTCATTTTACGAAAAGACTGCCATACTGCATCAGCGTATTGCGACAGCTGTATATATTATCACAAACAAAACACAATGTCAATCTTTTTTGTATTTTCATTTTAATAGTTATTATGGCACATGTCAATATAATTATAAAAATCAAATAAAAAAGTTTTTCCGGCATGCGGGCGCTGACCATGAAAGCTAATCCATGCTGCTTCCGTTTATTCTGCCGATGCCTTCCTCGCCCCAGTCTCTTGCTGCCAAAGTACGGGTAACTGCCGGAGCATACGCTGCAATGGTGCCAGAAGAGAAAATCGCAAGGAAAGTAAAAAATAAAAGCAGCTTTTTTATTATGCATGAATAAACAAATCTTTTTTTTGCGTCTTCATCGTTTCCGTCAGCGATTGGTTAGGTGTGGAGGAAGGGGAAAGGAATAATTTCACTATTTTTACACTATTTTTCATTAACCACATGCGCAGACTCACCCCGGCTTCCTGCCACCAGAACACGGGTAGCTGGCGGAGCGCGAACCGCGCGATCGTCAAATTGGATTCCGGGAAAGAGATCGCGGTCAAGCCGTCTGACATCAAAGCTCTGGAAGAATAATATTTTTTTGGGGGAAATAGAGAATTTTATTTCTTGTTTTCCCATTCAATTTTTGGTACAATAAGCATATAATCGAACAGAAGTACGGATGCGATTTTCCGATTGTTGACTGCCCTCTAGTATTACGAAAGAGAGGGTGATGCCCTATGAGTACATCAGAAGTATTAACTTTGCTGCTTGTAGTCTTCGCGGCACTGTCTTACATAGACAACCATAACAATAAAAAGAAATAGCATCCCACCGTCCAAAGTAGATGCTATTTCTTTGAAGAAATAATATTAAACCGAGGGCAAATCGGAAATCTCTTCCGATCAGCTTCTAACTAGATTATAACGGAAGGCGCTTGAGAAATCAAGTGCCTTTCTTTTGATAATCCCATCCAGATTTCTTACGCAGAATACAACTTTCCGATCTCTTCCCACCACTCTTGTGGTATCTCCGGGACATCCGCTTCATCTTCTGCAAAGGCAAGCGCCTGTAGGATATCCGATAGTCCAACGAAAAACTTTCCCTTCTCGTCCCCGGCAACCGCAAAGGTATGCTCATCCTTCTGCAAAGAGAACCCGTTCGGGAATGCCTTTCCCAATGCTTCTTCTTTTTTACTCATACGTCCCCCTATATCTCCGGCATTAACTTATACGCCAACTCTTGCAATCCCGGTTTCACAACTTTCTTTTCTGATGCCGTCAGATTTGGATACAGGTATTCGTTAATATCCAGTTTCTTGATGATCTTCGTCTTGTCTTTCTGGAATACCTTTCCGTCTGGTCCAACCTGCCGGTCATTCCACGTTTCCGTAAAACTATTTGAAAAAATTAACCAAAAATTAAAAAAATTTCCAAAATCCATTGACGATTTTCCAAAAGGCGCAATATACATACCGTAAGAACAAACATGTACTCAATCCGAAGGGTACGAAAGAAACGGAGGAAAATTGGTGAAAAATTTATTGAAAAAGAAAAGTCGTATCAAAGTGCTTCTGGAAAGATCAGAACTGATTCAGTTTATTCTTTGTCTGCTTGCGATGGTTTTGCTGTGTATTCTGAACTACCTGGCTGCCAGATGGGAATGTTCCCTTGCTATTCCGGATACAAACAGTGGACTTTTTTACAGTCTTTTACTGATTACATTTATGGCAGGCAACATAGTTGGCTTATTTCTGTTGTTGTGTATTCTCCTTGTATTGAAGTACGCAGTAGTTTCGACCCTTACAGAATGGATACGCCAATTCAGGGCATTTAACAACTACTGCTATATTCCACTTACGGAAGACGAAGTGCGCGGCTTCAGCTTTGCTTCTGCCAGAGAGTATTTCGGCCACATCAGTCAAATGTTGTACTACGGGGGAAAAGACGATGAAGAAAAATCTGCGAAATATGTTCAGCTAAAAAATGCAGATCTGAATAAAATGCTTGCCATCTGTTTGAAAGTATTCCCGGATAACGGAACCATTTTTTCTCTGAGATACAGAGATTGCAAAAATATTTGCGATGATTCTGAAGCTTTTATGCAGTTTCTCGATTTTTACCATGTAAGCTACGAAAGCGATGAAAAGTATGCACCATCTGCAAACATTAACAAAAATGGAATCGTTAGTCTTTCTGTTCTCAACAAAGATGGACGTGGAATCATCTGGGACGGGGAATCCTTTTTACTGCAGCATTTTTCAAAAGACGTGGTATACCGTTTTGGAATCGAGACGGTATCATTACATGCTTTTGCCGAACTTCTTTCCCTTGATCCAAGCCAATCCTTCATTTCATACCACACATTGAAATGTTATGGAGAAAAAGTCGCGCATCTTTTAAAAGAAAAGGAAATCCCGACTACTTTTACACTTTCCAGAGACGATATCGACCTAATGTTGAGAGAATATTCAGGTTTCTTTACAGAGACAACTATTAATGGAGAAAAAGGTATTCTTCTTTCGGATCAGAAAAATTACGATGACATGATGGGTCTCCTTGGCCAACTCTGTCAATATATGCCAAATTTATTCCTGACAGCTTTTTCTGATAAGCAGGCGGTCCGTCTGTTATCTAACGAGTAAGGTTTGTTGTATCCCCCCCTTCGGGATACATAGATTTAAAAAGAGACAATACCAAATGTGTATCTGCGATAAACTATGTCCCGCTGTCAGGCGGGGCATAGAAATTGAATTTTGCCAGCAAAATTATGAAATTGAGAAGGTTACAGAAGTGTACCCTTCTTTTTTTCTTATACTTTCCCTCCTCGCCCTTTAGAGTTTATGATCCTACGAACAGATTCCGCATGTCCGTATCCTGTCCCTTTGAAATTAGTGATGGAATAAACGGATTCCAGTAAAGCTCATAACCATACCGTATTTATTACATGTCTCGATCACATTGTCATCACGTACCGATCCGCCCGGCTCTGCCACATACTTTACGCCGCTTTTGTGTGCGCGCTCAATATTGTCGCCAAATGGGAAGAATGCATCCGATCCCAGTGCCACATCGGTATTTTTATCCAGCCATGCACGCTTCTCTTCTGCGGTAAATACCGCCGGTTTTACCTTAAAAATCTTCTCCCATGCACCATCTGCAAGGACATCCATATAATCCTCACCCATGTACAGATCAATGGCATTGTCACGGTCCGCACGCTTGATACCGTCAACAAACTGCAGTCCTAAAACCTGTGGAGACTGGCGCAGCCACCAGTTATCTGCCTTCGAACCAGCCAGACGGGTACAATGGATACGGGACTGCTGTCCTGCTCCGATACCGATTGCCTGTCCGCCCTTGACATAACATACAGAGTTAGACTGTGTATACTTTAAAGTGATCATGGAAATTGCCAGATCAATCTTTGCCTGCTCCGGCAGTTCTTTGTTTTCTGTCACGATGTTGTCAAAGAAATCATCTCCGATATGAAGTTCATTTCTTCCCTGCTCGAATGTGATACCAAATACATCCTTATGCTCGATCGGAGCCGGCTCGTATGCCGGATCAATCTCGATTACACAGTAATTGCCCTTCTTTTTCTGCTTTAAAATTTCCAAAGCTTCCTCAGTATATCCCGGAGCAATCACACCATCGGAAACCTCGCGCTTGATGACCTTTGCTGTTGCTGCATCACAGATGTCTGACAGGGAAATAAAATCTCCGAATGAAGACATACGGTCTGCACCTCTGGCACGGATATAAGCATTTGCAAGCGGTGTAAACTCAATATCCATATCATCGACCCAGTAAATTTTCTTTTCCACGTCAGACAGCGGAAGTCCTACCGCTGCACCAGCCGGGGAAACATGTTTGAAAGAAGTTGCTGCCGGAAGTCCGGTTGCCTTCTTTAATTCCTTTACCAGCTGCCATCCATTAAAAGCATCCAGAAAATTGATATATCCGGCTCTTCCACAGAGCACCTTAATCGGCAGATCTTTGCCATCTGCCATATAGATTCTGGCCGGTTTCTGATTTGGGTTACATCCGTATTTTAATTCATATTCCTGCATGATTTTCTCCTTTTTCAACAATCCGCTCTTATTTATTTTTATTTATTCTTATTTACAATTCTTGACTCATAGTTTCCGGTCTCAATGTCAATAAAACGTACAAACAGGGAAACTTTATTATCCTCATTTAAATTCTCCCATACCATTTTCGTAAACGTATCGATATCTCCATCAATATCAACCCAGGTTGGTTCACCCTCGAAACTTGGCAGTGGATTTCCGTCTCCCATATAAGTATGGATAAAATGTCCCTCTCCGGCAACCGGGTTGCTGTATGCAAACGTGTAACGGTTGCATGCATCCGGATTTCCGTTGTTGCTCTTTAAGATAGACATCGCATAATTGAACTCACCCTTATCAATGTGCATGATACCGGAAATACGTGGAGTATAATTTGGTGCGTCCGGCTCAAATTCTCTGGTGCGCAGCGCCTGCTCAAATGTCTGCTGCTTATCCATCAGCTCATAAATCGTATCGGTCTGATCTCCGTTTGTCACAATCGTCTTGTTGCCAAGTACTCGAACCGGTGCGTAAATGATCAGGCTCGGATCTTCCAGCTTTGACGGATCAAATGCCTGTGTACGGATACCTTCGCCATCCTCTACAAATACACGATTACGGCTGTTTGCGCTTCTTCCCATAATAAAATAAGCAGTTACCGCCTTCTTTCCATCCTTAGAACGTCCGATCACAATACCACGTCCCGGATATGTTGTTGCGCCTAATTCTTTACTGAGTGCTACCTTCTGCATTTGTTTCTCCTTTCGCAAATACGCCTAAAATAAATAAAAACCGACACATCCGGGAACCCACATTTCAATCAAATACATATTTCATGTATTTCCCTGCAATGTGCGGTGCCCAGACGGTCGGCCCCTGCGGTGCTTCTCTGAAGCATCGCCTTATCTGCGGTACATCTGTGATGTATCGCCCTATCTGCGGTGCAATCTTTGGATCTGTCACCTTTATATCTCTTGTTATACTCCACGTGGTTCTTCCACTTATCCGTCAGTCATATAACTAAATTTATTTAAGCATGGAAAGTTCCTCTTGTCAAGGGATCTTCTGTTATTTCATCGTTACTATTCACTCACATGTTACTGTTCACAGGTTACCCTGCGAACAGTAACCTCACATTCAGCTGCATGCCCGTGCATATTCCTGTAATTTTTCTTTTGCAGTCTGCGACAAATGTGTCGGAACCTCTATCTGCACCTGGGCATATTCATCTCCGTGAACTGCCGGATTATTCATGGCTGCTACGCCCTTTCCTTTCAATCGGATTTTTGCCCCAGACTGTGTACCCGGTTTAATCTTACAGACAACATCTCCATACAACGTATGGATCTTTATCTCTCCTCCGAGCACAGCTGTTGTATACGGAATTTTCACCGTCGTATAAACATCCTGGCCTTTTCGCTCGTAACCAGATTTTTCTCCGACTTTGACTTTGATCAGCAGATCTCCGTCCTTTCCATTGTACCCTTTCTGTCCTTTCCCTTTCAGACGCACAGACTGCCCGTTTGCAATGCCTGCCGGAATATGCACTTCAAAGTTCTGGCTCTTTCCGTCACTGGAAGAAAGCGTAAACCTTTTATCACAGCCAAATACCGCTTCTTCAAAGCTGATCGGTACTTCCGTCTCGATATTTTGCCCTCTTTTCTCATGTACTCCGCCAAAACCACTGCCAAATTCTCCGGTACTTCTAAATCCGCTTCTTCCGCCAAAACCTCCGGTTCCGTGGAATCCACCTTTTTTTCCAAACAATTTGTCAAGAATATCATCCATATCGGAAGAACCATCAAAATGGAACTCCTGATATCCGCTGCCCGGTTCTCCGGAAGAATACGACTGATAAAATCCTCCATTTCCAAATGGATTCCCGTACTGTGCCTGTTTCATCTTCTCCGGATCAAAACCTGCCTCCAGCGAAATCGGACCGTACTCATCATACAATTTCCGCTTCTTCGGATCTCCCAACACTTCGTAAGCTTCCGTTACTTCCTGAAAAATCTTTTCCGCATTTGGATTTCCTTTATTCATATCCGGATGATATTTTTTGGCAAGTTTTCGATATGCCTTTTTAATCGTTGCTTCGTCTGCATTTTTATCTATTCCCAAAACTTCGTAAAAATCTCTTTTTGCTGCCATAATTATCACCTCACCAACCACAAAAACAGGAACTGCTTTCTAAAATGCACTTCCTGTCATTCCATCTCAGTCAGAGCATTTTCCACTAAGACGTACTTATATCTTTGCTTCAGTTTTGTTATAGCATTGTTTTTAGCACTCGTCAAGCATGTCTGCTAACAATTTTCTTAATTTTTTCTAAATTGGTGATTCACGACATGGTCTGAGGCTTTTGATTTTTGCAAGAGGAACGGAACACGCAGCAAAACAACGACTTATATACCATAGATTTTTAAATCAACACGTCCATCGACAACTGCAATTCCATCCGCCTGCAATAGCCTTGCCTGCGCACCTTCTCCACCAAACGCAAATTCTCCAGCTAATTCTCCCTTTGCGTTCACCACACGATAACAGGGAATCTTCTCCGGATCCGGATTTTTATGCAATGCATTTCCCACGGCGCGTGCCATCTTTTTATTTCCGGCCATCTCCGCAACCTGTCCATATGTTGCCACTTTTCCGCGCGGAATTTTTTTAACCGCTTCATAAATCCGTCTGGTCGGACTGTCCGTAACCAGATCATAGCTTTCCGCAATCATACGCTGGATTTCCTGCTCCGGAACGGTACCGTCCAGAATAATGGTATTCCAATGATCTTTATTCTGATGCCATCCCGGAATGACAGATGCATAGGTACTTCTCCAGAAATCACGCCACTGCGGATCCGCTTTCACATTTAAATTAATGTATCCTTCCCTCTCATAGGTCCATAAAAACGCCTTTTTGCTTCCCTCTACCCGCACAAGCTGCCAGTTATTATCATGAAACGGTGCCTCCTGATAGGTTTTCGGAAAAGACAATGCATATGCCAGCGCCTCTTCCCTTGTTTTCATACACTCCTCCTCACAGTTTTTCCGTCATATATCATATATTTTCTGTATATCTGCATGTCGGAAATCCCGTACATCCCCAAAACTCTCCGAACCTTCCGTTCCTTTTTTTCAGTGGCTGCCCACACACCGGACAATTTTTTATTTCAATATTCCGCCCGATAGTACCATCCAGCTCCTTTGCCAGCTTTTCAAAAATCTGCTGGTTCATTCGGCAGTCGTTTAATGCACGGTGAGCCCCGGCTGTGGAAATCCCGTAATATTGTGCCAGATCCCCCAGACGATGATGCGAAAGTTCCGGCAGACAGAGCCGTGCCAGTTTCAGTGTGTCAATGTAATCGTTGGTTAGTGTCTGACCGAAATACCGTTCACAATCACGATACAAAAATTTCATATCAAAACGATTGATATTATGTCCTGCCAGCACATCATCTCCGATAAAAGCAAGAAATTGCTGCAATACGGAATCAAACATTGGTGCAAACGCCACCATATCATCCGTGATATGATTTACTGCACTTGCCGCGCTGGGAATCGGTCTGCCCGGATTCACAAGCTGACTGAACTCTTCTGTAACCACGCCGTTTTTTACTTTGACAGCCGAAATTTCAATAACCTCGTCATATTTACTCGAAGTACCGGTTGTCTCAAGATCATAGAGTACATAATCCGGCACATACTGATTAATCATTTTACCTTTTGTATTTCCTAACATCTTTTGTTCCTTTGCCTTTTTAGGATTGTTTCAGGAAAAAACGCAGACTTCCAATTCGAAGTACCGCTCCCTGGGAAGCCGCACTGTTTTCAAAGTTTCTTGCAATTGTTTCCTTTTCCACGCTTAATGTCTTTACAATGTAAAATTCCTTCTTTGCCGCCGTCGGTGCATTGTGCATAAACTGCATCACTTCCTGCAGGTTTCCAGATCCGGCATAATCCCCACCGAGCACCGTATGGGCATCCTTTTCCTGAAACACATGCGGAATGACCGAATCAATCGCTTTATCGTAATCCGCATTTCCCACATCAATCCGGATGCGCGCCAGACAGCTTCCGTCCCCCGGCTGTTCCACCTGATAATCCAAAAGTTGCAACTGCCCCCACTTCTGATTCACTGCCTCCTGCCATTTTGGAAGGAACTGACCTTTCTGCGCATTTAAAACACTGACAATCATGGAAATTTTTTGTTTATTTGGAAGCTTCATAAGCATACCCAGTCCCGGAATCTTCGGAAGCTTTACCTGATCAATATTTAATTCTGTAATATCTGCCACCAGTCGAAACATTTCTTCTCCTTCATCTTTGGTTATTTTCTATGCTATCATGCTATCACTTTTTTCGTAATTTTTCCACTAAAATAACACTCACGATATTATGCTATAATTTCATTTGGCACCGCCAAACCGGATTCACCAGAAAAGTCAGATCAATACCGTTTTGATGATGATATACAGGTATGTATTTATGATAATCTTGTAATCAATATCACGGAATTATTAAAATAAAAAGGTGCTTATTTAAGCACCTTTTTTAGTGGACTAGACGGGAGTCGAACCCGTGTCCAAAAACCAATTCCCTGTCCTTCTACGAGTGTAGTTTATTCTTTGACATTCCCTCCGCCACACGAAAACAAACATCCTTGCGGTTTTAGTAGCTTCATGATACGCCCACAGGTGCAAAGCTTAGCCTGCGTCGTTTCTCACAGAGTCGAAGCCTGGATCCTAAAGTGTGAGTGCCCTAGGTCAGACTGCTGCCATTAGGCAGCGTATGCTAAATTATCTTCAGCGTTTAATTTTAATTGTGGAATTTAACGTATCCCGTACGACTCGCTTCTCCAGCTGCATGATCCCTGTCGAAACCATTACTAGCCCCTGTTATGTTTTTGCGGAGCAAAAATATAACTCTTGCCTCCCGCCTGTTTTTTGCGAAACACCTATCCAAGATTCCGCACTTTGAAATCCCGTTCGGCTTCCCGCCGCTGGTCTTTTTTGGCAATGTCCTGACGCTTATCGTAAAGCTTCTTTCCTTTTGCCAGAGCAACCTGCACTTTTACAAGACTTCCTTTGAAGTATACTTCCACTGGAACAATCGTGTATCCTTTCTGCGCGATCTTACCGACCATCTTCTGAATCTCTTTCTTGTGCATCAGAAGCTTGCGCGGCCGGAGCGGATCTTTGTTGAAAATATTTCCCTTCTCATATGGGCTGATATGCATACCATAGAGGATCACCTCCCCATTTTCAATATGGATAAAGGATTCCTTGATGCTGCACTTGCCCATGCGCATGGACTTTACTTCGGTTCCAGCAAGAGCGATACCGGCTTCAAAAGTCTCTTCGAGAAAATAATCGTGATAGACTTTTTTATTGTTGGCTATTAACTTCTTCGGTTGTTTCGCCATCCCGGCTCCCTCCTTTTTGTTCTGTAAACTCAGTGTATATGATTTTCCTGCAAAATGCAATAAACTGCTGCTTTTATTTTGAAAATTTTAAGAATTCCATCAATTTTCGTCAGAATCTGCAAGTGTAAAATCAATCGTCCGCATGATCCGGTCACAGTTATCCACCGTCACACGCACCTGCTGCCCCAGTTTAAACCTGCGGTTCGTTGCTTCTCCCACCAGTTCATAAGTTTCTTCATAATACTGATAAAAATCATCGGTGAGGGAAGTCACACGTACCAGACCCTCCACAGTATTTTCCAGCTCCACGAAAAATCCGTACTCTGCGACTCCGGAAATAACACCGGCAAAGGTTTCTCCGATATGGTTTTCCATATACTGCACTTTTTTCAGCTTAATTGTCTCCCGCTCGGCCTCATCTGCACGCCGTTCCATCTCACTGGCATGCTTTGCAACCTCCGGCAGTATCTGCGTATAGTGGCCAATGCGCTTTTCGCCCAGACGTCCCCGCAGACTGTCCTTGATAATCCGGTGGATCTGCAGATCCGGATACCGGCGGATCGGTGAAGTAAAATGGCAGTAACAATCCGCTGCCAGACCAAAATGCCCGGTATTTTCCACCGTATAGCGTGCCTGCTTCATCGAACGAAGGGTCAGACGGCTGATCAGCGGCTCCTCCGAAGTTCCGTCGATTTTTTCCAGCAGCTTCTGCAGTTCTTTCGGATGCACCTCATCACTTCCTATGTGGAGAGAGTACCCGAAATTATTGATAAACGTGGATAGTTTCTGTATTTTTTCCGAATCTGGCTGCTCATGCGTACGATAGACAAACGGAAGTTCTCTCCAGTAATATTCGGCTGCCACCGTCTCGTTTGCAGCAAGCATAAAATCCTCGATCAGTTTCGTTGCCACATTGCGGTCATACGGACGGATATCTACCGGATTTCCATTCTTATCCAATATTACCTTTGTTTCTGGAAAATCAAAGTCAATGGAACCACGTTTCATACGCTTTTTGCGAAGAATTGCCGCCAGTTCTGCCATCTTTTCAAACATCGGAACCAGTGGCTCATATTCCGCCATCACCTCCGGATCATGGTCTGCCAGAATTTTTTTCACATTGGTATACGTCATACGCCGGTTCACGCAGATAACGGACTCTGTGATTGTGTGATCGATAATTTCGCCCTTAGGATTGACCGTCATGATGCAGCTGAGTGCCAGCCTCTCTTCCCCCTGGTTGAGGGAACAGATTCCGTTTGACAGGGCATGCGGCAACATCGGAATCACCCGGTCCACCAGATATACAGAAGTTCCTCTCTTCAACGCTTCTGTGTCAAGAGCACTGTGCTCCTGCACATAATTGGACACATCCGCAATATGCACACCCAGAATATAATTTTCATGATCCATGGTAAGTGACACCGCATCATCCAGATCCTTGGCATCTTCGCCATCGATGGTCACCATCTGCCAGTCGCGCAGATCCTTGCGTCCTGCCATATCCGCTTCCGATACCGGCTTTGCCACATGCTCTACCTGCGTCATGACCTTCGGATCAAATTCCACCGGAAGCCCGTAAGCGCGCACAATAGAAAGGATATCCACCCCCGGATCATTGATATGCCCGAGAATCTCCACCACTTTTCCTTCCGGATTCTTTCCCTTTTTTCCGTACTGTGTGATTTCAACAACAACTTTATGACCGTTTACAGCTCCTTTCGAACGCTCCAGCGGAATAAAAATATCCGAACCAAACTTTGGATTATCCGGCACTGCAAAGCCAAAATTTTTATTCAGCTGATACGTGCACACCACCTGCTTCATGCCCCTCTCAAGCACATGCAGCACCTTTCCCTCCCTGCGGCGTCCGGTCACTGCCGGTGATACGGAGATCTCTACCGTATCCATATGCATCGCACCGTTAGTTTCGGATTCCGGAATAAAGATATCTTCCTTTTCCCCCTCCACACTGACAAATCCAAATCCTTTCGGATGTGCCTGAAACGTGCCTACGATCTTTTTCTCTTCCGATTTGCTGAACTTTCCTCTCTTGGAGCAGACGATGCGCCCCTCCATCATCAAATCATTCAGAATCTGTTCCAACTGTGGGCGCTGATCTTTTTTCACACCGAGGACGATCGCCAGTTCCTTGATTTTCATCGGGACATACATATCATCGCACATAAAGTCATATATCATTTTTTTCCGCTGTTCATACTTTGCGTCCATACCCAGATCTTCTCCTTATATAATGAAAAAAGCTGCCGATGTAATCGACAGCTTCCGGTTTCTACCAGATTCCCAAATTCAGAACCATTGCAATGACAAGGAACAGAATCACAAAAATTCTTGTAAGCTTTACAAGCATTCCTTCCATGGAACGTCCCTTATTTTTGCCCCAGTAAGTATCTGCTGCTCCGGCGATCGCGCCAAGACCTGCAGATTTCCCCTCCTGCATTAAGATAATCACTGTAATTACAATACTCAGTATAATAAATACAATAGTTAAAATCGTATTTAAAACGGTCACGATTTCCACCTCCTAATTCCAAACTCACGACTAGCTAATTATATCATAAAAGAAAAGTCTTTTCAACATTTTTTTATATTTCACAATTTTCCTTTTCATTTCCACTTTATAATATAACACAGATAATATAGAACTTACTGTATCATTAGGAGTATACCATGAAATCCTGTCAAATGTACAGATTTATTCCGATTATGTTACTGTGTGTCTGTCTGTTCACTGGCGGATGTTCCCAAAACAAGGATCAGCCCTCTGCCACGCACAACCAGACCCCGGCCACAGAAGCTGCCTCCCATACGGATCCCCCCCACAGGTACTTCCCCCGCAGGCAGACGGCACCGAAACTTTTACAACAGAGCATCACATATACATACAGTCTTTACAAAGATTATAGTACCTTTCCCCTTACTTCCGGAGATGGAACCTATCAGGTCGGTGTCTGCGAAAATGTTTCCGATGACCGTTACACAACGCTGCTCTCCGAGACATTTTCTGTCACACTTACAGATCCGCTAAAGCCTTATCTGTATCCGAACCAGTACGTGAACTTCACCGCCGATTCCCTCCCTGTGGCCAAGGCCGAAGAACTTGCAGACGGTGCTTCCAGCGATCTGGACATCATCAGCAGTGTATATAATTATATCATTACACATACCACACGGACGCTTCTGCACATCAGTACCATTCTCAATCATTATATGCTTGGATTTATCATTGCCTTTCTGGTATTGCTTATCATCTGTATGATTTTATATCACACCGATCTCGGGCGCGTATTGTTCCTCGGACAGAAACTTGCCATGACGGTTGCCTCAGGACGCGTTCCAAACTGCCTGTATCTGGTTCTCTCCAGCGGACTCGACAGTAATATCGGTCTTACCCTGGCACGCGAACTTGTCAATAATCCGCATATGCAGGCACTTATCGACAAATGTCACGAGAATGTCCGCCACGGGGAATCATTCGACAAAGCACTGCTGCTGTCCGGCATCTTTTCCCAGATGTACGCCAGCTGGATTGTAATCGGTTCCCGGACCGGCGAAATGGAAAGCATTGTTTCCCAGCGGGAAATCAATACCGATACCGCAAGCTATCTGACGGCACTTCGTGCTGCATTGCGCCAGATCAACGGTATTATCTACACTTCTGCCGCAGAAAATATGATCGCCATGGACAGTAGCATCTTACAGCTTTATAAAGACGGACGAATCGACAAACACACCGCCATCTCGGAAGCGGTCAATCCGGAGATCATGTCCAAACGTCTGAATCTCTTATAATGTTTCACTGATCCGCAGAAGCTGGTTATACTTGGCAGTGCGCTCTCCTCTGCACGGAGCGCCTGTCTTGATCCAGCCGGCATTTACTGCCACCGCGAGATCTGCAATAAAAGAATCTTCCGTTTCTCCGGAACGATGTGAAATAATTGCCTTATAGCCGTTCTTCTGTGCCAGTTCAATCGCATCCATGGCTTCCGTAAGCGTTCCGATCTGATTGACCTTAATCAGCACAGCATTTGCCACCTTAAGATCCATTCCGCACCGGATTCGTTTCACATTCGTGACAAACAGATCATCTCCCACCAGCATCACCTGTTCTTTCATGCGCTTTGTCAATTCCTGCCAGCCTTCCCAGTCGTCTTCATCCAGACCGTCCTCAATAGAAATCAGCGGATATTCCGTGGTAAGTTCTTCATACAGCGAAATCATTTCCTGTGCACTGCGCAGGATTTCTTTTTTTTCGGTGGTTTCCTGCGTTTTCACATGTGCGTCAGATGTATAAGCACCGCCCTGCGTGTCCGGACGCCGCAGATTGACATCCACCTCTGCATGTGTCTGCGCTTCTCCCGGAAAATGATACATTCCGTCTTCCTCACTGTACAGCTCGGATGCTGCCGCATCCATGGCAAATGCAACATCGCTGCCCACCTTATATCCGGCTTCCTCCACGGCACGCTGCAGACATGCAAACACTTCTCCCGCACTGGAAAAATCCGGTGCAAATCCGCCTTCATCCCCCACTGCCGTCAGTTTGCCTTCTTTCTGCAAAATTTTTTTCAGAAAATGATAAATTTCCGCACCCATCCGGAGTGCATCCGGAAACGACTCGGCTCCGACCGGTACAATCATAAATTCCTGAAAATCCAGGTAATTCTTTGCGTGCGCTCCGCCATTTATGACATTCATCATCGGCATCGGCCATTTTTTTGCATTCGGTCCTCCCAGATAACGGTACAACGGCATATCCAGTGCTGCCGCTGCGCAGCGCGCACAGGCTAAAGAAACACCAAGTAAAGCATTGGCCCCCAGATTTCCTTTGTTGTCTGTCCCATCCAGTTCCACAAGTTTGCGGTCAATCTGTACCTGTTCCAGCACATTCATTCCCAACAGCTCCTTGCGGATCTTTGTGTTGATGTGATCCACAACGCGCTGTACTCCAAGCCCAAAATAACGTTCCTGTCCATCCCGCAGCTCAATCGCCTCAAATCTTCCGGTACTGGCTCCGGATGGCACAGATTCCCTGCCCGTAGTCTTCTTTCCCGTTGTCTCTGTCTGCGCGGTCACTTCCACCTCAACCGTAGGATTTCCTCTTGAATCCAGAATTTCCCTTCCATGAATTTCAATAATTTTGATCATCAGACCCATTCCTATTGTCCTCCTTTTTTCATTATTGTGTGAAAAAGAAAGAAATTTATTCAAATCCAAAGAAAAAGAAAGGGGCTGTAAAATAAGTCCCTAATCGAGTAGGAGGCGGTGACTAACCGCCGTCCTCTCACA
>ULQC01104169.1_pt1 | contig 18480 bp, 16 predicted proteins | sample 1954091 | NCBI WGS metagenome assembly ULQC01 (sample SAMEA4835645, study PRJEB28245) | human gut metagenome | biome: gut microbiome; material: fecal sample | place: Denmark | collected 2008
ATCTCCGGATCATACCAGTAGCGAATACGGGTACCAGTGGTTTTGGGAGATACCTTGCCGATGATTTCCAGCTCGGTGGGTCGGTTCTTGCGAGTGCGCTTGAACGGGGAATCGGGAGACGGATTGGCCGGGTCGGCATCCGTGTATACGCCAGGGTGACCTTGGTGGAAGGTCATGTGGTGCGTCTTGCCGTCACGATCCACTTCGACGTCCAGTCGGGAGCTCAGGGCATTGACCACGGAGGAGCCCACGCCGTGCAGGCCACCGACGGCGTTATAAGACGAGTTGCCGAACTTGGCACCGGCGTGCAGTTTGGTCAGTACGACCTCCACGCCGGACAGGCCGGTTTTCGGTTCCTTGTCCACCGGGATGCCTCGGCCATTGTCCGCGACTTCCACGGAACCGTCGGTGTGCAGGGTGACCACAATGTCGTTGCAGAAGCCGGCCAAGGCCTCGTCCACGGAGTTGTCGATGATCTCCCACAGGCAGTGCATAAGCCCCTGCGAGTCGGTGGTGCCGATGTACATGCCCGGACGCTTGCGTACCGCATCCAAGCCCTCAAGAACAGCTAGGTCCTTGGCACCGTATTCTTCTTTGGGCATACAGTCCTATTTTTCTCTTCAAATGCTTGGCTCCCCTCACAGAGGGGAGCCAGATGATCATTGATCCAGGAAGTCGCGCAGGGTCTGCGAACGGGATGGGTGGCGCAGCTTGGACATGGTCTTGGACTCGATCTGACGGATGCGTTCACGGGTCACGCCATACACACGGCCGATGTCGTCCAGCGTCTTCGGCTGGCCGTCTTCCAGGCCATAGCGCATCTTGATGACGCCGGCCTCACGCGGAGACAGGGTTTCCAGCACCTGCTTGAACTGTTCCTGCAGCAGGGAGAAGGCCACGGCGTCGGACGGAGCGATGGCGTCGGTATCCTCAATGAGGTCACCGAACTCGGAATCGCCATCCTCGCCAAGCGGGGTGTGCAGGGAAATCGGCTCGCGGCCGTACTTCTGCACTTCCTGCACCTTCTCAACCGGCATATCCAGCTCGCGGGCCAGCTCGTCCGGCGTAGGTTCACGCCCCAGATCCTGCAGCATCTGGCGCTGTACACGGGACAGCTTGTTAATCACTTCGACCATGTGCACAGGCACGCGAATGGTGCGGGCCTGATCGGCCATGGCACGGGTGATGGCCTGACGAATCCACCACGTGGCGTAGGTGGAGAACTTGAAGCCCTTCTTCCAGTCGAACTTCTCGACGGCACGAATCAGACCAAGGTTGCCTTCCTGGATCAAATCAAGGAAGAGCATGCCGCGACCCGTGTAGCGCTTGGCGAGCGAGACCACAAGTCGTAGGTTGGCTTCCAGCAGATGGTCCTTAGCCTTCTTGCCGTCGGCGGCGGCCCACTTGAGTTCACGCTTGCGCTTGAACTCCATGCCTTCGCTTTCGGTGTCGAGCAGGTGCTGGGCGTACAGGCCGGCCTCGATGCGCTCGGACAGGTCAACTTCCTGTTCGGCGTTCAGCAGGCTCACACGGCCGATCTGCTTCAGGTAGTCCTTGACCGGGTCGGCGGTTGCGCCGGCCGCGATCACACGACGCTTCGGATTGCCCGAAGGGATGATGTTCTCTTCCTCATCATCCGTGTCGGAGACCACGTAGGCACCCTTTTCCTTGGGCTGCTCGGGTGCCTTGGACTTGGCTTCTTCCTCGTCCTCGTCGTCTTCCACATCGTCGTCGTCGGCATCGTCCTCATCGAGGTCTTCGTCGTCGGCATCGCCTTCGTCAACGTCGTCAAGATCCTCGCCGAGGTCGTCAACATCCAAATCGTCGTCGTTGACCTCGGCATCGTCATCAAGCTCGTCATCGACCTGAGTGTCCTCGTCTTTGACGAGCTCATCGTCCTTGGCCTTCTTCGCGGTTTTCTTCGCGGCGGACTTGCGCGTGGTCTTTTTCGAGGGCTCTGCGGACTTGGACTTCTTGGCAGAAGTCTTGCGCGCGGTGGTCGTAGAGCTGGCCTTCTTCTTGGTCTCGGTCTCCTCGCTGGACTCGGCTGTCTGCTTGGTTGCCGTCGTTTCCTTCGTGGCCAAAACTGCTCCTTCTGATCTCTCGCCGTGAAGTGCATATACCACACGGGCCCACTTCTGGCAAGGGCAAATCGTCAACTATGTGAGTAAACCACCCTCCACGGACGATTATTCCCACATCGTTGCCCGACGTGTTGCCGATCACCACACGCTTTCCTTCCGCGCATCGCGCATAAAACCTCGGAAATCCGCCGTTTCTGTTCATTCAGCCCGAGCACCATGCCGGTGCCACGCCTCGATCGGCGGCTGAGCATATCATCGCCGCCAGCGAACAATCCTCATCGAGCAGCAGGCATCGCAAGGCGAACACCATTGCTCGCGGATCGCCCAGCCACCATAAGGTGTAGGCGATTACGGCCAATGGTTGTATGCAGTACGGCACCGGTGAGGCTTCGGCGATATCGAGCAACATACCGATGCCGGCATGGCAACGCTCCTTATCCGGCATCATGCCTTCATCCTCGAATGCGCAAGTCAGCAGCTCGCCCATTCGTGTTCTCGTACGCGCCAGATGCGGTCGCGCCGCGAATTCCATAAGCCATGACTTGGGGCAACGGCTTTCATCAATAACCAACGAGAGAATCAGCGCATCACGAATCGATAAGGTCTCACGCATGCCCACCGCAAACGCGGCCATCGTCTCTCGGCCTAGGTCGGTGTTCCCGGCATCAAGACAAGACAGCCATTCGTCCAATGGTTCGGCCACCCAGTCGGCATTAGCCTGTTGCGCGCCTCGAAGTCGTCGATCATTGCGAAATTCCTGTGATCTCGTCTCCAACTCGTCAAAGCCAAAGGGCTCCGTCTGCTCGGCGGCGTGCCGTTTGGCGTGTCGGCTCTTACGCGGCTTGTGCGGCGTGTTGTTGTTCATCATGTCCTCCTTGACTAATGGTGTGCAATCTATTGGTGTTGTGGTGCGCGCCGAGCCGGATAGCTCATGCGCCGAGGGGGTGTGTGCCCACTATGGCTGAAAACGCCGTATGACGCAGGAAAAAACGACCATTGTGGTTCTAGCTTCAAAACCCTTGATTCCCAACGTTCTTGTGTTCTTCAGACCCTGTGGATAAGTTATTAGGCATGTGCACAACTGCTAACAACCGCGAAATCATCGAGCCACGCATCATTCAGTTGGTGCGGGAACTGACTGCCGCCCCCGCCACCGACGAGGTTGCCGACGCCCTGAAACCGGTGATGGAACAGGTTGTGGGCCAAGCCGCCTCCTCCAGCCAAGGAGGCAAACGACTGCGTGCGCTGCTCGCATTGGACGCCTTCGATATTCTTGCCGGCGACGTGACGCCTGATCGGCGTGACGCCATAATCGACCTGGCCTGTGCCATTGAAGTGTTTCAGACGGCCGCACTGGTGCATGACGACATCATCGACGAATCCGATCTGCGCCGGGGCAAGCCTTCCGCACACCGTGCCTTGGAACAGGCCGTACACAGCGGTGCCATAGGCCGTGGCTTGGGCCTGATGCTTGGCGATATTCTGGCCACCGCCTGCATTGAAATCACACGCCGGTCCGCCAGCCGTCTTCCCAACACCGATGCCTTGAACGAGGCGTTTCTTACCATGCAGCGCGAGGTGGAGATCGGCCAGATACTGGACTTGGCCGTCGAGATGACCCCGTTGTCTGATCCCGAAGCTCTGGCGAACGCCTCATTGAACGTATTCCGCTGGAAGACAGCCAGTTACACCACCATCGCCCCACTGCTGCTTGCACTGCTGGCCGCAGGAGAGAGCCCGGATCAGGCCAGGCATTGCGCGTTGGCCGTAGGCCGGCCGCTCGGACTGGCGTTCCAACTGGCCGATGACCTGTTGGATGTCGTCGGATCAAGCCGCAATACCGGGAAACCCGTTGGCGGAGACATTCGAGAAGGCAAACGCACAGTGCTGTTGGCTGATGCTCTGTCTGCGGCAGATACGGAGGATAAGGCCGATCTGATTGCCATCTTCGAAGCGGATTGTCGCAACGACGACCAGGTAGCCCGCACCATTGAACTGTTCACGTCGACCGGTGCTCTTGATCGATCCCGCGAGCGCATCGCTGCCCTATGGGGTGAGTCCCGTAAGGCGATTGCCGGTCTTGAGCTGAATTCCGAAGCGCAGCGCCGTCTGACCGAGGCTTGTGCGCGATTCGTCCCCGAATCCTTGCGATAGTCCACAATGCGAGCCGCCGGGTCATGAGACCATGAACACCGGTGAAAACCCGTGAAAGCTATGCGCCGATGCTCCGGCCGCGTAACCGGGGCCATGTACACTGAACATGTTTAGTCGTGATTAAAGGAACCGTACGATACAACATGAGTGAGAACGAGCCCGCGCAGATGATTGAGGGACGCTACCGCATCGTGCGCAATATCGCCGAGGGTGGTATGGCCACCGTGTATGAGGCCATCGATGAGCGTCTGGGGCGCACCGTGGCGATTAAGGTCATGCACACACAACTCGCCAAAGGCCCGCATCGGGAGCAGTTCGTCGAACGGTTCCGCCGCGAGGCCAATTCGGCCGCGTCCATCGCCAACCCGCACATCGTTCAGGTGTATGACACCGGCGAGTTCAATGGACTTGATTTTCTGGTCATGGAATATGTGCATGGCGTCAATCTGCGGCATGAGATGAACGCCCAAGGCACATTCTCCGTACGTGAGACGCTGCGCGTGGTCGCGGAGACGCTGGATGGTCTGGCTTCCGCACATCGCGCCGGCGTGGTTCACCGTGACATCAAGCCCGAGAACATTTTGATCAATGATCGCGGCCATGTGCAGATCACTGATTTCGGTCTGGCCAAGGCCGCCAGCCAGGCCACATTGAGCTCCACCGGCATGCTATTGGGCACCGCCGCTTATCTGGCTCCCGAAATGATCGAGAACAATCAGGCCACCGCGCAAGGCGACCTGTATTCGGTGGGCATCATGGCATGGGAGATGCTGACCGGCAAGGTGCCGTTCGATTCGGATAATCCGGTGACGCTTGTTTTCAAGCATGTTCATGAGGACGTGCCGTCCGTGGCCACGGTCTGTCAGGGCATTGATCCGTCCGTGGCGGCGTTCATCGCCCATCTGACCGCGCGTCAGGTGGATGCCCGCCCCGCCGATGGCGCGGCAGCAGCTGAGGAATTGAGCCAGTTGGCCGCCAAATTGCCGCTGGAGGCGTGGCAATACCGTTTGCATGCCGAACCCATCGGAGGTGATCATACCGATACCACCGCTGCAGCGCTGGTAGGCAATATCGCCGAGCAGGCCCCGCTGACCGGCGTACCTGCCGGTGCAGCAACGTTCGAGCCGTCCGTACCGGCGTTTTTGGCCGATGATGTCGCAAGCAATACCGCCGATACCGGTGGCGCCGCAGACGTCAATCCTCCGGCTCCTCCGGTCGCCCCCACCACGGCACTTGATTCGTCGACGCCAGCCGATGCTTCGGCTCCCCATAAGACGCAAATCATGGCACAGTCCGGCAGCGAGACACAAGTGCTGCCTCAGGCCGGCGATGCCTTCACCCGAGCGCCTGCCCTTTCCGATGAGCCGGACGTCGCTTCCAATGGCACCGGGCCAAAGAAGCAGCGCAGCAAAAACCGCTTCATCGTACTAGTGATCGTGCTGGTACTGGCTGCAATCGGCGGAACCGCCGGCTGGTGGTGGTTTGCCGGACCGGGCAGCTATTGGAGTGTGCCCAAGCCGGATGACGTGACCTGCGATGCGAATGCAAGCACCGAATGCTCGTTGGCCGGCGCGGATTGGGCCACGTATGAGAGCACGTTGAAGGCTCTCGGCATCCCCTACAAGACGCACAAGGAATACAGCGACGACGTGGCGGAAGGCAAGATCATCTCTTCTTCCGTGAACAAGACCAAGGCCGTTGTGAACAGCCGCATAAGCAAGCGAGCCAATCAGGAGCTTACGGTGGTGGTGTCCAAGGGCGTGCGGATGACCACCATCCCGAAGGATATTCTCGACGCGAATTCGGCCAATGGCAAGGACCCGTTGAGCGCGCTCAAGAAGGCCGGCTTCGATAATGTCAAGCATGACGAGTCGAAGGATGAGTATTCGATGGACACGCCGCAGGGTGTGGCATTGACGATCTCCCCTGATCCCGGTACCACGGCCAAGCACAACGATGAGGTGACGGTTACTTTGAGCAAGGGACCGATGCCGGTGACCATGCCTGACATCGTCGGTAAGACCCAGGATGAGATGCAAGCCGCGCTCGGCGAGTTGAAGCTCACGGCCAATGTCACCGAACAGTACGATGACAAGGTCGAGGCCGGTCAAGTCATTTCCGCGTCTCAGGAAGCCGGAGCCCAGCTGAAGTGGGGCGATAGCGTGGACGTGGTGATTTCCAAGGGTCCGGAGATGGCGACGATACCGTCCGGCCTTGTCGGCAAACAGGAAAGCGCCGTAACCAAGACACTTGAAGGTCTCGGGTTCGAGGTGAAAACCGACAAGGTGCTCGGTGGCCTGTTCGGCACGGTACGTACCGTGAAAAGTGGCGATACGGACCTATCCAACGGCGGCAAGATTCGCTTGCGCGATGCCAACGGCAACCCCACCGTCATCACCCTCACCATCGTGTGAGATTTGAATGAGGCTCCCTCTGTCTTCAGACGAGGGAGCCTCATTTGTTAATTACTTTTCGGCTTCTTCAGCGGCCTGCTGGGCCTTGAGCTCGGCCTTGACCTTCTGGGCGTATTCGTTCACGAATTCCTGACCGCTCATTTTCTGGATTGCGGTGGAAACACGATCGGTCAGCGAACGCAAATCATCATGTGTAATTTCATCAGCCGGCTTCTTCGCAACCTCAATCGGCTTGCCATACAACACCTTGGTCTTGCCCTTCTTGGGAATCGACGTGCCAATCGGCTGCAGCTTGTCCGAGCCGATGATGGCGGTCGGAACAATCGGGCAACCGGTCTCGAGCGCAAGTCGTGCGGCACCGGTGTGTCCCTTGTACAGTCGACCGTCTGGGCTGCGCGTGCCTTCAATGTGGATACCGAACAGGTGCCCATCCTCGATAATCTCGCGTGCATGCTCGAGTGCGCCAAGCGACTTGCTGCCACCGGAACGATCAACCGGGAACACGCCCACGGACGTGAACCACCACTTCTTGAACTTGCCCTTCAATCCCTTGCCCTCGAAGTATTCGGCTTTGCCCATGAAGTGCACCATGCGCGGGCAGGTAATCGGAATCAAAGCATCGTCAATCACCGCCAGATGGTTGGCTGCGATAATCGCGCCACCCTCTCGAGGCACGTTATTCAGTCCGCTGACAGCAGGGCTCAAACGATGATGAGCAATAGGGCCGAGACCTTTGACGAAGAACCAGTAGAGCACTTGGCATTCCTCCCGCAGACGAACTAGCCATTGGCCGGTCGCCTGATTAGAGTGACAGTTATGACTGAGAACCAGAATAGCAATGCCGACGGAGAGCGGCCAACCCCCACGCCGGGCAACGGACAGGATTCCGATACTTCGTCCAAGTCGTCGACTCCCGGTGCCGCCGGACCGGCCACGAATGGTGCCGATACACCGCAATCGCATGACATGAACGATTTGGATGCGGCGTGGGCCGCGTTCGAAGCCGAGCATCAGGCCGACTTGCATGACGTGGCTTCCTCCAGGCAGGCCAAAAAGTTCGAGAAGCAGGCCAAGAAACGCGAGAAGGAAGCACTGCTTTCCGTAGATGACTTGGATATCGGCTCGTTCACCGATGATGCTCGCCCGAGCCGTGGCGGCAAAAAAGGCAAGCAGTCAGGCCCCCGTGATTTCACCGGCTCCAGCTGGCTGGATACCGATAATGTGATGGACGCCTATGATGATGGCGGCTTCACTCCCCCGAACCCTGATCTTGGTCCGGTCAAAGCATCTACGGTACTGCTGACGGCGTTGCTCATCATCGGTCTCGCAGGCGAAACGGTGATGATATTCGTTCCCGGATTGAACGCGATTCCTCTCTTAGGCGCGCTGCTCAATATTCTCTTCGGGCTGGGCGTCATTTTGGGTCTGGGCGGATTGGTGGCCAAAATCCTCAACCGCAAAGACCGCCCCGGTGATCAGGGTGGCTATTACGACGACGGCGCGAGGGTGTAGTTCGCGTAGGTTGTGTAGTCCTTGGCTCCCCTCTCTGAGGCCGAGCCGTTAAGTAAACAGCCCAGTGGGCTGTTTGTAGGCGAGGTGTGAGCGATAGCGAACCAATGTATCACAGGCGTGGCTCGTCCGTAATTGCGGCCGAGCCAAGATAGGTCACGAATTGAAGTCGATGGACTCCTGCAACTCGAAATAGTTGATAATGAAGGAAAGGTAAACATATTCGAGCAAACCCATTCCATATCACGCCTTGGACTTGGCGGTTTCGATCCACTTGTTGAACAGGGCTTCAGCCTTGCCGGAGTCGACAGCATCCTCGGCCAGCTTGTAGGCCTCGGCGAAGCGCTCGGCCAGTGTGCCGTTGCCGACCAGATTGCCGTCAGCCACGATGGCGGAGGCAGCGTTGAGCAGCGCGGTGGTGCGGGACGTAATGTCCTTGCCGGCCAGGAAGTCCTTGAATGCGTTGGCGTTGACGTCCGGCACGCCGCCCTTGAGCTGGTCGACGGTAATCTTGGCGAGACCCAGATCCACGGTCGGGTCGAACTCGGTTTCGGTGACCTTGCCGTCGCGAATCTCCCAGACGGAAACCGGGCCGGTGGGGGCGAGCTCATCCATGCCCTCATGCGAAGTGTAGACCAAGCCGGACTGACCACGGCTGGCGTAGACGGCAGCCATGATCGGGCTCACCTTGCGGTTGGCGCAGCCGATGGCCACGTGTGCCGGGTTGGCGGGGTTGGTCAACGGTCCCAGGATGTTGAAGACGCACGGAATGCCGAGCGCGGCACGAATCGGGCCCACGAAGCGCATGGCCGGGTGGAAGGTGCGGGCGAACGCGAAGGTGATGCCCACCTCGTCGCCCACTTCGCCGACGGCCTCCGGCTTCAAATCCAGCGGCAGGCCGAGGTCTTCGAGCACATCGGCGGCACCGCACTTCGAGGATGCAGCGCGGTTGCCGTGCTTGACGATCTTCACGCCGGCTGCAGCGGCGGCCACGGAGCCCATGGTGGACAGGTTCACGGTGGCGAAGCCGTCACCACCGGTGCCCACGATGTCGGTGGTCCCACCGGAAACGTTCAGCGGCACGGCGTGGGAGACCATGGCCTTGGCGGCACCACGCACCTCGTCGGCGGTCAGTCCCAGCTGCTGCTGCATAGCGAGCGCGGCACCCACGGCGGCCGGATTGGCGTTACCTTGCATCAGGTCGTCCACGAACCACTCCGATTCCTCAGCAGTAAGGTGGTCTCCCCCGACCAGCTTGGTGAGAATCGACTTCCATGTGATCTCGGCCATGATGCCCTCCTTGGCGTTTCCTACGCCGTGTGATGTATGTTCGCCGCTCATTGTAATGGTTCGTCATTTCAAGGCCCTGAATCTTCCATATTGCAAAATATGGCGCTATTGCTGTTTTCGTGGATGTCGGTTCGTCGTCGAGCCGTTGGTTTCGTAAGCGTGAGGGGCGTTCCCGCGTATTCTGTTTTCCGACCAAAGAAATGAATCACGAAGAACGCCTGGGCAAAAGCCCATTCACCGGATTGCCGAACGTCAAAGGCACGGTTGCAGAGGATGCGCGGATCACGGATTCGCCGCCGCGTTCCGAACCCGTGCTCGAGATCCGGGTGCGTCCACGTGCGGGTATGCTCCGATGCTCCCGATGCGGAAGGAGGCGCCGCGGGCATGACCAGGGCGGCGGCGTGCGGCGGCGTGGTCGCTTCCGTGCCGTGGGCCGAGCCGGGCAGCCGGTCCACACGCGATTTCGAATCGGAACGCGCGTGGCCGATGAGCGTCGCGAACCAGAAGACCGTAAGCGGTTTTCCGCACGTCGCGTGGCGCGCCGCCGGAAGACGCCGCCCATAAGGTCGCCGAACGGTTGAAAGCGTCGATGCCGTCTCCGTTCGGCGGCCTCACGTCGATCGGCGTGGACGAGACCGGCTACCGCAAAGGCCACACGTGCATCACCGTGGTCGTCGACCACGAACGGCATCGGGCGATATAGGCGCACGACGGGTACGGCAGGGACGTGTTCGGCCTGTTCTTCCAAACGTTGACGCCCGAACAGCGCGCCTCCATCAGGGTCGTCACCGGGGACGGGGCCCGGTGGATCGACTCATGCGTGCATGAGTGGTGCCCGAACGCCGAACGCGCGCCCGACGGGTTCCACATCGTCAGTTGGACGAGCGACGCGCCCGACAACCCACGAAAACAGCAGAAGCCTCTTTTTTGTGCTATCCCGTAAAACTGCGGGACGGCAGCTCATTTTCGCCGTTTGAGCCGTGCCGTCCCACATCACCCTTTGCGGACCGTGACACCATAACACCGAGAATGGCGGAATTTCAACGATTCCGTAATTCGTACTGCGGGACGCCACGCTAGTCAATCGATTGACACTCGTGCCATCCCGCAACAGTGTGGGATACGACGTCAAAATCCGCGAAAATCGCGTGCCGTCCCGCGCGTACGGCACCGCACGAATACATGCTGATGAACCGCATAGAAAATGGCTCCCCATGTGGGGAGCCATGAGCTAGTTACTAACTAGCGATGCGTCACTTCTCGTTCTGGCCGTGGCACATCTTGTACTTGCGGCCGGAACCGCACGGGCACGGGGCGTTCTTGCCGGTGCCAGGGAAGGTGCGGCCGTCGGCCCACGGCGTCTTGAGCTCTTCGCTCTTCGGACGCTTAGAAACCGGGACCTTGCCTTCGGCGTGGCTGATCGGAGCCGGGCCGGCAACGGGCAGCGTGGACTCGCCGGCCTCGGAGGCGGCTGCGGATTCGGCGATCGCCTGCTTGGCGTCCGTATCCTCGTCCTCTTCCTCGACTTCGCCCTCGGCGGCTTCGACCTCGGACTCGCCGTTCTCGTCAGGGCCTGCGGCCACGGCGACGGAATCGGCGCTTTCGGTGGTCTCTTCGACCTCGTCAACGGCCTCGTCGGTGGTGGCGACCTGCTTGATGTCGATGTGGAACAGCAGCTGGACGGACTCCTCCTTGATGGCCTCGATCATGGAGTTGTACATCTGGTAGCCCTCGCGCTGGTATTCGACCAGCGGGTCGCGCTGGCCCATGCCGCGCAGGCCGATGCCGTCCTTGAGGTAGTCCATCTCGTAGAGGTGCTCACGCCACTTGCGGTCGAGCACGGCGAGCACCACGCGGCGCTCGAGATCGCGCAGGCCGGTCTCGCCGATGGTCTTCTCCATCTCGGCGTACTGCTGCTTGGCGTCCTCGACGATCAGGTCGCGCACGGCCTCGACGGCCTTCTCGCCCTTGAGGCTGCCAGCGGCTTCCTTGGCTTCGTCCTCGGTGACCTTGGTGGGAATCACGGTGTTGAGGGCCCTGAACAGGCCTTCCCAATCCCAGTCCTTCGGCTTGTCGGAACCCTTGTTGGCGCCCTTGATGTAGGACTCGACGGTGTCGGTGATGAAGCGCTCGATATCCTCGTGAATATCCTCGCCCTTGAGCACAGCCTGGCGCTCGGAGTAGATGACGGTACGCTGCTTGTTCATCACGTCGTCGTACTTCAGCACGTTCTTACGAATCTCGTAGTTGCGGGATTCGACGGCCTTCTGTGCGGTGCGCACGCCCTTGGTCACGGACTTGGCCTCGATCGGCTGGCCTTCCTCCATGCCCTTGGCCATGACCTGGGCCACCAGCTGGGTGTTGAACAGACGCATCAGATCGTCTTCCAGCGACAGGTAGAAGCGGGACTCGCCTGGATCGCCCTGACGGCCGGAACGACCGCGCAGCTGGTTGTCGATTCGACGGGACTCGTGGCGCTCGGTGCCGAGCACGTACAGGCCGCCCAGCTCCTTGACTTCCTCGTGCTCGTCCTTGACCTGGGCCTTGATCTCGTTCAGGGTGCCCGGCCAACGCTTCTCATACTCTTCCGGGGTGTCTTCCGGAGAGTAGCCCTCGGACTTCAGCTTGGCGTCGGCAAGGAACTCGACGTTACCGCCGAGCATGATGTCGGTACCACGGCCGGCCATGTTGGTGGCCACGGTGACGGCTCCCTTGCGGCCGGCGACGGCGACCACGGCGGCTTCCTTCTCATGCTGCTTGGCGTTCAGGACCTGGTGAGGGATCTTGGCCACGTCGAGCAGGGTGGAGACCACTTCGGAGCTTTCCACGGAAGCGGTACCGAGCAGCACCGGCTGGCCCTTGGCGTGACGCTTGGCCACGTCCTTGACGATGGCGGCCAGCTTCTCCTTCTTGGTGCGGTAGATGAGGTCGTCCTGGTCCTTGCGGATCATCGGCTTGTTGGTCTTGATCGGCAGCACGCCCAGCTTGTAGGTGTTCATGAACTCGGCGGCCTCGGTTTCGGCCGTACCGGTCATGCCCGCGAGCTTGTCGTACATACGGAAGTAGTTCTGCAGGGTGATGGTGGCGAAGGTCTGGTTCTCGGCCTTGACCTCCACGCCTTCCTTGGCCTCGATGGCCTGGTGCAGACCCTCGTTGTAGCGGCGGCCCGGCAGGATACGGCCGGTATGCTCGTCGACGATGAGCACCTCGCCCTGGGTGACGACGTAGTCCTTGTCACGCAGGAACAGTTCCTTGGCCTTGATGGCGTTGTTGAGGTAGCCGATCAGGGCGGTGTTGGCCGGCTCATACAGGTTGTCGATGCCGAGGAAGTCCTCGACCTTGGTGATGCCCGGGTCCAGGATGCCGACGACCTTCTTCTTCTCGTCGACGTCGTAGTCCTCGTCGCGGGTGAGCTTCAGCACCAGCTTGGCGAACTGACGGTACCAGCGGGTCACGTCGCCTTCGGCCGGGCCGGAGATGATAAGCGGTGTACGGGCCTCATCGATGAGGATGGAATCGACCTCATCGACGATGGCGTAGTGGTGACCGCGCTGCACGAGGTCGGCCTTCTCCCATGCCATGTTGTCACGCAGGTAGTCGAAGCCGAACTCGTTGTTGGTGCCGTAGGTGATGTCAGCGTTGTACTGCTTGCGGCGCTCCGGCGGCTTCTGCTCGGTGATGATGCAGCCGACGTTCATGCCGAGGAAACGGTAGATACGGCCCATCAGCTCGCTCTGGTAGCTGGCGAGGTAGTCGTTGACGGTGACCACGTGCACGCCCTTGCCTTCGAGAGCGTTCAGATAGGTGGGCAGGGTGGCGACCAGGGTCTTGCCTTCACCGGTCTTCATTTCGGCGATGTTGCCCCAGTGCAGGGCAGCACCGCCCATGAGCTGCACGTCGAAGTGACGCTGGCCAAGGGTGCGCTTGGAGACCTCGCGCACGGTGGCGAACGCCTCGGGCATGATCTCGTCCAGGCTCTTGCCGTTTTCGATTTCCTGCTTGAACTTCGGGGTTTGGGCCTTCAGATCCTCGTCAGAGAGGGCGGAGATCTCGTCCTCCAGAGCGTTCACGGCCTTGGCCACGTTCTCCAGCTTCTTGAGCTGGTGGCCTTCACCCATTCGCAGGGCTTTGTCAATAATATCGACCACTGGATTCTCCCTTGACTGATAAGTGGTGGTGTCCGCGTACCAGAATAGCGCCTCGCGCCGTCAGCAGTCGATTTTTTCGACCTTTTTACGAAAAAATGGACCGCCTCCATATTGGAAGCGGTCCATGCGGTATCAGCTGATCGTGTCAGCAGGCCTTACCCTCAGGCTTTCTTGACGTTCTCCGGAGTATCGATTTCGAACACGCCGTAGCTCCAACCGTGACGGTGGTAGACGACGGACGGGCGTCCGGTCTCCTTGTTCACGAACAGGAAGAAGTCGTGTCCGATCAGTTCCATCTCGTACAACGCCTCGTCGATGCTCATAGGCTCGGCGATGTGCAGCTTGCGACGGATGACAATCGGCGTATCCCCAACCTGGACCTCCACGGATTCGCCAGGGCCAAGATCGGAGGCGACCGCAGCCTGTGGGCTGTTGTTCGGCTCTTCCTCCGGCTCCTCCGGCTCGGGCTCCGGGGCGATAACACCCAGATCCACCGGGACCGGGTTCGCGTAACCACGACGGTGATCCTTGCGACGGTCACGAGTACGACGCAGACGCAGCGTCAACTTATCCAGCGCCATGTCCAGCGCGCTGAATTCATCGGTGCTGGAAGCCTCCGCACGCACCACGGTACGTCCGGCGATAACGGTGATTTCCACGCGCTTGGCGGTATCGGCCTGACGCGGGTTGCCCTCATGGGTCAGCACGATCTGCGCGCGCTGAGCATCCGGGGCGATAGCGGTCACACGATTCATCTTGGTCTCGACCACATCACGGAACCTTTGCTTGACCTGCGTGTGGCGTCCGGTAACGACGATTTCCATGTTGACCTCCTCTAACTCAAGCGGTGTAACCCGCTATATGTGTTCCGAACGGCATCATCACCGACCGGGTATGTTTCATTGTAGACGAACAATGGGTGAACGGCCGGAAACTCGCCCAGAGAATATATGTTTATTCCCGGGCTTTTCTCTGCAATGAAACGATGTATATACTGGGGTTTTGGCAGCAGTCTCCTATAAGAAGATTTGATACCGGTTTATCAGGCTGGCTCGTTTGTTCGTCATGGTAAATACTGCAATGGATAGGCAGCGTTTTCTTGCTCTTTCTCGCACATACCAAGCTCTTACAGATTTGATTCGTCTCCATACGACACGCCACAACACGCCCGACACGCCCCATCCGATATTCGGCGCGTCGTTCACGAATCGCCCAACTATGCCCAACCATGGAGAAAACAGGATAACCGGGCAACGGCATGGCCTCACCGCAGGGCGGGATGCCGCCTTTTCCGCACCTTATGTATAATTGCAGGCTTGAGACCTCTTGATGGCCGCGGCCGTGATCTTCATTGGGATCGGCTGAGGAACTTCCGGGCTCCATAGAGCACGATGGCGGATAACGTCCGCCCAGGGTGACCTGAGAGATAGCGCAACAGAGAACAGACCGCCCGTCCTCGACGGGTAAGGGTGAAACGGCGGTGTAAGAGACCACCGGGCCTCTGGTAACAGTAGGTCGCATGGCAAGCCTCATCGGGAGCAAGGCCAAGCAGATGGCGGTAAGGGCTGCTCGCCCGTGTCATCGGGTAGGCTGCTAGAGCCTGGCGGTAACGTCAGGTCGAGATGGATGGCCATCCGTGCCGTGCGCGAACGCACGGCACGACAGAACCCGGGGTATAAGAGGTCTCATTTTTTTCTTGGCTACACCAACAATTCGGCGGCGACTCGACGGAGGGTTTCGGGGCTGTGGCCTTTGCGGCCGCCGGCGGACCAAAGCCGACGCTGACGGACCCGACGATCGAGGCCATGGGTTTTGCGGGCTATTTGGCGGCCCAATTCCCATGCGGCATCTTCAAAGATGCCATTTTGCTCAGCTTCGTCACACACCTGTTCAGCCAGCTTGCGGTCCACACCTTTGCGAGCAAGTTCCATGACCGTACCACGACGGCCCATCATGCGACCGGCACAATAGCGTACGGCCGATTCGGCATAAGCGCTGTCGTCAATCAGTTGCACGCGAATCAGCCGTTCGATGACCTCGTCCACGATCGCCTCGCCGTACCCTTTGGCAAGCAATCGTTCGCGTAACGCACCGGATGCACGCGGGGCCGCGTCCAGCAAACGCAATGCAGCCTCGCGGCAAGCGTCCAAATCATTGGGATCTTCGACAACGGCAGCGTCTCTCCCCCGTCGAGAAAAACGTCCCGACGGTTTCGACTGAACATGCTGCTCGGCAATGGGCATGTCTTGCGACGCAACAGGATTGCGCCGCAAGAACGCTTCGGCACTAATCATGTTCAGGCCTTAGCTGTGCCGGCCTTGGCACGGGTCGTTTTGGCAGCAGGCGCCGCTGCGGCCTTGCTGTCCTTGGCCACGTCGGCCGCAGCAGCCTCGCTGACGGCGGCCGCTGCTGCGGCTTCGCCATCTTCCGCGAACTGATCGGCGGAACCGATCAGACCGAACTCGGCCTTGACCTTGTTCTCAATCTCCTCGGTGATGGCCGGGTTGTCCTTAAGGAACTGACGGACCTTCTCTCGTCCCTGACCGAGCTGATCACCCTCATAGGTGAACCACGAACCGGACTTCTTGACCACGCCAACCTGCTGGGCCATGTCGATCACCGAGCCCTCACGGGAAATGCCTTCACCGTAGAGCATGTCGAATTCGGCGGACTTGAAAGGCGGGGCCATCTTGTTCTTGACCACCTTGACGCGCGTGCGGTTGCCCACCGCTTCGTCGCCGTTCTTCAAGGTCTGGATGCGGCGGATGTCGAGACGCACGGAGGCGTAGAACTTCAGAGCTTTACCACCGGTGGTGGTTTCAGGGTTGCCGAAGAACACGCCGATCTTCTCACGCAGCTGGTTGATGAAGATGGCGGTGGTGCCGGCCTGAGCCAATGCGCCGGTCATCTTGCGCAGCGCCTGACTCATGAGTCGGGCCTGCAAACCAACATGGCTGTCTCCCATTTCGCCTTCGATTTCGGCCTTCGGCACCAAAGCGGCGACCGAGTCGATGACGATGACGTCAAGCGCACCGGAGCGAATCAGCATGTCAGCGATTTCGAGGGCCTGCTCGCCGTTATCCGGCTGGGAGACGATGAGTGAGTCGGTGTCCACGCCGAGCTTGCGGGCGTAGGCCGGGTCGAGCGCGTGTTCGGCATCGATGTAGGCCGACACGCCGCCCTTCTTCTGGGCATTGGCCACCACATGCAATGCGAGCGTGGTCTTACCGGATGATTCGGGGCCGTAGATCTCCACGATGCGGCCCTTGGGCAGGCCGCCGATGCCGAGCGCCATATCGAGAGCCAACGAACCGGTGGGAATCACCTCGACGTTCTGCTCGGGCTGGTCGCCCAGTCGCATTGCGGAACCTTTGCCAAAACTCTTCTCGACCTGCGCCAGCGCGGTGTCCAGCGCCGCCTTGCGCTTGGGATCGAGCTCGTGCTTGTCCTCGGCTGCCGGGTCCTTGGCCGGCTTGGTCTCAAGTGCCATGATCTTCTCCTTGTCGAAGTCGTGTGCGAATCGGATGCCTCCACCGTATGACGGACATGCCATGTGAGGCAATCCAAACCAACCATTGTGGTTCCAGCTTGCCCGAGCTTGGCCACCTGGCCTCCTTAAGCCCTACTGCGGTAAGGATTATGGCAGATGGCAAGCACCCTGTGCACACGTATGCGGCTTCTTGTCACTGTGGATAACTATAACCACACACACGAACATTTGTTCGAATTTGGCGTGCAACACGCCGAAATCGCCAATTTCACGATTCAGCGACTCCGTAATCCCGCAGTGTCAGACGGCGGGCATGGGCGGCGCGTTATGATCGTAGCCCCAACGCTTGGAGTCCGGAACCTCCATTTGGTCGCAGAGCACATTCCAGACCACGCGTGGCTCCTCCCCCGCGTCCAGCGCCTCGACCACGGTCATATTCGCCAGTTTGGGCATCCGTTGATCACGCGACAGCGAACGACCGTAGGTCCGACCGAACACCTCTTCAAGTAATTCCCAGAATTCCCGTTCACGCATACACGCCAGTGTGCCACCAACCGCAGGACAGCAAAAACCCGCATCGCCACAAGCGATACGGGTTCACAGCTAGACATAGATTACGGGACGCGGCTTCACACCGCCAACCGATCAGCCCTCGACCGAGTCGAGATAATCAGCCACCATGCGCAGCATGCGCGAAGTGGAGACTCCGAGCGCATCGGCGATGGAGCTCAGCAGTTCGGAGCTGGCTTCCTTCTGTCCACGTTCGACTTCGGAAAGGTAGCCTAGCGAAACGCCTGCCTTCTCGGAGACTTCACGCAACGTGCGGCGATCGCGCGTGCGCAGCTCGCGCAGCACATGACCGATAGCACCACGCAGCGAAAACTCGCGAGGCTCCTCCTCAGCCACCACGGGCTCGGCGGCGGCAGTCGGCTTGTACGACGGCGAATCCTCATCCCACATACGTTCACGAACGGCTTGACGCTGATCCTTGGCCTTCTTGGCGGCCTGTGCCTTGAGCACCTGCTGCTGGGCGAACATCACCGCACGGCGCTGGGCCGGAGTCAGTTCACGCATACGGGCGACACCCGGCTGCACAGCCATCGGCTTCTTGGCGGCCACATCCATCTGTTCGTTCACTCGGGTCATCGTTTCCATCGCCATCGCCCCTTCCCAGGTCGGTTCAGTGTTTCCACTATGTACAACACGACAACCCAACGGTTTTATTCCTTAAAACTTGCTGTGAATAGACTCAACTTTGTCTGAGCCCTACTGCCGCTTGGCCTCCCAGAAGGAGTCCACTCTAAGTGCACTCTATTTTGATGGTCACACCATTATATACAAGGACTTTGCAACGCAAAAAATCGGCCCCGTCCGACCGCAGTCAAGCTCAT
>ULQC01069377.1_pt1 | contig 18421 bp, 26 predicted proteins | sample 1954091 | NCBI WGS metagenome assembly ULQC01 (sample SAMEA4835645, study PRJEB28245) | human gut metagenome | biome: gut microbiome; material: fecal sample | place: Denmark | collected 2008
ATAGCCTAAAAAATTAAGGGGGCATTGATATGTGGCAGGAACGTTTTGAAGAAATGCAGGAAAAAGTTAATAAATTTTTAATCGGTTATAAAGCGGATTTTGATATTGATAAAAAATCCATAAGCGAAGCGCCGGAAGCTACTTTTTTGTGGATGCTGCGCAAAACAGGCACACAGCTTGTTAATTTAACCGAGGTGCAGAATGGCGAATATAAAATAACGGATACGTCTTTATACCATTTTTATAAAATGGGCGTGCCGTGCCAGTTGTACCTTGTAAGTGCCGACAGACTGAAACGGCTTACCAAAAACAGCATAATCCGCTATTTTAATAAATAGCAAAGATAACCTGCGTAGATTTACAATGAAATCTACGCAGGTTATAATAAAAACACGAAGTTGTTACGGGAGATGAAATCTATGGATAAAACATTACTTGACTGCTATAACTTCTACAAAAATCTAAATAGTGCAAGCAAGTGGACGCTTGCTGATATAATAGAAGAATTAAAAAAATGCCGTGAAGGCATAAACGGCAGACAAAGCTATGCCTATGACGGTTTTCCTCATAACAGGACGCACTTGCCATCCTGCGTGTTTAACTGGCTTTGCGATAATTATATTACAGGTGAAATTAAAACCTATGATGACTTATTTGAGTATATTCTGGAAAACCGTGAAATTAGATATACCCAAAGCGGTTACAAGGATTTACTGACCGGGACATTTAACAAAGAGATTGCCGGGCAGCTGGCGAAAAAACTGGACACCGTTATTAAATTCTGCGAAGAAAAATTTGACGCAATCAAGCGGCAGGAAGCCGCCGAAAAAGCAGATTATGAAGCGCATAAAAATGACTGGAAGCAAATAAAAGTTTATAAAAAAATAATGCCGCGAGGTGGCGAGAACGGTACAGACGGCTATATTGACGCTGATTATGAAAATGCGGCAACGGGCGAAGTAATACGCTACGTTTGCCGTGACGTATTTGATTTTGGCATATACGGTTATCCGAAGCACGCCGAAGGCGAAAATGTACTGGAATATGAGGAAACGGCAAACGAAATGGCTTTGAGCCGATGGCTGCGCAAATATGGTGAATTTGCTGGATGTAAAATCAGAATGTAAATATGAAAGGAATATATTATGATTGATATTATTTTAAAAGAAAATAAGAAAAATTATACTTTGCCGTTAAAGGCGTCCGATTGGGCTGAAATAAAAAGTTTAATTGATGATAGTGTTATCAACGATTATGAATTTGAAGTAGACACCAATAATGCTTATTATGATATGCTGCCGCTTCATACTGATTTAGAGCAGCTCGATAAAATCGCTAAAGACCTTGAAATATTGGAAAACAGGACAGAAATAAATTGGCTTCGCGCTATTTATGACGCTGATGAACTTGGGAAAATAAAGCTGAAAACTTCTTTATTAAAGCAGTCAAAAATAGAAGCTGCTATTGCTGCTCTTTTTGAAAAGAAATATTATTTTGATGAATGTATGGACGAAGCAGATTATGCAAAACAAGAATATAATATAGGCAATCTTGATTATCTGAATATCAGCGAAGAAGTAGCAGATTGCCTGGATTGGGAAAAAATATATGATAAATTTTTAGCTGAAAAAGCAATTAAAATTAATGGTGGAATTTTAACGATTGTTTAATTAAAAAACGAAATGACCGGCTTATGGCCTGTCATTTTGCGACAAGGTAAACAGCTTTACCTGCGCGAGATGGATGCGCTTGGTAAAGCTGTTTTTTTATTGCCCTGCCGCGGTTGCCGATGCGCGGCGTGCAGTAAGCGGAATTGAATTAAAGTTTTTGACCGCTTTTCTTCGCGTCATTTTAGCAGCGTGCCTTTTGCTGACAGCAAGGATAAACTTTGCGGCTGTGCCGTCCTTGCTTATGCAGGCATGCTGCTTTAAAATGCCTGCGAAAAGCGGTTGAAAAACAATCGCAGGTGAAAGGAGCAGTTAAAATGGTATTAAGAATTAACCGTAAAAAGTACAGCGGCGAAACAAAAATTGAATGTTTTGCAGCTTTTATGCACCAGCAGTTTGTAAGAAGCAAAGATATTGATGTAATTGGTAAAATATATGAACGCGCGATTAAATATATAGATAAACACTACGCAACAGCGGATAAGAGCGCGGAAGAAGTTTTCAAATATTGTACAGATGAACTATTATTAAAATGCTTTGAAAGCATAATAAAGGATGACCCTGTAAAATATAAAAACGTGCGGTTTGAAAATTAAAAATCAGCAGGGCGAAAGCCCTGCAACATTTATCAAAAGGAAGGTAAAGAAAAATGACTAAAAGAAGAATTATGAAGCTTGACGAAATCAGAAAAATCAGCGCGTATTTCCAAAATACGCATAACATGAGCGCAGGCATTTGTGCACTGGTAGACGTTGAAAATATGGGTTTCTGTAAGGACGGGGTAACACGTTGGTATCACTTTACTGACGAAAACGGCAACCCTGCAATTTACTTCAAGCACTAAAAACCGTGAAAGGTGGGAAAAATAATGACGGAAAGACAGGAAATCTATGAACAATTAATTAGAATGGGGTACAGCCCGGAAGAAGCGTGGGAAGCCATAGCAGAAATGGATTTTGCGGAAGATTATGACGATTAAAAAAGTGGGGCGAAAGCCCCACACAGGTTACTTTGAGGAACGTGACCGGCAGCGATGCCGGTATTTTTTTTGCGCCGGATAAGGAAAGCAGCGTGCCAGGAAGGTTTTCGGATGAAGCACGCTGCTCTTTATTTATAAAGAGTGGTGGCAAAACAGGAGCGTTTTGCTTCGGGCGCGGCCGCTTCCGGCAGACTTCGCGGCAGTTCTTCGGCCTGCCCATCACCTGCCGCCTTGTGTTCGCGCAAAATTATTATGCAGGCAGCAGCGCCTGCGGATAAGGTTGCGGCAGGCAGACTGTTCTCCGCTGTGCTTCATACAGACTGCCAAACCGTACCGCTTCCGGCACATTGGCAGATAACCTCAAAACTGCAGCATTATGCGCTGTTTCTCGGCAATACTGCCAAAGTGCCATTGAAATGTCGCGCCTTGAATTACCGTGCAGCGGTAGGCGCGGGAACGCACAATCTTGTGCGAAAAATAAGTAAGCAGCTTAACCGGCGCGGTAGATTTGCGCTTGGGAAGCTGCTTTTTTATTGCACGGCCGCGGCTGCTGATGCGCGGCGTGCAGTCAGAGGAATGTTTATTTAAAGATGTTTCAGCCGCTTTTCTTCACGCCATTTTAGCAGTTCGCCTTTGCTTATGGCAAGGATAAACTTTGCGGCAATGCCGTCCTTGCCAATGCAGGCTCCCTGCTAAAAAAGACGTGCGAAAAGCGGCAAAAAACAAGCTGCAAAGAAAGGACGGTGACAACAGCAAGTGCTTAAATCGTTTGGTAAGTGCCTGCAAAAAGGCAACAAAAAAAGCCCTGATGCCCAAAGGTGATAAAAGGTATCAGAGCCCTAACCCTAAACAGATTATACAGCACAAATTATATGCAGTCAAGTTTTTGCTACCTCGCAAATATTAATTAAGGGGGCAAACGAAATGCTTGTTTTAGGTTTAGTGATTGCTATGATAGTTGCAATGGAAATTTCTGATTTTGTTTCTAAAAAAGTTGACGAAGCAAAAGAAACAGCAGAACGCAAAGCCGTTTTTCAATCCTTTTACGCAGCAGATAAATCCTTAAAATATCTGAAATAAAAGGTTAGGTAATTAATACAACGCCTGCCACGGCGGGCGTTGTATTTAAAATAAAGAAATAAACAGCAGAACGGAGTGCATGAAAATGGATAAAAAAATTTGGTATTGGAGCATTAGGCACGTACATCACCGCACCGGCGAAAAAACAGGCGTTAGCGCGGGCGTGGTAATAGCCGAAACGCAGGAAGAAGCGGAAAAAATAATTTATCAGCACATCAACCCGGCATATGCCTGCGACATTGGTATTGGCGAACTCGAACCGGGCAAAAATTACGAAAGCATTTATATTCCGGTACAATGTTTCAGATAATGCCGGAAACGAAAACGGACTACTGAAAGGAGCTTAACCATGTTTTATGATAACGAAGATTTTTACCCTACCCCCGCAGAGCTGGCAGATAAAATGGTGGCAATGGCAGATTTGAAGCGCGTGCATTTTGTTTTAGAACCGTCGGCCGGCAAAGGCGACCTTGTAACAGCAATAGAAAACAAAATGCGTTATGCCGGGTACAGCGAGTACACAGATAAACATGGCAGTCAGGTTGAAATAGACTGCATTGAGCAGGACAGCAATTTGCAGAACCTTTTGAAAGGAGCGGGAAAACGCCTTGTTTATGATGATTTTCTGAACTTTGAAACTTTCAAAAGGTATGACCTTATTCTGATGAACCCGCCGTTTTCGGCAGGTGACAGGCATCTTTTAAAAGCACTGAAGATGATGGAAAACGGCGGACAGGTAGTTTGCCTGCTGAACGACGAAACGTTGAAAAACCCGTACAGCAATATCCGTAAGGAACTGGTGGAAAAGCTGGCGCAGCTGGACGCTGAAATTGAATACCTTGACGGAACTTTTAACGAAGCAGAAAGAGCAACCAACGTGCAAGTCGCGCTGGTTTACGTGGATATTCCGGCGCGCGAGCCGGTGAGCCTGATACTTGACAGTCTGGAAAAAGCTCCGGAACAGGACTTAACGGAATTTACTGCGGATAAGGAGATTACCTTTTACGAACTGTTGAAGCGCATGGTTTATCAGTTTAACCTTGAAGCCAAAGCAGGCATCAAGCTGATAAACGAATACTGCCGCCTGAAACCCTATCTGATGAGCAGGCTGGATGCGGAGAAAGCTAAAGATGCCGGGCCGATTTTTGAAATTCGCTTTAATGATAAGGATTGGGACTGCGGGCGCGCGGCAAATATGGTAAATGCTTATCTTAAAAAACTGCGCTATAAATACTGGTACGCGCTGGGAGATAACCCGGACTTCCGGGCTCAGCTCACAAGCAATCTGGCGGAAATTTATTATGGCAAACTGCTAGAACTTTCCGATTATGATTTCAACCTGCATAACATTGAACAGGTTAATAAGGAATTGCAGTCGAAGATGACGGCCGCCGTTGAAGATACTATTCTGGCACTCTTTGACGAGTTGAGCGAAAAATACAGCTGGTATCCGGAGTGTCAAAAAAATATCCATTATTATAACGGCTGGCGTACCAACATAGCCCACATGATAAACAGAAAAGTTATCTTGCCTGTTCAAACAATGCACAGCTGGAAAAATGAAATAGACGTATCAAGATATGAAACCGTGCGCAAACTAAATGATATTGAAAAAGTGATGGACTACCTTAATGACGGCAGGGTAGCACCTTACACGAATATTGATACGGTTTTATGGTCGGCACAAAATAACGGCATGACCCGGAACATAGAAAGTAAGTATTTTATGCTTACTTTCTACAAAAAGGGAACGGTGCATATAACCTTTAAAGACGCCGAACTGCTGAAGAAATTTAATATCTTCGGCAGTCAGAAAAAAGCCTGGCTGCCGCCCTGTTACGGCAAGAAACATTATAACGAGATGACGCCGGAAGAAAAACAGGTAATAGATGAATTTGAAGGCAGCGCGTTGGAATACGAAAAAACGCTTGCCGAAAAGGATTATTACCTGCGCGGAGCAGGCAATATTATTGCAATAGCGTGAGGTATACAAATGAAAAACGTCGTACAGTTTAGCGGCGGTAAAGACAGCACGGCCATGCTCCTGCTTTTGTTGGAGCGTGGCGTGACTGTTGACGAAATTATATTTTGCGATACAGGAATGGAATTTCCGGAACTTTACCGCCATATTGAAAAAGTAAAAGAATATATAGACCGGCCAATAACAGTTTTGAAGCCGGAACATAATTTTGAATATTACCTTTCGGAAATAGTAATACAAAAAGGTGCAAATGCCGGTAAATGCGGCTATGGCTGGCCGCGTTTATGGCACAGGTGGTGCACGAGAGCTTTTAAAGAACGCTTGACCCGTAATTATTTAAAAGAAAAGTACGCATGCGAAGAATATAAGCTGTTTATAGGTATTGCTGCTGATGAACCGCTCCGGCACTACCGCGAGCTTCCTAAAAACGTTGAACATCCGCTTTTTGACTGGAATATTACGGAAGTGTTGCCCGTTACAGCGGTTGGACTCTTTGCGGACACTGCGACGCTATTATCCGGAACTTTGGCAGGAACTTTTAAGATTGGATGCCAAAGCACCGTATACTTTTTTAAAAAGGTATAGTGCCGCAGACCTTGAAGAAAAATTTGCTCTTGAAGAAGCGCAGGGAAAATTGTTTTAGTGTATAATAAAAATATCACTAATAACGAGGTACGTATTATGGCAATGAGCAAAGTTGTAAAAAGCATAAAACCTGTAAGTAAATTAAAAGATTACTACAATAAAGGATGGCATGATATATTCATTGAAAAAGAGAATGTGAATGTGCATTTTGGCAATGGCGAAGTTGAAATTATCGACCTTGCCAATGCCATGCGGCCATATGAGTGCTGCACGTTTACGTTTTCAGAAATTGAATTTGATAGTTTTGGCGATATGCCGTTTTCAAAATTTATATCAGCCTGCCAGGCAGGCGAATATAATTGTGCCAAAGGCTCAAAAAATGGTGCAGAGATTTTCAGCCCATTTAAAAGAGCGGTTGAGCAAAACTTATTTATAGGCGAGCCGGGCAGCAGAGTGTTCGCAAAAGCTATCCTTGCCGGTCAAGTCGAAGCGATTATACGCAAAGGTAAACGACGCGGCAGTGAAAATTTGCTTGAAATAGCGTGCGACTGCTGGCAATCAGAACCCGGCTTCTGGTGTTACAGCACTGGTGGCAACGGCAAAAATTTGCGTATTGGTTGGTATGATTGGGCTGTATATGATGTAGTATTAAAATAAAAACATAAGTATAAATAAAAGGGTACTCCTAAAGAATTGGGAGTACCCTTTAACTTTTCTTGAAAAAGTAATATAAAAGCGCTATAATAGCGCAAATATATTTCCAACAGAAAGGAGTTTGATGGATGGATTGGAATAATTTCAAATTCATAGACCTGTTTGCTGGAATAGGTGGTATAAGATTAGCTTTTGAGTCTGTAGGTGGGCATTGTGTATTTTCTTCTGAAATAGACGAAGATGCTTGCAAAACATATATAGCAAATTTTGGTGAGCAACCTTTTGGGGATATAACTAAAATTGATGCAAAAGACATTCCAGATTTTGATATTCTTTTAGGTGGATTTCCTTGTCAGGCATTTTCAATAATTGGTAAAAAAGAGGGGTTTGCCAACGAAACTTGCGGAACTCTTTTCTTTGATATAGAACGTATATTAAAAGAAAAACGTCCGCCTGCTTTTATGTTAGAAAATGTTAGGAATTTAACTGCTCATGATAATGGTAAAACATTTAAAATAATTGATGAACATTTAAAAAAATTAGGATACCATGTATACGCAAAGGTTTTAAACGCATTAGATTTTGGTGTGCCCCAAAAAAGAGAACGAATTATAATTGTTGGTTTTTTAGATAACGTGGAATTTTCATTTCCTCAACCTGTTTTAGAAACAGAACGAAAAACGCTTAAAGATATTTTAGAAGTAAATGTAGATAAAAAATATTATGTACGAGATGCGATAAAAGAATCCCGCCTTGCAAGACTTAAAGATAAAAATTACCCAAAGCCTTACATTTCTCATGAAAACATAGCTGGAACAGTTACTCCACACCCATATTCGTCAGCACTGCGTGCTGGTGCATCTGCGAACTATATATTAATTAATGACGAAAGAAGGCCTACTGAAAGAGAACTTTTAAGGATACAAGGTTTTCCAGATGATTTTAAAATTGTAGTACCATATGGAAAAATAAAAAAACAAACGGGTAATTCTGTTGCTGTACCTTTAATAAAAGCAGTAGCACGTGAAATGATTGCATCTTTAAAAAATTTTAATGAAAGTAGAGGAACAGAAAATGGAATTGCGTCCAAGATTAAGGGACTCTAAACACCTCACAACACAAACATTATATCCTTTAAATGTTTTCCCAGATGAACTAATTAATAAAATAGGCGGTTATCTAATATATTTAATATATATAGGGAGAAAGGATATTTCCGGAAATGATTGGGGTGATGCTTTCGCTGATGCCATAAATGGAATACATCTTGACTCGCCTGTTGGAATTGCAGACGTTGTATTAGGCAAAAATTGCTGGTCGATGAAAACAGTAAAAGCTACTGACCCATTTGCTGGAAAAGGTGTAAGATTAATTAGTGGAAGATGCTCGCCTGATTATTCTTATGGCATTACAGACCCACACAAAGATATACAAAAAACTGGCGAAGCAGTGCTTAATATATGGAATGAAAGAGTAAATATAGCAACTGACCATTATAGCAGAGTAAGAACTGCTATTTTAGTAAGAAGTTATGATTTGCTTTCGTACAGATTGTTTGAAGAAGAAACTGTACGATATAGAACTAATGATTATCATTGGCAAGTAAATAAAAATGGTAATTTGATTGGGCTTGACCATAATGATAAGATATGTTTTACATGGCAGCCACATGGCTCACAATTTACTATACATACCGAAATTCCAGAAGAAGCAGTAAAATTTCGTATTAAAGAACCACCTTCAATCAAAAAAAATGATGTCTTAAAAGCTATTGATTTTGATGAAAGTTGGATTACAATTCTTAAAAATTAATTTCAAAAATGGTGAACAGCTTTACCTGCGCGAAACAGATGCGCTTGGTAAAGCTGTTTTTTTATTGCCCTGCCGCGGCTGCCGGAACGCGGCGTGCAGTAAGCGGAATTAAATTAAAGTTTTTGACCGCTTTTCTTCGTGCCATTTTAGCAGCTCGCCCTTCGCCGTCAGCAAGGATAAACTTTGCGGCCTGGCCGTCCTTGCTTTTGCTGGCTCGCTGCTTTAAAAGGCCTGCGAAAAGCGGTTGAAAAACAATCGCTGGTGAAGGGGGACGGCGCAAGGGTTTAGAACCCTTACCAACCCACGGCATATAATATCAGCACCATGCAGGGCTTGATATTAAAGCCTATATTGAAAGCGAGGTAATTAAAATGACTATGGTAGTAAACACTTTAAAAGAATTTGCTGGCGTACAGCATGAACACGCCGTTTATATTAAGGACGCTAATGCGCTGTTAAGAATTTACCGTGAAAGCGTTGCCGTTGTAGATTTAACCAATGCAATGCAGGCAGGCAAGACCTGCAAAAAATACAGCTTTATATTTGCTAATGCTGATAACGGTATCAGCGGCCTTGTAAATTTTTTAGATGACCTGGCTTTTGTTGATTTTGTAAATTATTGCCGTGTTGGTAATTATGCTGAAAACAGTGAACGTCTTGAAATTATCGGCGTAAAATATCACGAAAGCGAATTAAAAGCCTGCCGCGTGGCAAGCCCGTTTGCAAAGGTAAAAAAACAGACCTTTACCGGTAAAGTGACCGCCGTAAAAATTGCAAAAGCTATCCTTGCCGGGCAGATTAAAGAAATAACCTGCACCGGGCGTTATACAGATGATTATTATGATGACGCAAAAAGAAATTTCTGCAAAGGCAAAAAGGTTACGGACCTTTTAAAATTTGCGGGCGAGCTTTTGGAAGATAAAAGCTGTTTCGGTGCTGAACTTACGGCAGACCCGAAAATTATCAGCTTGGGCTGGGGCACTTTTGCGAGCTATGAAGCAGTAATTGCTTAAAGAATGAATACCCGGCAGTGCAAAACCTGCCGGGAAAGAAAGGAGATATTTAAAATGGGTTGGACTTATACGTGCTATACTAACAAACCGAAAACAATGAAAGAAAAAAGGAATATTATCGCTGATGAAGTGAACCGGTGGTATAAAAACGGTAATGCAATATTACATGACTGCCTTGTAAAAGATGATACGGACGGTGAAGCAAGCCGTTACGTATATTATGCCAGTATCGAAACAAAACAGCAGGAACGTGTTATTTTAGTAATACTTCTTGATTTTGACGAATATAGATGGGGTTATAAGGACATGTGCGAGGATATGTGCCCCGGTTACTTCGATTGCCCGTTGATTATCTTAAAAGACGTTCCCTGCCCTGACCATGAATGGGCAATCGAATGGCGTAAAACCGTAATGGAACGCCATTACAAGAAAAACGCCAAAAAGGCACTGATAAAATCTTTGAAAGTTGGTGATGAAATAGAGTTTACAGAAGTTAATTACGGCGGCTATAATAGATTTAAAGTATCCGTTATTGATGGCAAAAACATTTATTTTGCGGCCGGCAAAGGCAATAATATACGAGGATATACTCTTACCTTGAATAACTGGAAAAATCACGAATTTAAAGTTTATAAGGCAGAATAAAAAAAATATCCGGACTGCTGTTATAACGGCAGTCCGGAAAAACAGAAAGAGGAATATAAAATGTATGCTGTAACGTTTAAACGCAAAGACGAACAACCGGACGAAATTTATTATTATCAGAATTATGCTGATGCTGCCTATCATTTTAATCTGTTTAAAGATGATGACTCCGGCCTGTACAGTAGAATTGAATTAAGTAAAATTCAAGAACCCATGGAATTGATTATGGAAGTTATAACCTTTGCATAAATAAAGAAAAGAGGGATACAATGGAAATAAAAGTAACAGAAATTATCAACGCGCAATTTGGCACTGTAATACAGGGGATGATAATAGAAAACAAAGCTGAAATTGCCCAATTTAGTATTAAAAAATTTGATGAAGGTAGCCAATACGGTATTAATGGTGGAAAAATAAGCAAGCTCTTTATTCAAGAAAGCAATAAAAATATATTAGCCTGCTATGACCGTGGCTGGGATATTAAACCTCATGCGGAAGCAAAAGAAATTTTAGAAAAAATCTTGGAAGCATATAACTGAATTTTTACAAGAAAAATAACCGGCAATGAACCGGTTATTTTTTATTATTATCGTAAATAAAAGTGCTTTTTTCTGCTTTGACATTCAACCATTTATAACGTAAAATATAAATGGTTGAAACGTATAAAAAACACAGTTTTGTAAAAGCTAAATTTTAATATCTATGGAGTAAATGCTATGCTTCCGGATTTTATTACTGACAAATCAAAAATTGCAAAATATTCTTATGAAGATGTTGAAGAAATTTTTTTGGATAACTATGAGGAAGTTTTAAAAAAGTATATTGCCGGTGGCAATCCGTCTGAAGATACCCTAAAAAATTATTTCGGCCAGATTCGCGAATTTCTTTCATGGTGTAAAGATAATGATTTTAAACCGCTGCGTATACAGGAACCCCATATTATTTTGTATCGTGATTTTCTTATCGAAAAAAACCAAAAGGTTAATACAGTAGCGGCAAAATTAAATGCCATACGCAAGTTTTACCACTTGGCTCTTAAATTCCATGTTATAACCGAAAATCCGGCTGAAGATGTCAAAGCTCCGCGTGACCCGGATGCGGCACTCGTAAATATTCCCTACCTAACTGCTGGAAAGCTGGAATACCTTTTCCATTCCATACCAGGTGAAACGGAAAAAGAGCTGCGCGATAAAGTAATAATTGCCTTTATGGCCATTGAAGGTTTGAGAACGGTAGAAATTCACCGTTTGAATGAAGAAGATATAAATGCAGAACAGCAGACTATTCTTATACACGGCAAAGGTAAGAACGCCATGATTTACCCGCGCAAGGATACTTTTGCTTTGCTGATGCGTTACCTTGAAAGCAAAGACCGCTTTCGGATAAAAGCTGTTAAGCAAAATTATGAGGACGGGCTGACGCCGGTATTTACGTCTACTTCTAATAATATGTACGGGCACCGTATAAACAGAACTTGCGTGCGTGATGCTGTAAATAAATGGCTTACAGTTGCCGGATTAAAAGAAAAAGGTAAAGCCGGGCACATGCTCCGGCATACCTGCGCGACGCTTCTTTATAAGGAAACAAAAGATTTAAAACAAATCCAGGAAACGCTTCGTCACAGCAATATCAACATGAGCAGTAAATATGCTCATTTGACTGATAGACAGGAAAACCGGTATACTAACAGCATACCGGTAGAATTAGAATAATAAAAGCCAGGCAATGCCTGGCTTATTTTTTTATAAGGTTTCATCAATATCGTATCCGCCTTTTGAAATTATTTTATCAGTTGCTTTCATAATATTATCAAGTTCATCATCATCTAAATCTTTGCCAAGGGTAACAATTTTAAATAAACGGGTCTGCCCACGGTTTTCTAAAATATCTTCAAAACTTTGATTGTTATTAATATTAAATTCTTTATCTGTTCTCACTTTACCCAACTTACTCCTGTTTAAATTAAAATTTTTAACAGTTTATATATTATAGCAAAGGCATTTAAAAAAGTCTATGTACTTTCTTTATATATTTAAAAATTGACAAAGGACTTTTATGGAATGTTTTTTACTGCTTTCCAGTGCTTTATAAAAAAGTATACTTTTTTATAGGGTAAAATAAAAAATAGAACCAGTAAATTTACTGGTTCTATTAAAACACTTATCTTTCGTAGTCTTGCTGTTTTTCGAGTATTTTTTTTACAGACTTATCTTTTGATGCCAATTTTAAAGCTTCATTATATTTTGCTCTTTTACGAACAATGCTGGTATCAGGAATAAATTTAAAAGCTTCCTTCTCAATGGATTTTAGGGATTTACCAGCCTTTAAATCTTTTATAATTATATCTGCAATATTTTCCGCTGAAGAATATTTTTCCTTCATTATCTTAGTTAAAGAAGGAATTAAAATATTTTCATATCGTAGAGTCAGTGCTTTAATTAAATAATTTTTACGAATATCGCTCATGCCTTCTTCGTTATTAACGATATTTTGAATTATATTCATATTGATTTTAGGTACTATACGTAATATAGCTTTTTTTAATTCTTCTGGCGGATTTTTTAAAATTTCGTGGTAAAAAATGCGTTTTTCGTTAATAGAATATACTGAAGCAACATTATATTCTAAATCCTTGAATAAATTTGGGTTAGACAAACCTTCTTTCATTTTTTCATCTGAAATTAAAGAACCCAAAGAAGAACCGCAATCATAAACTGGAGCCATACGAACAATTTCATAATTTTTTGTAATAAATCCCCAGTTGTCCATATGACGGTCTTTATTTGCAATTAAAGCATCACCAACAAACATGTCCCAGAAACGTTCTTTTACGGCTTCTTTATCAATAGTATTGATTTTATTAATTACATAATCTACATCTTCAATGGAAGAACTAATTATTTTAGAAGAATTGAAGTTTCTTAAATTAATATTACCAGCAGAAACAAGGTCTTCACCAATTTGTTTATTTCTGAAATCTTTACATGCAACAACAATGCGGGTTTTATTATCTTCAGGATTAGTATATTTAGCAATAAAAGTATCTTGCGTTGGTATATTAAGACTTTTAAATATTCTACAACCAATATCTTCTGAAAACTGATTATTCATATAACTCAAATCATTATTTAATTGTCTAATAGGGTCAGGAGCTTTAATCATATAAACATGACCATCATACATTAAGGCAGTTTTTCTTTCAGAACCGGCGTAATCTTCAAATACTTCTTTGCAACCTGTTAAATCAATCATTTAATAACCCCCAGAAATATTTTTGCATTTCACGCACTTTTTCTTGTGAAAAAAAACGTACAACACCGGCTTGTTTTAATGTTAAATGTAAATCTGCTATATAACATTCTAAATATGTAATATTATGTTCTTGATAAGCTTTATATACTTTTTCCATATCTTCATTTAAGGGATAGGGATAGTCAGCTGGATTATATTTAAAAGCAAATTCAGACATTATTTATACCTCCCTCATTAATTAGTTTAATATATTATACCATACTTTGAACGTGATAATACAATGCAGGCTATATAGCCTGCATTGTATTATTTCTGAAATTTTTCAATTAAATAATATACGATAAAAAGAATCATGCCTATCGGCGTAGTATACCTTGTAATGCTGTCAAGCTGCATGCAGGTAATGTATCCTGTTAAATTTAAAGCCAGGCTACCCATTACAACAATAAATAATATACCGGCAATACCGAAAAATAAATAATCTATTTTAGTAATTTTCATATAATTTACCATTAAAAAGGAATTTCTTCATCAAACGGAACATTCTTCTTTTCACCAAATTCATTGCCAAAATCTGCATTACTTTGGGGTTTAGACTCTGCATATTCAAAGGTATTTGATATAACTTCCGTAATCCAACGAGTTGTATTATTCTTTGTTTTATAAGAGCGAATTTGCAAACGTCCTTCAACAATAATACGCTGACCTTTTGTTACAGTATTGCCAAGGCGTTCTCCGGCCGGCCCCCAAAGAACAACTTGTATAAAATCTGCATCATAATTGCCTTCTGGATTTTTAAATCCACGTTGAACAGCAAGAGTAAATTGGCAAACTACTTTTCCTGTTGTTGTATAACGCACCACCGGAGCTTCAGTAAGACGGCCAGATAAAATAATTTTATTCATTATAATTTCCTCCTTTATTTATGATTAAAGATATAGATGGTTGACTTAAATTAAAAATATTTGCAATAAAATTTTGCGATAAAAATTTTTCATTATATAATCTACAAATTTCAGCATTACGAGCTGCGCGGTTTTGATACGTATTTATAAAAATTTCTTCAACTTCAACACGATAAGCAAAATCTCTTACTACAAATAACCTACGTTCTCCGTTTGAATAAAAAATTTTTAATTCAGTAGTTTTTATTCCATAACGTGGGTTATTTACTACATGTAAAAAATCGACTTTGCCATGTTTTATTTCTTCTTTTATAAGTTCAGGAAAATCGTTCATACAAATACTTCCTTATTTTTTCTTTTTAAGAACGGGCTGACCGGTTTTGCCGCTTTCAAAAGTAGCCTTGCAGTCAGGATAATTATTGCAGGCGAAAAAGACACCATTCTTTCCACTTCGTTTAATTAAATACCCCTTTTTACATTCAGGACATAATTTAATAAGAGGTCTACCTTTGACATCAGAAAAATAAGCTTTACAACCAGAGGTTTTATATTCGCTGCAACTCCAAAAATCACCATCCTTTCCGCTTCGTTTGTGCAAATAACCATTGCCGCAAACAGGACATTTTTCTATAACGGGAATGCCTTTACAATCTTCAAAAATTGCTTTACATCCATTTTTATAATTACTGCATGACCAAAATTTTCCAAATTTGCCGTCATGTAGATAAAGTTTACCGCTGCCGCAAATAGGGCAGACAGGATAGTCGCTTTTGGAAGGTATTTTGGTAAATTTACTTTCCAGTGTAATGATATTTTTTACAAAATCTTCCTGTTTGCGCATATATTCATCAAGTGTTAATGTACCGGCGTCGATTTTATCCAAATCCATTTCCATAAGTGCTGTCATATCAGGATAAGTTACTTCATCCGGCAGGCAGGCCAGCAATTCTTTTACATTATCCGATACATAAAGTTCTTGTTTTTTCTTAGCTGATTTTTCAATAAGCATACCGGCATCTAATAATTGCTTAATAAGTGTGCTGCGCGTAGCTTCTGTGCCAATACCTTTAATATCTTTAACTATTTCTCTAAGTTCAGAGTTTTTTACATATTTGTGGGCATTGGTCATGGCTGCTATAAGTGTACTTTGAGTAAACCGAGCTGGTGGCGTAGTATTTTTTTCAACTATATTAGCAATGGTTAAATTTACAACATCACCTTCATGTAAGGCCGGCAACTGTTTGTTGTCATCATCAGTTTTAACTTCGCTGTCGCTTTCGATTGTTTTCCATCCATTTTTTGTAATAACTTTGCCACGGGCCAGGAAAGTTTCATCTTCACACTCAATAACAGCTTTGGTCTGTTCAAATTCCTGTACCGGGTAAAACTGTAAAATGAAACGTTTGGCGATTAAGAAATATAATTTACTTTCATCATCTGGTAAGCTTTGCAAATCTACTTTTTCCAAAGTTGGAATCAGCGCATGATGGGCAGAAACTTTTTTTGTATTATATGCTTTGCTTTTAAGCTTCGCATCCGCACCATCAGCACATTTTTTCAATTCATCATTACCAGTTAATTTTAAGTTTTCCAAAATTGCAGCAGCATCATCAAATTGACTTTCCGGAAGGTAATTACTATCACTGCGCGGATAAGTGGTTAATTTTTTTTCATACAGCGCCTGAGCCAGTTCCAAAGTTTTTGAAGGACTAAAACCATAAGCAGGTTCAGCTGCGCGCTGAAGCGTGGAAAGACTGAACGGCAAAGGCGGAGCTGCTGTGCCTTTTTCGGTCGATACTGATTTTATAACACCGGTTTTGCCGGTAATTTTCTGAGAACATGCGCGAGCCGGGATAACATCAAGCAAACGTCCTTCTTCATCCAGGCCGTCTGTGTTATCAGGAATTTGCCACATTGCTTCAAATGGCAACGAAGTTGCAAGTCTGAATAATCCGCGGACATTGTAATATTTAACAGATTTGAAATTATCTATTTCATCATTTCTACGCGCGACAAGTGCCAGCATTGGCACTTTTACTCGGCCCACTTTAATGGTGGTGCCGGCATCAAGAGTATATTTGCGGCTTGCATTTATGCCGAAAAGCCAGTCGGTGCGCTCGCGGCCTAAAGCAGCAAGATAAGTAGTGTAACAAGTGCTGTTATCTACCATATTGTCAAAAGCACGTTTAATAGTTGTATCGTCCATAGCATTAATAAAAAGGCGTTTTACCGGTAACTTATTATCTGCTAATTCCAATACTTCATCAACTAAAAGCTGACCTTCACGGTCAGGGTCGCCTACATTGACTACAATATCAACTTTTTTTAATAAAGTAGTAACTGTTTTATAAATAAATGGATAGTTACCTTTTGGATTTACAAATTTTTCCCAACGCTGCGGTATAATTGGCAAAGTTTCATAAGAATATTTTTTAAAATCGGGGTTATAATCATCAGGCATTTTTTGTAAAAGAATATGACCTTGTAGCCACGCAACATAATCATTGCCAACTTCATAATAGCCGTCTTTCTTTTCGGCAGAGCCTAAAAATTCGGCAACAGCTTCAGCAAGGGAGGGTTTTTCGCAAATAAATAAGCGTTTCATTAGCAAAATCCTTTCTCAACCGCATATTTTCGTTATAAGCTTATTTTTTCATCAAGACACACAAACACAAGCGATGCTTTTAAAAAACGGCTCAAAAACGATAATTTTTAGATAAATATGCAGTCGGTAAAATTAATAATTAGTTATATACATAATATGTGCATAAATCTGAAATATCGTAGGAGTTCCGGAGAACAAATAAACGGGTATCCAAAAAATAAGTATAGGTGCAAATGGAACAGCAACATATTTTATGGATGGTCTTAATATAATCAAGAATAAAAAAGTAAATCCGGTTAAAATCATGGTAACAGTAAAATAATCTAAAAACATTGGCCATCCCCAAAATAATCCAAGAACGGCAAGTAACAAAACATCTCCAAAACCAAAGCCTTCGGCTTTATAAATTAAGAGCGTAGCAGCATAAATTATATAGCCGGTTATAAAACCTGCTAATGCGCCAAAACATCCGGATATAAATTCTGCGCTGTATAATTTGTAAATACCTATTATTAAGGCTGCTAAAATTAAATCTAAATCAAAAATTGCTTTTTCTTTGAAATCAGTATAGGCAATTTTAAGTAGTATTGCAGTAATAATAACGGAGAAAAAGATAGTCATGGTTCCTCCGGCTCTATTATTACAAGTGCTTCGCCGGAGTGCGCGGACTGCACGTTGCCAGTGGAAAGTTTTGCTTCCAGCTGGAAAGTATTATCAGAAGTACGGGTATAAGTAAAATAATCTAAATTAACCATATCTTCCAAACCCATAATCTTAATAACATCATCATTTAATGCAGGCGGCAGCTCACCGAAATGATTGGTGTAATAAGAAACAATGGAACGGTCTAAAATAACCGACATGGTTTCTATTTCTTTATCTGATACAGAATTTTTAAAATTATCATTATTGTAAAATGTAGTTCCGGAAATAATGATAATAAGAAGCATGGCTATTAAAAATCGTATAAGCATAAATCCTCCTAAGACGCTTTAATAAAATAACGAACTGCCATATTTATAGGCCGGTTTTCATTGGCAGTAGGAATAACACGGGAAGCGTCAAAACTGGTAGCATTGACCGGGCCACCACCATCACGGTCAAAGGTACGAATAACATAACTCATTTGAAATAGTTTGCCGTCAGCATAAGACATACTGGTTGCCATACTGCCGGCAATGTTGCGTATTGCATCGCCTTGCAGTTCGCCGAGAGCGCCGGACTGGTGTGTAACAGTACCGTA
>ULQC01093675.1_pt1 | contig 18343 bp, 17 predicted proteins | sample 1954091 | NCBI WGS metagenome assembly ULQC01 (sample SAMEA4835645, study PRJEB28245) | human gut metagenome | biome: gut microbiome; material: fecal sample | place: Denmark | collected 2008
AGCACTTCTCCTTCAGCGTGCTGCGCACGATCTGATGTATTTGGGTATGGACGGCAGTCCTATCTATAGTGATGACTTGTCTCGTCGTAACAGCGAAGTCTATCGCTTGACCACAACTTTGTATAATTCCGGCACCTGGGGCACTACGGTGGAGGAGCAGGCAAATGTTTGTCTTGCGCTCTTGAAGGGGTATAGTGCCTCGTTCATTGACCATGGCGAAAAACAGCAGCATGTGCAGGAGGTATTGAAGCGCTGTTGGGATATTTTGGATATTCTTCCTGCTTCATTACTAAAGCTTCGTCTGCTTACTGCTTGCTATGGTGAGGTGTTTGATGAGGCTTTGGCGAATGAAGCCCGTTCCATCATTGCTTCTTGGAGTGTTGCATCACTGACTGCCGAGCAGCAGGAAGCCATTGACGAGTTTCAGAATGTGGTGGATAATCCTTATCCATGGGAGGAAATGGAATAAAAATGTATAAATAGAATTTCTCTTTGAATAAAAAACGTATATTTGCATATAGCTTCTAAAAAAGAGAAATGAGATGGAACAGATGCGTAAACTGCCGATTGGTATACAGACTTTTGAAAAGCTGCGTGAAGAAAATTATCTTTATGTAGACAAAACAGCAATGGTCTATAAAATAGCATCCAATTCCACTCCCTATTTTTTGAGCCGTCCTCGTCGTTTCGGTAAGAGTTTGCTTATATCTACCTTCGAAGCTTATTTTCAAGGACGTAAAGATTTGTTTCACGGACTTGCTATTGAAAAATTGGAAACCCAGTGGGAGGAATATCCTGTATTACATCTGGACTTAAATGCCCGTAAATATGAAATAGCCGGAGATTTGATAGCCATGCTTAATCAATATCTAGAAAAGTGGGAATTGAAATATGGTGCAGAAAAGCAGGAGCGTAGTCCCGAAGAGCGCTTTGCCTATGTGATAGAGCAGGCGTATGCTCAGACGGGTAAGCAAGTAGTAGTGTTGATTGATGAATATGATAAGCCTTTGCTTCAAGCTCTTTCGGATGAAAAGCTAACCGAAGAATATCGTCGGATATTGAAAGCCTTCTATGGGGTACTGAAAAGTGCCGACCGTTATCTCCGCTTTGTTTTTTTGACGGGTGTGACGAAGTTTGCGCAGATTAGCGTGTTCAGTGATTTAAATCAGTTGCAGGACATCAGTACATGGCCTGACTATTCTTCTTTATGTGGTATTACTAAGGAAGAATTGCTCACAACGTTTACTCCGGAGATAGAACGTTTGGGTGTTTCCAATGGGATGGACTTCGATACAACTTTGGAGCAGATGACGAAGCTGTATGACGGTTATCATTTTTACCCTCATTGTGAAGGGTTTTTTAATCCTTTCAGTGTATTGAATGCATGCAAGTCGAAGATTTTGGATAATTTCTGGTTTCAGACCGGTACCCCTACCTACTTGGCAAACTTGTTGAAAAAGAGTGATTATGATTTGCGCCTTTTGATTGAGGGAGTTGAAGTGACGGCTTCTGCTTTTTTTGAGTATCGTGCAGAAGTAAAGAATCCGCTTCCCATGATTTATCAAAGTGGTTATTTGACCATTAAAGACTATGACAGAGATGTTTTATTGTACACTTTGGGTTTTCCCAATGATGAAGTACGCTATGGTTTCTTGAATTTCTTGGTTCCTTATTATACAGAAGTGACCGATGATGAAACCTAAAATTGGGAATATGATTACCATTAAAAATAAGGAATACGGCTCTAATATCAACCTTGCCTCCATCTACAACTGCATGGCAAAGCAGCGGATGTTGGATATTGCGAAGAACAAGATTTATATGTAAGTCCTAACCTGAAGAAGGAAGATACAGCCCAGCGGGTGGCTGAGAAAATTCTTCCTGCCCCGGTGAATATCATGTGTTCCCTTTGCAAGGTGGAACATCAGTTGCTTGAGGAGTTTGTCACGACCGGTGCCAATGCATATGTGGTACGCAAGATACGGAACTCTCCCTATAAACTCTATAAGTTCGGTCTTGTGCTGACATACGAGGATGATGTTAAGGCGAATGGCACATGCTGATGCCTGACTCTGTACAAGATTCTCTTTCGGACCTCGTCCCTCAGTTTATGAATTATATAAATGCCGGCCAGCCGATACCTTCGGTAAAGGAAATCAGGATGCTGGTTCCTTGAACGCATACCTCCGGTTCTTTTGGGACTTATCTGGCTTTCAATGGATACTGAACATCTTTGTTGTATGGCTCACGTGTAGGGAAGTGTCGGGGAAGCTGTACGTTTTCGTTTTTGCGGATTATAAAACAGACTTTAAATTCAGTCCGTTTTTTGAATCTTTTTGGGGAAAGCTTATAATGGGGGGAAAAGTATGTTAAAGCGCAAATGTTTTTATGAATATTTTGTCTATATTATCGTCGGGAGATGAACGAACAATAAAGGTAAAGAAGAATATATTGGCTTCTGTCCTTATTAAAGGAATTGATTTTTTCGTATATTTGTTGTTGGTTCCAGTAACCTTGGGTTATCTCAATCAGTATGAATATGGGATATGGTTGACGTTGAGTTCTATTTTGATGTGGATTAATTCATTCGATATAGGTTTAGGTAATGGATTAAGGAATAAGTTGTCGGAAGCCTTAGCTCAAAATGATAAAAAATTATGTAAGAGTTATGTATCGACTACCTTGTTTATGTTGTGCATACTTATGTTGATTTTAATGATTATTGGAGGCTTTTTATTTCCCATTCTTGACTGGTATTCTATATTGGGAGCTTCTCCCGACAAAGTGCAACGATTGAATCAAGTTGCTTTTATTTCTTTTTCCCTTTTTTGTTTGAATTTTGTATTAAAATTTATAGGGAGCATTTATTTGGCTTTGCAATTGCCTGCTATTAATAATCTGTTTATTTGTTTGGGACACACTTTATCACTTTTGCTTATTTTTTTGCTTACAAAATGCACAGAAGGTTCTTTGCTATATGTGGCTGTTGCCTATAGTATAGCACCTCCATTGATTTATCTTTTATCTATACCTTTTACATTTGGGAAGAAATATGGATTTATGTCTCCTTCAATCAAGAGTGTGAAGATGAAATATTTAAATTCATTATTTTCTATGAGTTTGCAATTCTTTGTTATCCAGTTGGGAGGATTGCTTTTGTTTTCTACTGCAAATCTTATTATTTCTCATTTGTTCGGACCGGAAAGCGTGACCCCTTACAATATTTCTTATCGTTTTTTTAGTTTAGTGCCTGTTGCTATGACATTGGTTATTTCTCCTATGTGGTCTGCTACGACGGATGCGTATGTGAGAGGGGATATGGATTGGATTAGAAAGGCAATGAAACGTGTTCATCAAATATTGATGGGTGTTTTAGCTTTGTTGGTGATGATGGTATTGATTTCTCCTTTTGTTTATAAAGTATGGATAGGGGATGGTCTGATAATTTCTTTTGGAATGACAATATATATGGCTGTTTATATTTATATCCTAGTATGGTCTTTGAGTTATAGCAACTTTCTAAACGGGATGGGAAAACTGCGTATTCAAGCTATAAATACATTGATTGTAGGATTACTGTTTGTACCTATTTGTTTTTTCTTAGGTAAGCAGTTTGACATATATGGTGTAGTGCTGGCGCTTTGCCTTGCAAATTTATCGGGTGCGGTGATAAATACAATACAATTTTATAAAATCGTTGCTGGTAAATCTATTGGATATTAAAACGAATGATTTTTTTAATATGTATGGAAGTGGCTAGAAAAATCTCATTTTGATGGAATATATATTTGTTCTTATTTTAGTCTTTATAGGAATTCGTGTCAATTCCCGAATGGCGAAATCGTTGAGAATAACTTATCTTGCCATTATATGCCTATATGTTATTTTATTGATGGGGTTTCGGTATCGTGTAGGAATTGATACAATAAACTATATGGATGGATATTTAGAGAGGACAACAACATTAGATGATTTTGGGGCATTAGATTTTACACAAACACGTTTCGAACCTGGATATATGTTTCTGGCAGCCTGTTGTAGGAGTCTTTCAAATGAATTTTATGTACTTCAACTTCTATGTGCCTTTATTTTGAATAGCTGTGTTTTCTTATTTCTTTATCGTTATTGCTATAATCCTTTCGTGGGGGTGATAGTGTATTTTGTTCTTACTTGTTTGTATTTTAATACAGAAATCATGCGTGAAAGTTTGGCAATAGCAATATTTCTCCTTAATTATCCAAATTTGAAGTCAAGAAAGTGGGTAAGGTATTATATACTATGCCTTTTTTCAATTTGTTTTCATTATTCTGCCGTTATTTTATTATTGTTTCCTTTTATAAGGTGGATAAAATTTAATGTGTGGTTTGTTTCTATGTGTGTTGTGCTGTTACTGGTAAGCCCATTGATGGAAACTTTAAATACATATCTAACGATTGCTTCTATCGAAAAACGTATAGTGGCGAATATGGCTTTGGCGGAAGTTGTGAATATAAATTTTAGATTAGCTAATTTCTATAATGTGGCAGTACTACCTATTGGCATGATGTTTTTGTATCGTTGGGTAAATAAACAATCACAATTTGCACCATATATTTTGTTCAGAATAATAATTGCTTTTGGGGTATTTTCCATTCCAATAGTGTTCTCTAGATTTACCAATTACACGACAATGTTTTTGGTTGTGTATTGTGCTGACTTCTTGGAAATGAAACAGATTAATGCAAAAATTAAGCTGTTGTCTATTATTTTGTTAATTGTATCTCAATCTTATTATTATTCATATATGTATCCTAGTTGGGTTCCGTATTATTCTATATTCTCAAAAGAGATAAATGAAAAAAGAGAACAATTATGGTTTGAACATAATTAATATTAAAATATGGAGAAGTGTATATATGCCAAGACTGCTATTCTAATGGCAACTTATAATAGTAGCCGGTTTATTCGAGAACAATTAGATTCTTTGTATTCTCAGTCTTATATGGACTGGGAATTGTACATTCATGACGATGGTTCTAATGATGATACATTAGCCATTATAGAAGAATATTTTCATCGTTATAAGAATATTAGAATTATAGGTAAGGAAGTGAAATCACTTGGACCTAAGAAAAACTTTATGTTTTTGTTGAATAATGTTGATGCTGATTATTATTTGTTTTGTGATCATGATGATGTTTGGTTTCCGAACAAAATAGAACTGACAATTGAACAAATCAAGAAACAAGAAGTTGCAGATAGGTCTAATCCAGTATTGTTTCATTCAGATCTTTATATCGTAGATACTGAACTTAGAACAATCTCCAAATCAATGTGGAATTATGCCAAGATTCGTCCAGATTTACTTAAAAAGAAAAATTATGTAATGGTCTCTTGTTTTATTACGGGCTGTACGCTTGGTATTAATAAAGCAACTAAAGAACTGGTGAAAGATATGCCAGATAATGCGATAATGCATGATTGGTGGATTGGAGTTAAGGCTGTGATGTCAGGAGCTAAAGTGATTAGCTGGTCTGAGGCTACTATGTATTATAGACTCCATGGGAATAATGATTCGGGGATACCTCAAGTGAAATTGATGCCATATCTAAAACATATTTTTAGTTCTTTTTTTGTCAGTGAGTATGATTGCAATATTGCAGATATTGCTGATTCATTAGGTTTTAAGTACTATAAATTACGTAAATTCATGTATTTAGTTAGGCGTTTTCTTAATGTGTAATTCAATTGAATATTAATATTTTGTAGTCGCATCAATACATGTTATATCCGATATTATGGAGTATTTATAGTAAGAATTCTTTCTGTAATTGTTTCTTATGATAGGAAAATCTTTATTTGTAGAAAATGATTTACGCAATTATAGTAACCTATAATCCCGACCTTCAACTTTTGGAGAAGCAGTTTCATGCTTTACACTTACAGGTGGATGGTTTGATTTATATTGATAATGGTTCAAAGAATTTGCTAGACATACAGCATTTCTTTGAAAAGTTTAAAGAAGCTCATAATAAAGTAATCACAATCTACAATTCTAATAATATTGGTCTAGGGGCAGCGCAAAATCAAGGAATTGATATAGCTATTGCTGAAAGCATAGACCATGTTGTCTTTTTTGATCAAGACTCTACTCCTGAGTTGAATTTCGTATCAAAAATGTTGGATGCAGAAAAGCGCTTGTTGTCGCAAGGAAGGCGAGTAGGCGTAGTGGCTCCTACAGCTATAGAAGAGGAGTCTGGAAAAATATGCGGAGTGATACAACATGAAGGATGGCGAAAAAGACAGGTGTTTCCTAAGGTTGGGGAGACATCTGTGTTGTGGGTGATGGCTTCAGGCTCTCTTTTTCGTACAGAAGTATTTAGTACAATTGGCAGAATGAATCCTCATTTTTTTGTAGATTTGATAGATACAGAATGGGGGTATCGTGCTAGAGCTAAAGGATATGAGGTATTTGTAACAGCAGAAACAAGTCTGCTTCATAATGTTGGAGATTCTTCTAAAAATATAGGGAAGAGAACTCTACATATACATCGTCCCTATAGGCTTTATTATCATGCCCGAAATAACATTGTACAAATATATAATCCTGTTTATAGAGAGTATCGGGTTAGAGTCCTAACAAGGGATTTTACTCGCATATTGGTAAGAATTGGGTTACATGCAATTTTGGTAAAAAATGGATGGGAATATGTGAAGTACGGGATTCAAGGGATTGTAGACGGTTTTATGGGGAAGTTAGGTCCTTATGGACATACATATCAATATAGGTTTAGCAAAGATGACTGGTATGCCTCTAATTGTATACAAAATGAAAAGTGATATAATAATTGAATATTTTAAAGATGAATATTGCTATAATTAATAAAATAAAGTATTGCAAGGTTATTTACTTTTTCTATTTTTATGTAGGTGGGTTTTATTGTCTCATTCCTGAAAGTTATTTGTGCGTACAGATGATAAATTGGCTGATATGCCCTCCCTTTGAATTATTTAAGAGAGAATCATTTATAGATGAGCTTTCTTATACGATATATCAAAATTGGACACTTACAACAAAATGCATTACCGTATGAATACGAAATCTATTATAAGGAAAATCAATAAAAGATACGAAACTCTGATTAATGTTGCATTACACTTCATAGTCTTTAAAAATGAATTGGGTAAGATCATATTGAAGTCAGGCAAGAACACAAAATGTCAGAGGATTGATGAATGGATAAGGAAGTGGAAACCACTTGGAAGCTTTAATAAAGATTATTACAGAGTTTTTTCGCAATATTGTGGTGAGGATGTCAACATTGTACCTGATGACATTTTACATAATATTATAGAGCCAATACTCAATCCTAAGCGGTTTATAAGCACTTATGAAGATAAGTGTCTTTTTGATAAGTTACTTTTACCTTCTTTCGGAAAATTTGTAACAGCTCCTACTTATTTGCGAAACATTTGTGGGAGTAACTATAATATGGAGTATCAACTGATAAATAAATCTATAGTGGATTTAATACCATCTGATGTTGACAGTTTGATCATTAAGCCTTCATTAGATTCGTCTTCTGGTAAAAATATTTCTTTTCTTTATCGTAATGCAGATGGATTTTTTGAAGATACCAAAACAAAAGAAGCATTGTCTACTGTTTTTTTATCTCGGTATTTTGAATGTAATTTTGTAGTTCAGAAAGTCATGACGCAATCTGTTTTTATGAGGCAATTTTGTAAAACATCAGTTAATACACTGAGGATGGCTGTTTATCGTTCGGTGGAGAGGGGGCATTCGGAGGTACTTAATACGGTTGTTAGAATAGGGAAGGATGGATTTTTTGTAGATAACGCCCATGTAGGAGGGATGTTTATTGGGATTGATTCAAATGGAAAATTTGGAAAATATTGTTGTAATCAGTATGGACAAAAGGAGACAATTTTTAATGGTATAGATTTCGCTAATAATGAATATGTTATTCCTAATTATAATGAAGTTAAACAATTTGCTTGTAGGGTGGCTGATTCACTTCCTCATTTTCATTTGATCGCTCTTGATATTATGCTTGATGAAGACAATAATCCAGTCTTGATAGAGTATAATATTAGCGGGTTTAGTGGATGGCTTTTTCAGTTTACGAATGGTTCTTGTTTTGGAAAATACACAGACGAAATTATAGAATATTGCATAAAGCATAAAGATGAAGCAACAAGGGTATCTGTAATGTTTTGAAGCATCCAAAAATAGAGTATTGTTTCAAAGCCTAAAAGATGACGACTTCCTCCATGAAAAAGTACTTTTCAGATGGTTACAAGTTCTGTAGGTGTGCTGTGAAGTGATGTTAGTATAGAGTGCTTGCCATGTATATTAATTCATATGAACTATAAAAAAATAATAAAGAGTCAAAATGCTCGTTTTGTAATTCTTAAAGCTTTAAAGTGGATTCCAGATAGGATAATGCTTTCTATTCAGTATAAAATTAAGACTGGTCGCAAGTGTAATTTGGGCAATCCAACACGCTATACAGAAAAAATCCAGTTGTATAAGATGTATTATAGAAATAATATTCTTCCTATATGCGTAGATAAATATAGAGTGAGAGAATATGTGTGTCAAAAAGGCCTCTCATATATACTGAATACTCTATATGGAGTGTATGAAGATTGTAAAGATATTGATTGGGATGTTTTGCCAGATAGTTTTGTTATTAAAACGACAGATGGAGGTGGAGGAGAAAATATTTTTATATGTAAGAATAAAGCAGACCTAAATATAGAGTCTGTAAAAAAACGTTTAGTAGCTTGGAAAAATAAGAAGGATATAAATGCAGGGCGTGAATGGGCGTATACAGGGATTAGAAATTCTCAATATATTATAGAAGAATTGCTTGTAAATGAAGATAATCCAGATGCAGGAATATCTGATTATAAAATATTCTGTTTTAATGGGAAACCCTATTGTATTGTGTATGATATAGATCGTTACATTGGCCATAAACGTAATTTTTATGATACAAAGTGGCGTCGTCTGAATATAGATAGTGATTGTTCTTCTTTTTTTGATCCTGGGCAGAAACCCAAAGGATTGGATGATATGTTGATGATAGCAGAAACACTATCTGCTGATTTCCCTTTTGTGCGCGTTGATTTATACTATGTTCAGAATAAAGTGTATTTTGGAGAATTAACTTTTTATCCTTGGAGCGGATATGTGCAATTTAGCCCGGATGAATTTGATTTTACACTAGGAAGACAGTTTGATATTTCTTCTTTTTATTCTTCTAAAAAATGACTAAACTTTTTATCGTTGTCAATGTCGATTGGTTTTTCCTCTCTCATCGTAAAGACATTGCTTTAAGTGCTCAAAAAGCAGGTTATGAAGTTACTATTATAACGAAAGATACCGGTAAGAAGTCAATTATTGAGGCTTTAGGTTTAAAAGTGATAGATTTGCCGATGAATCGTTCCGGGCAGAACATTATAGAAGAACTGCATACATGTTGGTTCTTATTTCGTCTCTACTATCGTATAAAACCGGATGTTGTTCATCATGTAGGCCTAAAGACCATCCTTTGGGGAACTTTAGCAGCAAAACTGGCAAATGTGTGCGCAGTGGTCAATGCAGTTAGTGGATTGGGAGTCTTCTTTTCGGAAGAAAACAAATCATTGGTATTAAAACTCCTCCCTAAACTACTTCGCTTTTCTCATCATCGTAGAAATCTTGCAGTCATTTTTCAAAATGAAGAAGATAAAGGTTTATTCTTGAAAAATAGGATTATCAAAGAGGAACAGGCTTTTATGATAAAAGGTTCAGGAGTGGATTTGAACCAATATGCCTATACATCTGAACCGAAAGGTGGAAAAATCAAAGTTCTGTTTACCGCCCGTATGATTGTAGAGAAAGGAGTATTTGTATTGACAGAGGCTGCTTTGAAACTAAAAGCTGAATATAAAAATAAAGTGGAGTTTCTACTTTGTGGCGGATTGGATGATAATCCCAAAGCGATAAAGGAGGAAGAACTGAAAGCTGTATGTGATGGGGAGTACATCCGGTGGTTAGGGTATCGTACGGATGTACTGGAACTATTGAAATCTTGTCATATAGTGGCATTTCCTTCTTATTACAAGGAAGGGCTTCCAAAGTCACTGATTGAGGCTACAGCTGTAGGCCGTCCTATTGTGACAACGAACTCTATTGGATGCAAGGAAACTGTGATTGATGGTTATAACGGCTATCTGATTCCAGTGAAAGATAGTGACGCTTTAGCTGAAAAACTGAGAACTCTTTTTGAAGATGAGGACTTAAGGCTGAATATGGGGCGTAATTCACGCATATTGGCCGAAAAAGATTTTTCAATAGAGAATGTAATACAGAAACATCTTGAAATATATAACCAGTTGAGTAAGGCATGAAAATATTAGTTACCGGTGCAGCCGGTTTTATAGGCTCTTATGTGTGTAAGCGCCTGCTTGGGCGTGGCGATGAAGTTGTGGGATTGGATAATCTGAATGATTACTATGATGTAAACCTGAAATATGGTCGTTTGGGTACACTGGGGATCTCTAAGGAAAATATAGACTGGTATAAGTTTGTAGGAAGTTCTAATTATTCCTCTTTTCGTTTTGTCCGCATGAATCTTGAAGATAAACAAGCGATGCAGATGCTTTTTGCCAATGAGTATTTTGACAAAGTTGTAAATCTTGCGGCACAAGCTGGAGTAAGGTATTCTATTGAGAATCCTTATGCTTATGTGGAAAGCAATGTCGATGGCTTTCTTAATATATTGGAAGGATGCCGGCATTATGAAGTAAAACATTTGATATATGCTAGTTCCAGTAGTGTATACGGCTTGAACGGTAAGGTTCCTTTCTCGGAGAAAGATAGTATTGCTCATCCAGTAAGTTTATATGCTGCTACGAAGAAGTCGAATGAGTTGATGGCGCATACATATAGTCATTTGTATGGTATTCCTTCTACGGGGCTTCGCTTCTTTACTGTATATGGTCCCTGGGGACGTCCGGATATGTCACCGTTTTTGTTTGCAGATGCTATATTGCACCATCGTTCTATAAAGGTGTTCAATAATGGTGACATGCTTCGTGATTTTACTTATATTGATGATATTGTGGAGGGAATGTTACGGGTAATAGATTATATCCCATCTCCTAATCCTGATTGGCGAGCGGAAAATCCGGATCCGAGTACTTCTACTGCACCTTATAGGATTTATAACATAGGTAATTCGTATCCTGTGAAATTGATGGACTTTATACAAGCTATAGAAGAGGCTATAGGTCATCAGGCAGAGAAGATATTTCTCCCGATGCAGCCCGGTGATGTGTATCAGACCAATGCAGATACTACGGCTTTACAAAAAGAATTGGGTTTTAAGCCTAATAAACCTATTAGAGAAGGGGTGAAAGAGACAATAGAGTGGTATCGCTCGTTTTATCAATTATAGAAAGTAAATTGAGATTATGAAAATAGCAATTGTGGGAACTGGTTATGTAGGTTTGGTTACAGGTACTTGCTTCTCGGAAATGGGTGTGGACGTTACTTGTGTAGACGTGCAAGAAAGCAAGATTGAAAACTTGAAGAAAGGAATTGTTCCTATCTATGAACCGGGATTGGAGGATATGGTGCATCGTAACTATAATGCCGGACGGTTAAATTTTACGACCAGTCTGGCAGATTGCTTGGATGATGTGGAGGTTGTGTTTAGTGCTGTAGGCACCCCTCCGGACGAAGATGGGAGTGCTGACTTGAAATATGTACTTGAAGTAGCTCGTACTATTGGTAGCAACATGAAAAAGTATGTATTGGTAGTTACCAAAAGTACAGTACCCGTTGGTACTGCACAGAAAGTAAAGGCTACTATTCAGGAAGAGCTTGATAAACGTCATGAGAAAATAGATTTTGATGTAGCGTCCAATCCGGAATTTTTGAAAGAGGGTGATGCTGTTGATGATTTTATGAAACCGGATCGTGTGGTAGTTGGCATTGAATCAGATAAGGCAAAAGATATTATGGAACGACTTTATAAGCCTTTTATGATGAATAATTACCGTTTGATATTCACAGATATACCCAGTGCTGAAATGATAAAGTATGCTGCTAACTCAATGTTGGCTACCCGTATCAGTTTTATGAATGATATTGCAAATTTGTGTGAATTGGTAGGTGCGGATGTAAATATGGTACGTAAGGGTATTGGTGCGGATAGTCGTATAGGTAGTAAATTCCTTTATCCGGGTTGTGGCTATGGGGGATCCTGTTTTCCGAAGGATGTAAAAGCTTTGATAAAAACAGCTGAGAAGAATGGTTATCCAATGCGAGTGCTTAAAGCTGTGGAGGAAGTGAATGACAACCAAAAGAGTATTCTCTTTGAAAAACTGTTGAAGTACTTTAATGGTAATTTGAAAGGTAAACAAATAGCCATGTGGGGATTGGCATTCAAACCGGAAACGGATGATATGCGTGAAGCACCTGCTTTGGTTTTGATAGATAAATTGATAGAGTTTGGTGCAAAGGTGAAGGTCTATGATCCTATTGCAATGAAAGAATGTAATCGTAGAATAGGCGATAAGGTAATTTATGCCACGGATATGTACGATGCTGTATTGGATACTGATGCTTTATTGTTAGTTACTGAATGGAAAGAGTTTAGAATGCCAAGTTGGGGAGTGTTGAAAAAAACGATGAAGCGGTTGGTTGTGATGGATGGTCGTAATATTTATGATAAGAATGAATTGCACGAATTGGGGTTTGAATATAAATGTATTGGGAAACTTTGATATCAATGAAAATTAAGTTGGTTCTGAGGATTATTTTAATTCCATGAATATACTCATTACAGGAATCCACGGCTTTGTGGGTTCCAATCTTGTTATTGCTCTAAAAGAACGTCATAGCCTTTACGGGCTGGATATTGTCGCTCCTGAAAAGGAGGGAGTGGTAAAGACTTTTTCCTGGAAGGATATTGAATCGGGTTCTTTTCCGGTGCGGAATCTTCCTGAATTCGATGCCATTATTCATCTGGCTGGTAAAGCCCATGATACAAAGAATCAGTCTGTTGCTCAAACTTATTTTGATATCAATACCGGATTGACCCAAAAGATATTTGACTTCTTTCTGGAATCGTCCGCAAAGAAATTTATATTCTTCAGTTCTGTAAAAGCCGCTGCCGACAGTGTGGCAGGGGATATACTGACTGAAGATGTAGTACCTGCTCCGGTAGGGCCTTATGGGGAAAGTAAGATAGCTGCCGAGAATTACATTCTTGGTAAGTTGAAGGTTAACAATGGGGAATTGAAAGCTAATCCGTATGATGACAAGGAGGTCTATATCCTTCGTCCCTGCATGATTCATGGTCCCGGCAATAAAGGCAATCTGAATCTTCTTTATAATGTGGTGAGGAAAGGCATTCCTTGGCCTTTGGGGGCTTTTGAGAACAGAAGGTCTTTTACTTCGATAGCCAATCTTTGCTACGTGGTGGAAGGACTGCTGACTAAAGAGGTGGCGAGTGGTATCTACCATATGGGGGATGATGAAGCCTTGTCTACAAATGAGCTGATAGCTTTGATGTGCCGGGCTTTGGACCGTAAACCGCATATCTGGAAGATAAACAGAGGACTGATGGAGTTCTGTGCCCGTGTTGGAACTTTGCTTCATCTGCCTTTGAATACAGAGCGTCTGCGCAAGTTGACTGAGAATTATGTGGTGAGTAATACGAAGATAAAGGCTGCCCTGGGAATTGACAGAATGCCGGTGAGGGCAGAGGAGGGGATAGTGAGAACGATAAAATCGTTCTTGGATTAAAAATTGATAATTAAAAATTAAAGAGGAAAATACTGTTATGTATTATCTGCTAATACTGGTTCTGCTGTTTTTTGTGGAACTTTTTTATTTTAGGGTGGCTGATAAGTGCAATATCATCGACAAGCCCAATGAGCGCAGTTCCCATACGAAAGTGACTTTGCGTGGTGGTGGGATTATCTTCTATTTCGGAGCATTGGTCTATTTCCTGACGAGTAGCTTTGAATATCCCTGGTTCCTGCTTGCCTTGACACTGGTGACGTTCATCAGCTTCGTGGACGATATAAAATCCACCGGACAGATAACAAGGCTGCTTTTTCATTTCTCTGCCATGGCCTTGATGTTTTATCAGTGGGGGTTGTTCTCCTTGTCTTGGTGGTGGATAGTCATAGCCTTGATAGTCTGTACGGGTATTATCAATGCCTACAACTTTATGGATGGCATTAACGGTATAACCGGCGGTTATTCTCTGGTTGTTCTTGCTGCCTTGGCTTATGTCAATAAGGAGGTGGTTACTTTTGTGGAAGCGGATTTCATCTATACCGTTATCTGTTCCGTTCTAGTCTTCTGTTTCTTCAATTTCCGCAAGCGTGCCAAATGCTTTGCGGGTGATGTGGGTTCGGTGAGCATTGCCTTCATCCTTGTTTTCCTGATAGGCAGGCTCATTATTGAAACAGAAGATTTCAGCTGGATAGTCCTTTTGTCCGTTTATGGTGTAGACAGTGTACTGACTATTATTCATCGCCTGATGCTTCATGAGAATATCGGGTTGCCGCATCGCAAGCATCTGTATCAGATAATGGCGAATGAACTGAAGATTCCTCATGTAATGGTTTCTTCTATTTACATGGCAGTGCAGGCAATCATAATTGTAGGATATATAATATGTTTGGATTATAGTTACTGGTATCTGCTATGTATTATTCTTTTGCTCTGTCTTATTTATATCTGTTTCATGAAGAGATTCTTTGTTCTGCATCAATTATCTTATAATTAATACTTTATCACTTTTCTCAGAAAAACTACTCTCAAGCACCTTTTTTCTTTGGCTACATAGTTTTTAATCCTCACCTTTGCATCGTTGATCAACGAAACGTGTGAATAGGAAAACGAATTTAAATCTCTAAAGAAAAAAAGTATGAGTGTAATTTTCAGGACGGTGGAGAGACCGTCGGACCCCAGGGTTGAAAACTCTCCCAAGAAGTATTATCCGCAGTTGGTGACATTGGGACAAAGCGTGGATTTGGCATTTATTGCACAGAAGATGCAGGACCGCTCTTCTCTGTCTATCGGTGACATCAAGAGTACGATGCAGAACTTTGTGGAAAAACTGAAAGAACAGCTGCTGGAAGGAAAGACGGTTAATATAGCTGGGCTAGGTGTCTTTATACTGGCAGCCAAATCGAAAGGTGAGGAAAAGGCTGATGACGTGACAGCCAAAAGTGTGGAGAGTGTCCGTATCTGTTTTCAGGCGAATAGGGAACTGAAGATATCGAAGGCTGCTACCCGTGCCGGAGAAAGGCTGGATTTGGTGAGTTTGGATGATTATCTTAAGGGGAAGACTTCTACAGATGGCGGCTCCGGTTCGGAAGGAGGAGGCTCTGATTCGGATGGAGACCAAGGTGAGAATCCACTGGGATAACGGTAGCTGTGAATTATTAATCGGATAATGGATAATCTTTATGAAGAAAACGTGGAATGTGATTTTGAAACTTATTATTGCCGTAGCGAGTGCTGTGGCAGGTGTGATTGGTGGACAGACAATGATGTTTTAGTCCGATAGGATTTGATAAATAAAAAATGAGAAGAGCTGCTGGCAGGAAATCTGTCGGCAGCTCTTTTTTTAATCCTTGTATGCTTCTTCGTGTACCCCTGCTACTGCCCGTCCGCTGGGGTCGTTCTTCCCTAGGAAAGAGGCGTCCCATGCCAGTGCCTCGGCGGTGGAGCATGCCACACTGGGCACACTGGGAACGCTCCGGGTTGCGCTTTCACTGGGGAAATGCTCTTCGAAGATGGTGCGATAGTAGTACTCTTCCTTGTTTTGCGGGGTATGTACGGGGAAGCGTTCGGCGGCACGTGCCATCTGTTCGTCGCTGACGGCGGCGGCAGTGACGGCTTTCAGCGTATCAATCCAACTGTAGCCCACACCGTCGGAGAACTGTTCTTTCTGCCGCCAGGCAACGCTCTGGGGGAGCATGTCGGCAAAGGCCTCGCGGACTACTTTCTTTTCTATCTCCTTGCCGGGGCACATCTTGACTGCCGGATTGATGCGCATGGCAACATCCAGGAATTCTTTGTCGAGGAAAGGGACACGTCCTTCCACTCCCCAGGCTGCAAGGCTTTTGTTGGCACGGAGGCAGTCGTACAGATGCAGTTTGGAGAGTTTGCGCACGGTTTCTTCGTGAAAGGCTTGCGGGGTGGGCGCCTTGTGGAAGTAAAGGTAACCGCCGAACACTTCGTCTGCTCCCTCGCCGCTGAGTACCATCTTGATGCCCATGCTTTTGATGACACGCGCCAGCAGATACATGGGGGTGGAGGCGCGGACGGTGGTTACGTCGTAAGTCTCAATGAAATAGATGACGTCGCGGATAGCATCGAGGCCTTCCTGAACGGTATAGTTTATCTCGTGATGCACGGTACCGATATGACGGGCCACTTCGCGGGCTTTAATCAAGTCGGGAGCCCCCTTCAGACCGACAGCGAAGGAATGGAGTTGCGGCCACCAGGCATCTGCCTTGTTGTCTGTCTCGATGCGTTTGGCGGCATATTTCTTGGCGATGGCAGAGATGACGGAAGAATCGAGTCCGCCACTGAGCAGGACACCGTAGGGGACGTCGGACATCAGCTGGCGCTGTACGGCGGCTTCGAGGGCATCGTGCACGGTAGTGACTTGTGTGCCGTAGGCTGTCCGGCCTATCGAAGCCGGCGCGGCGTTGCGTTCGGCGGCAGGGGTGTAGTTGTCCTTCACAGCGGCATAGTCCATCCAGTCGCGGGTGTACCAGCGGTGCATCTTACCCTCGCGCCCCCAGTAGTAGTGGCCGGGAAGGAAAGGCTCGTACTCGTCGCAGAAGCCCTCAAGGGCTTTCAGCTCACTGCCGAAGTAGATGTGTCCATCCTTGTCGCGTCCTATATAAAGGGGTATCACGCCGATGGGGTCGCGGGCGATGAGGTAATCGTCCGTCTCTTCGTCATAGAGGGCAAAGGCGAAGATGCCGTTCAGTTCTTCGAGGAAACGGATGCCTTTGTCTTTGTAAAGGGCAAGGATGACTTCGCAGTCGGAACCGGTCTGGAAGGCGTATTTTCCGGCATAGCGGGTACGGATGTCGCGATGGTTGTAAATCTCGCCGTTGACGGCAAGCACCTGCTTGTGGTCGGGTGAATACAAGGGTTGTCCGCCGGATTCCGGGTCGACAATGGAGAGGCGTTCGTGGGCAAGGATGGCAGAGCCGCCTACGTAGATACCACTCCAGTCCGGTCCGCGATGACGGATTTTCTGCGCCATCCGTAGCGCTTTGTTTCTCAACTCAGGAGTTTGAGACTGTATGTTGAAGATTCCTGCTATTCCACACATGAGAATTAAAAATTAAAGGTTAAAAATTAAAGAAAGGGAAATCATTTCTTGTTTTCTTTTAGAGGTTCGAGGTAACGATCTATTTCTGTTGCCACTCGTCGTCCGTCGGCCAAGGCACGTACTACGAGGCTGGCGCCGTGGGCGGCATCGCCTGCCACGAATACGTTCTCTGCAAACTTCGGTTGCTCGGGCTTGAGGAAACCCATGGCAAGAAGCACCATATCGGCTTCGATGACCTCTTTCTTACCCGTAGATTTCATGGTAGGGCGGTTACCGTCTGTTGCCGGAAGCCACTCCACTTCTTCCACTTCCACACCGCATACCTTGCCATTCTTCCCGATGAACCGGGTAGAGGCGAGGGACCATCGACGGGTACAGCCTTCTTCGTGGCTGCTGGTGGTTTTCAGTACGACGGGCCATTGCGGCCAGGGAGTATCCGGGTTGTGCCCTATGGGCGGTTGGGGCATGATTTCAATCTGGGTTACGCTGACGGCTCCCTGGCGGATGCTGGTGCCTATACAGTCAGACCCGGTATCGCCGCCGCCGATGACGAGTACCCGTTTGCCGCGGGCGTTGACGAGTTGGTCTTTCGGGAAGGTTTCTCCATCCAGAATATGGTTCTGCTGTGCCAGCATGTCGAGGGCAAAGTAGATGCCTTTCAGCTCCCTGCCCGGAATGGAGAGGTCGCGGGCGGTGGGCGTACCGGTACAAATGGCGTAGGCATCAAATCCGACGGGCAGTTTCTGTACATCGACATGGACTCCCATCTTGAACAAGATTCCTTCGGCCTTGAGGATTTTCATGCGGCGGTCGATGACGGCTTTGTCCAGTTTGAAGTTGGGGATGCCGTAACGCAGCAGTCCTCCCGGCATCGGTTTGCTGTCGAATAGGGTCACTTCGTAACCTTGGGCGTTCAGCCGTACGGCGACACTCAATCCGGCAGGGCCGGCGCCGATGACGGCTACTTTCTT
>ULQC01107582.1_pt1 | contig 18331 bp, 17 predicted proteins | sample 1954091 | NCBI WGS metagenome assembly ULQC01 (sample SAMEA4835645, study PRJEB28245) | human gut metagenome | biome: gut microbiome; material: fecal sample | place: Denmark | collected 2008
ATATCTGAATCGAGGAAACGACGCAATACGGCGTTACCGAATGAACCGGTACCGCCGGTGATTAATAAAACTTTATCTTTGAAAATGGACATATAAAAATACTTTATTTATTCAATAATTGAGAATACACATTATTCAAAACCACACATAATATAATTAAAGAACATATCAATCTATCGCAATTTTAAAGCACCAGATATAATTTGTTTTCTGTTTGAATACGAAAAATTATCTTCTACATAGTGTACACCTTTTTCTATCTTACTAAGTGTTTCTTTTTCCAAATAAGAATAATAAATTTGCTTAGCAATTTTTTTATAGTCTGTTAGATTTTCAATACAAATCCCATTATTGCCAATAGCATCTTTCAAGCCTCCTCTTCCTGAATGAATTACAATGTTCCCTGCTGCAAGAGCCTCCATTGCAGCAATACCAAATCCTTCATATTCAGAAAGTTGAAAATAAAATTTACTTTTCTTCAAAAAAATATTTTTCTGATCTTCATCTATAGAACCTGTAAAACAAACACTATCTTCAAGTTGCAGCTTCTTAACTAAGTTCATAGCATAATCACTACCCTCACCCAAGCTACCAATAATATAAAATTTGTATTCAGACATTAAATTTTGCAATTCTTTAAAAACATAAATGGAATGCAATACTCCCTTTCGATACACATTTTCAACTTTCCCCATCCATGCAATTGTCAAAAAAACATTTTCTTTAGGAGTATCTCTATTATATTTCAAATCTTGAATATCTATAGAATGAAAACAAAGCTTACAATTTTTAGGCATCCTATCTGCCGAATATATTTTTTCTATATTTTTTTGATCAGCAGTAGATACTATTAATGATGTATCCGAAAAAAGGTTACATAATTTAAAAAAAATCTTTTGTATAAAATAATTCTTACTACCAGCATAACTTCTATCCAAATTATCAATGCCACCAGTAAAAATTACTGTTTTCCCGAATAATTTTGCTAAAATAGCAGAAAAAAGAGCATATCTATAAAAGTATAAGAAAGCAATATCATATTTCTTAAAATGTAAAAAATCTATTATGCGATTACTCAAAAGTACAGAATATCCTAAATCTTGAAGAATAGAAATATCCGTTTTATAAAACCCTTGTATATAAAACATTTTTTTTTCTTGTACACTAGAATAGAATAAGACTACTTTTTTTCTTTTATAAGATTTCATACCATGACTTTATAATTTTCTCAATATTAAAATTGCAAGCTTTTTGAATAGCGCCATTGGCAAATTTTTCACGCATTTCTTTATTCTCAACTAAAATTCGTAGATGAGAAGTAAAATCATCTATATTTCCTTTCTCAATCAAAAAGCCATTACTATTATTTTCTACAATATCAGCAATTCCACTAGGTGAATCAAAAGCAATAAGAGGCAATCCAGCTTCTGCTGCTTCTAATAATACTAATCCGAAACTTTCAAATAAAGACGTAAAAGCAAAAACAGAAGATTGCAAATATTCCTGCATAATTTCACAAGTTGGAGGATGAATAGCCACCTGAGCTGTGCATGAACATTCTTCAATTAAACATTGCAAATCATGTTGTGCTCCATCATCTTGTCCAAAAATATCTAATCTCCAATCTGGATATTCCCTCAAAACAGGCAGACAAGCTGTTATCAGAAAATCAAATCCTTTTTGCCTATTGAGCCGTCCTACTGAAATAATTCTTTTACAATTTAAAGAAGACTTTACACTAGATTGTAAAGTCAATGGATTAGGAATTCTAATTGTATTTACCAGATTTTGATTATCCCGATATATATATTCATCTTTTCTATTAATTACTACAATCTTATCATATAGCATTAATACATATTTTCTAAAAAGACGAATAACCAAAGGCTGGGGCTCAAAAAAGCTATTATGCAACCATGCTATCTTTTTTACTCTTAAAAAACACAATGCTATGCTTACAAAAAAACAACCTATTTCAGACAAAACTATAATTTCATCAAATTGTTGTCGCTTAACATAGCTCCTAAATTTCAACATATAAAAAAAGGGTTGCATTTTTCTGAAAAAAGAATTTTTAGATCTTTTCAGCCCCAAACTCTCTAATCTGATATTAGATGCTAAAAAATAAAAAGAAGTTTCCGTATTATAGCTAACAATATGAACTTCACAAGACTTTGCTAATTCATTAGCAATAACACATAAGACTCTTTCTCCTCCACCAACAGAAGCCAAGGATACAGGAGTAAAGAAACATATTTTTTTTCTACTCACTTTTTAAATAATTAAAACAATTTATTTTATTCATCATTATCAAATAATAAAAAAGCAAAGCCATAGTTTCCCTTGAAAAGAAAATAGTGAGACCTTTTACTTGAAGTACTAAAAAATAAACAATAATACAGCTAACTAAAAAACAAAAATTCCAATCCGTATAAATTTTTTTAAATATACTTTTTGATGCAAAAAAAATAGAAAAAAATAAAGTCACTGCAATAATAACATATCCTACTCCTCCAAAGAAAATTTGCCTCATATATCCTGAGTCTGTATTCATATAATAACTACCATCCATATTAGTAAACTTACCTGTACCGACTAAAAATTCTAAAGGGCTTATTGGTACATTTAACATCTGAAGCAAATGATCACTAGAAGCAGAAGAGAAACCATATCCCTTATCCAGATTATAAAATAGTTCAAAAGCAAAAGGTAACACATTATTTATAAAAGTTTCCTTAATATCAATAGGAACCAATGTAATGTATACAAATCCTACAAAAACAAAACAGATAAAAAGATTTTTTGTGATTCTCAATAATTTTAAATAATTAGTTTTAGAAAATAATAGCAATAATAGAGCAAAAAAAACACCTAAAAACCCTGTCCTTCCTATAAAAAAATTTCCAACAATCAATAAAACAAACCAAAAGTAACTTCCATACTTATTAAAATAAGAAATATATCTACCCATAAAAATATAAACGAGTCCAAAAACAGCTGATAAACCAAAAAATTGATCACCAGAAAGAGCTAATCCCCTAGCAACACCCCTACTAAGGTAAGAATCTGCAATACTTGCAACTTGGTCGTATTGAAAATTTCTAACAAAGCCATAAAACTCAGGAAAAAAGAAACATGATATTACAACAAATGATTGTAAAGTAAAAGTAATAAATATAGACTCTAAAAGTTGTTTTTCTGTACGAATATAATTAGATACAACAACAGCATAAACCAAAACACATCCCAGTATGATAATTACTCCAAATGACTCTAATGCTAATGTAAAATCAAATGTATTATGAAAGATTGGAATCAAAATAGATAAGACATAATACAGTAGCAAAAATGCCAACAGATAAAAATTGTATTTTTTTGTTAGAAAATGGAGCAAATTAGAGATGCCTCTTTTTTCAAAAAGCAATGAAATTATACATAATATAAATGCAATATATCTCGTATTAACATTCGCAATTTGAAAACCAAAAATCAACATAAAAAGGATGATGATATACCAGCTATTACGAATTAAACAAATCATTTTACTATTGACAGTAAGTGTCCAATTTTGACATATCCTCTAGGGAACACCGCCTGTATGCGGTTTCCTCTTAAATAATTCAAAAAGCGGACTTGTTTTTAAAATATTGTTAGTATTGATTCCAATGGTCATCGACAACAGATTCTCATAAAACCTGCGACCTTTGACGATTTCACGGAAAAGTGTCTTTAAGTAGTTCAGTGCCCCAAAATATATCCACTGTACAAATGAGAAGATGAATTGTACTTGAAAGCATAGTAAAATCTGTAGTCATCAAGCATATGGGAATCAGCAAAAAAATCGCATTATATATAATTATTGAATTTAGCGGCCTTCGGAATATCTTACTATTTATCAACGGCAATCTAACTAGAGCAGAAGGAATACACACACATGCAACCATCAAAGTAGCTGTTGCCAAATACTTTGTATTGATGCCATTGATTTAAAATCAAAGTGTAATAAGAATAACTGAATTATATAAATTGATAGTTGTATACCATTTTTCATACTAACCGAACATTGCAGTAAACCGGATTCTGACCTAGTATAAATCGCTTCATATAACGAATAAATGCACCAAATCCCAACTTAAATACATCAGTAGAAAAAAGATAATAAAGTAAACTCTTTAAACTGTATTCCTCTAAAGAAAGATAACATGCTTCAATAACTCTAGGATTATTCAATTTTTGCTTAATTCCCTTAATGGTTGATATGTCTATAGGATATTCAAACAAATCGTCAACTTCTTCTTTAAGCAAATATTGTTCAAGATATTTCCGTTTGCAAGCCATTACAGAGTTAATCGTCTGCAGATTAAATGGTTGTGACACCTGCGTATCCGATATACGATATTGAAGTAATGGCTCATCCAAATTTGCAAATTTTCCAAACTTCATCATCTCAATCCACATACAATAATCTTCTGCATTTTTATAATTATAATCATACTGTATCTTGTTATCCACCATTACCTTCCTTCTCATCATTATAGTAGGATGCGCAAAACAAGTAGAAACAGCAAGCATTTCCTTTAGTTCTTTATCTTTAGTGGGGAAAAACAACTTTGTATAATTATTACTCTTTGTGCCAAAATATTCTATTTGCGTACCACATATAACAACCTCAGGATGCAATTCCAGATACAATACCTGTTTTTCGAAACGCGTAGACATACATATATCATCTGCATCCATTCGGGCTATATATTTACATCCAGCAATAGCCAGCCCTCTATTTAAAGTATAAATCAGCCCCATATTCCTATCATTTTTGAGGTATCTAATCCTATTATCTTTAAATGACAGAATAACTTCTTCTGTTTGATCCACTGAGCCATCATTTATAACATAGAGTTCCCAATCCTTATATGTTTGATCAATAATGCTCTGAATCGCCTCTGCTATTGTTGATTCTGCATTATATGCGGGTAGTAGAACTGAAACTTGCGCCATATATAAAATATATTCTTTAGAAAAATCAAAAATAATTAAAGCAAAAGACACTTTTTTTAGAAAAATGTTACAAGAAACTTTGTCCTTAACACAAAAGGGGTGGAGAGATTCTCCTTTAGAAAGAGATTCTGTTTGGTACTGAAAATAAAAACTTTCAAAATCTTCGCTACCATAATAATTATAATTTTTAATTCATAGAGAAGGTAATTTTTTTAGTTCATAGGTCTTAATTAAAGGCTTACGTATTTGTTTCAAAGACTAAGCCTCTTGAAATTAACGACCTAATTTAAAACTAGCAAAACAATGAATCCCACCTATTATTTCGTAATCTATTTATTACTTTTATTACTTGATTCATGCTCCAGCACCATCTATCCACTATCCTAAAAAGGCTAGGGAACTTAATAAAAATAGATTTCAATCTTAAATAAGCATCTGAAGACAATAGTATCAGTTCATCTCCCAAACATAATCTATAATCTAAACTAAATGCAGATTTAGCATGCCTAATCTGTAGGATTATATCATCTGGAATTTTTTCCACTTGCTTCATTCTATCGTAAATAGAATTATCTAAAAACACATAAAATGGCTTTTCATTGCTATCTGCCTTCACAGAAGTAAAATAGTGAATTATTTTGGCATCAAAAAGAAAAGCTAACCCATTATCTAATATTTGGCAATTCCATATACCATCCAATTCTTGTATCAAATAATTACTAATAGAATTTGCTTTACCTAATGCTGGTTGATCATAATGAAACCCCTTCTTTATAGAGACTTGCCAAATCTGATTCCATTCTTTATAAAAACGATGAGTTTTTTCGGTATCCTTCACATAGAAAACGCCACTATTATAAAATTCTTTATCATTTTCTGTTAAAACCCAATCTATTTTTACTGCACAATTCCTAATAAAACTATCTCTTGAGAATTCTTTTACATTCATATGATGATTTTTGACTGCTCCTATTTCACAATCAAAATTATCGATATCCTCCAAAGAAGATGTTATAATTGTATCTGAATCTATATATAAATAATCCCCCTCAATATATTCTCTTAAAGTAGTTTTCAAATATCTAGAACGTTGTAATTTATTATATTGGTTATCTAAATTAATAGTTCTCTTTTCAGATATATATTCCAAAATCTTACATCTTTTGCCTTTTATTGTCAAATCTGTAATGTCATCAACAACCAATACAACTGTCACATTAGGATTATACAAACGTAATGAATATAGAGATATTATGGTTTGCTCTAAATAAGTATCACTTTCGTCACTTACTAGAACATATGCAATTTTAGTTTTCATCTAACATTCTTTATTTAAGTTTCGCAAGTTAAAAAGAAGAGTTCATATGACAGCATAAAAAGGTATAGGGGGTTCTGTATATCGCAGAAAATGAACATCTTTAAAGTAATCAAGCAATATAATACTCAGCCCTATGCCGGTGCATAAAGTTACAGACTTTCTTTCAGAAATCAGCGCATTCTTAAAAAAAGATGATGCGCACAATGCAATGTATTCCATTATGAATGTGATAAAATAATTAAAAATGACAGAGAGTTCCTTATTCGGAATGAAAAGCAAGTGCAATAACGTATATTCGTTACTGCAGGTGTTTCCAGGCTCTGTTGTTATATTTTCATGATTCATAATCCTTAATCATTTTCATAATTCTTGTTTATACCCAATTTAGAGCATATCCATTTTATAAGGCACCAGAATGGGTGCCTCACAAAAAATTGCTATTAAATTCGATAGATTTTTAACTATTGGCATACAGCCAAGTCTATATTTTGCGGTGCCAGACTCAAAAAATCTCTGCAACCGTTAAAAATTCCGGTAAAAAATTTACCAAGATAATCCCAGGTGGACCTGCTTTGCAGCTTCACCGTGCTGATTATGCTATGGTATACGGCAGCAATCCCCCCCCCTCGTCGCTGCCGAAGTGCAGCGAGTTCTTGCGTTTGGTCGTAAAGAGACGGACAGCACGTTCTGCAAGATTGTTAGAAATCGGATAACGACCGTCCTTGATATAAGTGAAAGCCTCCTTCCAAAACTTATGAAGATAATTAAGGGCCTCACGCATATAACAACTTCTCTGCTCCTCCTCACTTTTCAACTCCTACAGCAGGTTTATCATCGCCTCCAGAGTCGGTAATCCCTGTCGTCGTCGGGTACGCTCCTCATCCGTAATCATCTCCCTGCCATACTCCCTTTCAAAATGGAAGAGATGGTTGATATTGTCAAGGAAATACATCAGCCCTCGTGTCACCTCCTTCCATCCAGGCCTTCACGAACTTAGCCCGCACGTGCGACAGACAGACTTGATGGTCCGTATCCTTATACCTATCCGTTTTCAACTCATTACCGATGAAGACATAGGCGCTGTAACCGTCAGACATGAGGGACTTCAACTCGGCATCACCTAAAAAATTTGTCAAACCTCATGGCCACGGGAACCGTCCTCGTAGAAGAAAATCACCACACGTTCAGCCTTGTTGACCAGGACCCACATGTAGCATTTCTTGTAACGGTCATATCCAAAACCGGACGCCGCTTCGAATACATCGGAAGAGTGCATTTCCATGTTCAAAACAAAAGTATTCTGTGATTCAAGGCATTGTTTCTAGTCATAACAGACGGAACATCCCAAATGATTCTCGATTTTGCACTTCTTGATAAAAAAGGAAGAAATGGAAACTTTGGGATGTCAACCAAGGAACTCAAACAACGTTTTACCAAGCCCCATAACGGACAAGATGCCTTGCAGGAACGAATCAATGAATATACGACAAGCAAAATCAGTTTTATGATTGACATGACAAAACGAGCCATAGGCAAAGGCGTGAAATTCAGATATGTCCTGGCTAACAGTTGGTTTGCATGCAAGGATATTATTCGATTTATCCGTTCTCACCATATGAAATGTGACTACTTGGGGAATGATTAAAGTCGGTGAAAATGGAAAAACGAAATATCATTTTGAACGCAAAGACTTTACAGCACCTGCTCTGATAAAGTTGCTCAGCAAACGGAAACAGCGTAAATACAGCAGAAAACTGCGTTGCTACTATATGGTGGCTGATGTGATTTTGCAGATACCAAGGTACGTTTGCTCTTCGCCAAGTGAAGCAAGAATGGCGTTTGAAATGGATTGATAACCACAGACATCATTCTTGACTTCTTCAGCACATACAAAATTATTCCCAAAGATGGGCCCTAGAAGTTGTCTTCAAGGAGGCGAAGGAATTGCCGGGACTCGGCAAATGCCAAGCAAACAATTTTACCTCTCAAATTGCAGAAAACTCCCTAACTGCGTTGTAATACAACATCCTTTCCATTGTGAAAAGATTTGCAGCCTATGAAACGATGAAAGAACTCTTTGAAAAAGCCTCCAAGGATTCTTTGGAACTGTCTATTGTAGAAAGAATATGGGGAGCTCTCCAAGAACTGATCATAGCAATAGCAAACCTCTTCGATTTGGTCGATGAGGTCATCTATGATGCGATGATTAACAGGTCGGAGGAGATGAACCACATATGCGAAATTTACCAATTAAGACTTGCAAGCTGAACTTGCGAAATTTAAATTATTTATATAACAAAAAATTATTTAGCTTTCTTTCCAATTCGTATATAATCAAAACCCTCAATCTCTAAATCATCTTCATTATAAATATTCCGACCATCAATAATTACAGTTCCCCTCATCACCTTCCTGACAACCTTCCAATTTGGAATACGGAACTGTTTCCATTCAGTAATTAGCATAAGTGAATCTGCATCAACAACTGCCTCATACATATCTTCACAATATCTTACAAGATTACCTATTCTTCGCCTGCATTCATCCATTGCTACTGGATCGTAAACATGTACTTTTGCTCCCGCTTTTATCAACTTATCTATAATTGTCAGAGCAGGTGCTTCACGCATATCATCTGTATCCGGTTTAAAAGACAATCCCCATAAAGCAATAGTTTTACCTTCTAAATTACCACTAAAGTAAATGAAAAGCTTTTCAAATAAAAGATTCTTCTGATATTCATTTACTTCTTTTACAGCCTCAATAACACGCATTTTATAACCATATTCCTGACCAGTATATATCAACGCTTTCACATCCTTAGGAAAACAGCTACCACCATACCCACAACCCGGGTAAAGAAATTTGTTACCGATACGACTATCACTACCTATACCCTTACGAACCATATCCACATCAGCCCCCACCAACTCACAAAGATTAGCGATATCATTCATGAAGCTGATACGAGTGGCAAGCATAGAATTAGCCGCATACTTTATCATTTCTGCAGAAGGAATATCGGTAAAAATAACACGGAAGTTATTCAATAAGAAAGGACGATAAAGTTTTGTCAGCATTTCCTTAGCTTTCTCGCTCTCCACACCTACCACTACACGGTCAGGGCTCATAAAGTCTTTGATAGCAGCCCCTTCTTTCAAAAATTCAGGGTTACTTGCCACATCAAAAGGTATTTCCACACCTCGTTGCCGCAACTCTTCTTCAATAACAGCTTTCACTTTTCCAGCAGTCCCCACCGGAACAGTAGACTTAGTTACCAATACGGTATACTTTTTTATATTTTGTCCAAACTGACGAGCCACAGCAAGTACATATTGAAGGTCGGCACTACCGTCCTCATCCGGAGGGGTACCCACAGCACTAAAGACAATATCCACATCATCAAGTACAGAAACCAAGTCTGTAGTAAAGTTTAAACGTCCCTCCCAATAATTACGTAAGACCATTTCATCAAGTCCCGGCTCATAAATAGGAATTTGTCCACTGATAAGCGTATTAATCTTATCCTCATTCACGTCTACACAAGTGACGTGGACTCCCATTTCTGCAAAACATGTTCCAGACACCAAACCTACATAACCGGTGCCGACAATCGCTATATTCATAAAATCAAGTTTTTTCTAGTTAAAACTAACCAATATCACTGTTCAAATATGCCAGATAAGATTCCACATCTTTCTACTTTTTTCTTGAATATGAGGTAATTGAGCATTCAAATGTTCACGAATTTGCCTATTCACATCAGACTGCAAAAATTCATCAATCTTCGATAATGTTTTATCTATGGAAGTAATGTCAAGCACACAGTCTCTTTGTCCATAATCTTTAAATAACTCCTCATATTTATGACTCCAACTCGTAGCCAAACAAGGAACACAAGAATTCAAAGCTGAAGCAACTCCATGAAAACGAGAAGTAACACAAAGATAAGCAGTAGAAATCAATCCCTTTACTTCCAGCCCATTCAAACCTGTTACCACTTCTACCTGATTTTTCAATTTACCTCTACACATATAGGCCAATTTTTCATCTCCCACACCTTCATGATTAAGGAGATAAACCTGCTTTCCAAGCTTTTGAGAGACATAAATCACCTCTTGTAATATCGTTAGATAATCACCAAGTGAAATAATCCCTTTATCAATCATACGAAGGTTGGGGATTATACACACTCCCCCTTTTAGATGAATATATTTCTCGGGCACTTGCCCTTTAACCAATGAAGTAAAATCAGAAAACAACTTGATTTTTTGCGGATTTACATGACATTGCTTTAAATATTCCATTGAAACCTTTTCACGAGGCATTATTAAATCTGCAAAATCATTCAAATAAGATATCAATTTTCTAGTATTATCCATTTTCACTGGACCAAAAGCTTGTGGCAGAAATATTATTTTGGTGTTCTGAGCATGATAGTACTTTAAAAAATTATACCAATAGCTCAAAGTATACTGAGTGGTTTTCCATTGATCTGAAAAAGCAAATCCACTCCCGTCTATCAAATAATCTGCATCTTCTATTCTCGGATACCCTTCAAATACACCAACTGGCAAGTGTAATCGTCTGAGTATTCCGTAAATCTTCAATTTTATACAAAGTTTTTTTAGAAATGATAACGATATCAGATGTAAATGAAGAGAAGTATCTACATAACTCCTTCCTTGCAAAATGGCAGTTTGTCTTATAAAAACTTCCGCTTGTGGAAATTTTCTCTCAATTTCTTGCAAAATAGCATAGAGCATCAACTCCGCTCCCTTATTATTGGTTTCAACACCAGACAATACAATTCTCATTTATATCTCTTTAATATGGATATTATCTTATTACGCACTCTTGACAAGAAATGAAAAAAAAGATTCCCATGAATTCTCTCATACTGTTCTATCATTTTCAATGCTATGGCAACAATCTCCTTCTTGGTTTTCTTCTCCAAAGACAGAAAATTCAAGAACTCTCGTTCACATTTATTCTTTTCTTTGTCACTAACGGAAATATCGGCAAAAGTATTCAACAAATAGCTATTAACAGATACGGGTAAAACATGAAACGCTCTTGAATAAGTTGCCACAGATTTCTTTCGTTCATTGATAAGCTGACCGTGAATAACCTCAGTATTTCCACGACGAATTAATTTCAACAATCTTCCTTGCTTCATCTCTTGTATTAATTCATCACCTTTTGTTGTACGAGTAATTATTATTGATTCACCATAGCATATATCTATATTATTCATACGCCATGGATCACCTAACACAATATCTGCTGATGTATTTAGTTTATCTCCACATACCCGACATCGAGGAGACGTAAAAAAATCCTTTAACAAAAATCTATGAATATTCGAAACTACATATTCTTCAAATTTTGTATATACAACAATAGGTGCATTCTCATAAGAATAGAATTTACCATTCGCTGTAAAAGCTTTACGCCGCCAGTCTATCTTGAATACAAATGGTTTAACCCCCATTTGTTTGGCCTTTGTCACGAAAACATCTTGAATACCTTCACAAAGAGTACGGTCGCATATCAACCCCAGCTTATATTTGACATTTTGATAAAACTTTGATGCTTTCTGAAGATGGGTTAATCCTTGTATCTGACACGGTAATCCAACTAATGCCACACTTTCCTTATCCTTCACATTTCGAAGTTGTGAAAGCATATCCACAGGGGTATAACATGATTTCTGGGTTAAATACAATTGGCTCACATCTTCAATCGCCACACTCTCCACAATAGGAAATTCACCAAATGACATTCTGCAAACCACAGCGCAATCAATTTTATGATGCTCAAATAAATACTTCAAAATAGCGGTACAGACTCCTCCACTCTGAGCATTCCTAAATATTTCTTCATCAGTTGCCCTACCCGTAAAGACAGAGTTTATACAACCGATGTGAGAATCTTCAACAAGAGGCAGATTTAATGAAGGACAAACCTTAGTGCATAAACCGCAATCTATACAATTTTTGTCTACGGAGGCATACATTCTTCCCATTGAAGACAACCTCATGGTAATGGCTCCCCTAGGACAAATCGACTTACAAGCACCACAATTAGAGCATAGAAATGAATCAGAAACCAATTGGATATTCTTCATCCTCGGATTTTAATTATAGCTTTTACTTTTGCGAAAACAAATACCCTCTCTCTCCCCTTTATCCCCATAATATAAATTGTTCCAACAGATATTAGTACTGATATAAAAATTTCCAATACAGAATGTAATGGAAGTATTTCCATCAACAAACGGGAGACGGATAACGCTATAATGAAAACACTCCAACATCTAAAAATCACTTCTATAATGTACCGTCCTACATTCATATTTAACAGTTTACTATTATATCTGAGCCGAAATACCAAACACACACACTCTAAAAGAATATTTACCCAAATACCAGCCAAAGGTCCAATTCCTAATTTAAAGCAGACATATACAATCGGTAAGGCCAGCATCTTTATTCCTCCTACCACTATTTGATAATTACGAATTTTACCTATCGCCATAATCGAAATGATGAGAAAGCGAGACTGGGTGTCAAATAACAAATAAACCATTGTCCATTGTATAAAATATACTGTAAAATCAGGAACGTCGACCAGCCACAATGAAAGCACATATTGAATATGTAATATCAATGGAACAGACAAAAGCATTAAAAGATAAAAGGAAAAGCGGCTTCCTTGAAATATCAATGTATGGGTACGGACCAAATCATGCTGGGCTACAGATTTTGTTAGTTGGGGATTAACTGCAGACTGGAAATTAGTAACAAATTGATATACGGCGTTCTGCACTTGATTACATAAGCCTTTGGCTGCATTTATTGTTACTCCGAAAAAAACATTCATAAGTACATCAATTCCTTGATTCCGCAATACCACCGAGCCAGATCCCCAAATATTCCAACCGGCAAAAGAGGCCATTTCTCTAAAACACTGTTTTTCAATACCCAATTTCACTCGTTTTGCCTCCTCAAACTGTCTCTTACAATAGATTGTATAAAGCAAACGAACCAAACCGGATGAAAACAATATGGCTATAGAATAAACAACAAGCTTATCAAAAGAAATAATATATAATAAATATACGGGCAATAATTTCAACACACCATCAAAGATGGAGATATAAGCAAAAGCCTCCATCCGCTCGTAAGCAATAATTAATGAATTGTAAGGTACAGAAATAATATTAAGGTAAAATGCTAAAATACTGCACTGTAGAGTCCAAAAAGCAGCAGTCAAGCGTCCGTCAGGTATTTCAAGATAATTGTATAAGAAATAGACTCCACAGACTTCGAGTATGAGTATCAATAGAGCCCCTATAATAATATGCAAGGTAATACTAGTAGCAAAAACTTTCTTTACATCATCCTTATTTTCACGTCCCAGTGCATAAGTGATAAAGCGCTGGGATGCTGAAGACATAGAGCCACTCAACATAGCAAACATAGCTACCATTCCCCCAATAAGCTGATATATTCCATAATCATCCACTCCTAATACTTTCAAGATTTCCCTGGTAGTATATAAAGAAATAATGATTAATAATATAGATCGAAAATACAGAAACAACGTATTTTTCGCTATTCGCTTATTGTCGGATAATGATTTTTGCAAGGTATACTTTGATGAATTCGAGCAAGATGTAACCACTCAATTTAGAACATCCCACTTTGAAAGGGCACATAAATGTGCCCTAAACCGAGTTTTGTTAATTAATTAGTTTGATTTTAACATTGACCTATGATCAAAGTGATTTTGTCAGGAATCATATTAACATAATCCCTGCATCCGTTAAAGATGTTTTTGAAAAAAGTCCCAATAAAGTTCCAGATAGAACAGCTATGAAGCTTCACTGTTCCAATCACACTGTGATATGTAGCTACCATCTCAGCGCCGGCGTCACTACCGTAATAAAGTGAATTGTTTCGTTGAGTACGTATCATCGGTACCATCATAATCATCTTTCTGTTTTTGTCGCTCTGAATCACTTTTGTTACCCTAAGTTTTTACCTTTTGCAATCTATTACCAAAACGCTCTTGATTAACATAATCAAGCTTTTCTTGAAGAGACTTTATCCTACGTTCTGCCGATTTGCGGAGCTTACGTTCTTCAAAAACCGTTCCTCCAAATCAAAGCGTTCCTCTCCTGCCAGCCTGAGATCCAGGTTCTGCTCAGCTAGGTACTGAATGTATCAGCCTTTTTGATTAGCTGCCATATCTTCGCTATAATTTATAAGACTTCGTGAGTAGGTTTCTATACTCAACAATTCCTGTTTCGTTTGTTATTATTCTTCAACAAAAAAAGAAAAAACTCAAAAACACAATCTGTTTTCCCTTCTACCCTTCTCCTATCTCCTCCACCAGCGACGCATGCACAAACGTCGTCGCCACCGCCATCACCCCCTCGATGTTCACCACCACCCTCCTGTCATGGCGCACACGCACAAACACCCCTTCCACTCCTTCGAAGATGCCGCCGGTGATACGTACCCGGGTTCCTTGGGAGAGGTTCAGCTCGGTGGGTTCAAGATAGAGCACGGCCTGGTCGTAGGTGCCAGACACGGCGATGAAGCTGCGCATCTGTGAGTCCGGGATGACGATGGGCTGGCGGGTTTCGCGGTCCATGATATAGCGGATGGGGATGTTCATGCCCGGTTTGTTCTTTATTTCATCCATACGCTCGCGGGTGGAGCGGACGAAGACCAGGTTATGGACCGCAGGAACAAGCTTGCGCAGGCGGCGCTCTTTCCTCACGACATACTCATAGCGCATGGGAATATAGTTTTCAATGCCCTCTGCATCCAGGTATTCCTTGAAAAAAAGCTCTCGGCTATAGGTGACACGCACTGCATACCAGTGCATTTCTGCATTCTCGTTCACGAAAAAATATGATTGGGGGACACCGGAGTAGCGAAGTACCTCCCGGTCAAGTAATGTAATGCGGTTACTTTAAATAGGCTATATGCATTCATTTTATTTCAAAACCCTCCACCATCTCGGAAGGAAGGCGACGAAATAGTTATATTCAAGCTATCTTGCGATAAGCCGTTATCAACGAAACGTTTATGATGAAAGAAATGTTTTATAACACGTTCCGTTTAATGAACGCAAAGGTAACGTCAAGAAATGAAAGTACAAAATATTCTGATTGATAAAATGATAATCTTTTTTAATGCAGACATCATCACACTATATATCAAAGAATTACGCCTATTAGGTAAGATACACGCGCACGCGCGTCATTTCTTATCTTTTTAAAGAAAGGGTGTGTTACATATATAACCATAGGTTCCGGTACCTCACCCTATACATACAGACTACACACACGCTTCACTTGTTCACGGAGAGGGGCACCACAGATTACACAGATTGGCACAGAGGAGCACAGAGAAAAATTCTTCGCTACGTTCTGAGTGACGGATACTCACGGAAACAAAAGGATGATACGCACGGACATACACAAAAGTGATACGCACAGAAACTACAAAAATCCGTGCCAATCCGTGTAATACATAGTGCACAGACTTCTCTTTTTTATTAATTTTGCACCCGATTCGTTAACTTAATATAAAATTGTATTTTCAAATTGTAGTTATGAGAACAAAAAAACGCCAATTAGCGTGATGCAAATCAAAGGGAGAGATTACCAAGTGCTGTACACCAAAGAGAGCAAAGAGGTGCAAGTGGCCATCGACCTGCTTTCTATGGTAGAACACAAGTCGTTAACCGTGGAATACAAGGAGCGGAAGGCTTTCCTGACACCCTTCATACCACTGCTGATAAATCCCCAAAAGGAACACGGACTGAAGGGCGTAAGCCCCTTCGCCAAGCTGCTGCATCTGCTTGTAAACTTTATGGACGCGGACGGAAGCGGCAATACGCTGAACCCCGATTGCATTGAGGATGAGATATATAAGCTCTTCAATGAGCTATATCCCAAGGAGTAAAACGGACCAAGGAATTCAAATTGTAAAAAAACGGCTGTCCCACTGCGGATGGCCGTTTTTGCTTCCTAAGGAAATAAACGGCATCTTTGCGCCGCCAATAAGGCAAACTTAATACAAGTAGAATGGAAAACATTCCAGTGACCACCTACCGTGGTTTCAGCACCGTCAGCGGGGAGACAACCTTCACGCAGGACATGGCTGACATAAGAAACGGCAAGCATGCCAAGTTAATCATCAAAATCGCCAGCCTCGTGGCGCAGGGAAAGGTGGAGGAAGCCAACCACGTCAAGAAGCAGCTTCCCTTCAGGACCCTCACGGCCAACTACCGGGAAAGAAGGCTCGCACCGAGCATCACCCGCTACAACCCCGTCATCACGCTCGACATCGACGACCTGGAAGAGAGACAGTTGGAGCAGACCCGGACCCTCATCAACGAAGACCCGCACACCCTGGGCAGTTTCCTCTCCCCCAAAAGGCACGGCTACAAGCTGTTCGTCTTCATGCAGACGGAATACGCCCGGCGTCTGTATGACCGTCTCCGGCAGGGCGAGGTGACCTACGCCACGCTCGAGGAGATACACCTGAAGCTGTACAGCGCCGCCAAAGAGCACTACGAGGCCCTTCTCGGAGTAGAGGTGGACGGAAGCGGAAAGGACATCTCGCGGGGATACTTCATGTCCTTCGACCCGCATGCCTATATCAATGCCGCACTGCTGGAACAGATTTCCCCGTTGCCGGCACGCATCATCCCGCCTGCGAAGAAGGAAAGCGGCAAGAAGAAGACGGCTGCCGAAACGGTACACCCCCTCCCCGCCTCCGTTGCCGCCACGCCGCAGGGCGCAAAGCCTTGGGAGAAGCTGATATTCTCCAAAGCCGTGACCGCCGTGAAGCGCACCACCAGGTTCCGGGCGGGCAACCGCGACAACTTCCTCTTCGCCCTGGGCAACAAATGCTACAGCAAGGGACTGGACGAGCAGACAGCCATCAGACTGGCGAAAAACGAGTTCGGGCAAGAGTATCCCGACGTGGAATCTCCCCTGCACAATGCCTACATCTATACCGACAAAACCAGCGAAGCCGCTACAAAGAAGGAAGAGAAAAAGCCCGTCATCAACCAAGTGATGAGCTTTCTGGAAGAGCACTACGGCATCCGCAGGAACCTCATCCTGGACCGCCTCGAATTCATGCCCTACACACCGTCGGCAGATGCCGGAAAAGGTTACCGCCCCATGCGCGGAAAGGACTACAACACCATGTTCGTAGACCTGCAGATGGCCGGCATCTCCTGCTACCAGAATTTCCTCAGAGCCGTGATAGACTCCAACTACGCCAAGGAGTTCAACCCCTACACCGACTATCTGTACGCGCTTCCCCCCTGGGACGGGACGGACTACATCGCCCAACTTGCCGACACCCTGACGACCGAGAACCGGGAGCTATGGCAGAAGGGCTTCAAACGGTGGATAGTGGGCCTGGTGGCCTGCGCACTGAGCGACGAGGACATGAACCAGCTCGTCATCATCCTCTACAGCGAGCAGGGAAAGGGAAAGAGCAGCTGGATTCGGCGCCTGCTGCCGCCCGAGTGGAAAGAGTACTTCTACAACGGCATAATAGACCCGAGCAACAAGGACGATGCCCGCCTGCTCGCCACGCGAATCATCATCAACATGGAGGAGTTCGAAGGCGTGAAGCCCGGCGAGCTGGCAGCATTGAAGCGAATCATCGCGCAGGACAACGTGACGCAGCGCAAGGCCTACGACATCGAAGCCTTCACCCTGCCCCGCCACTGCTCCTTCATCGCGAGCACCAACAACCGGCAGTGCCTGCAGGACATCGGCGGAAACCGGCGTTTCCTCCCCATCACCATCACCGGCATAGACTACCACACCCCGGTGAACCATCCCGGCATCTACGCCCAGGCGCTCGCCCTGCTGAAAGGCGGATTCAGATACTGGTACGAGGGCGAGGAGATAGAACAGTTGAACAAGCACAACGAACGGCACCGCATGAAAGACCCCGTGGAGGAGAA
>ULQC01089334.1_pt1 | contig 18108 bp, 16 predicted proteins | sample 1954091 | NCBI WGS metagenome assembly ULQC01 (sample SAMEA4835645, study PRJEB28245) | human gut metagenome | biome: gut microbiome; material: fecal sample | place: Denmark | collected 2008
ACGGCGATGGCGGGGAACTCCACCGGGGTGCCGCCGGCGGCACGGACTCCGGCCTTGACAGCCTCGGCAATCTTGTCCAGGTTCATGTGGCCGGGGACGATCTCATTGTAGGAACAGACCACGCCGATGAGAGGGCGCTCCAGCTCCTCCTTGGTGTAGCCCAGGGCGTAGAGCAGGGAGCGGTTGGGGGCGGCGGGGGCGCCTTTCTTAATGACATCACTGCGCATAGAAAATGACCTCCTCACAAATTTATAAAATAAGTTGTCTGATTTCTCTTGCGTTGTCTGACTATATAGTATAGGATAGAGGGGAGAATGTCAAGGGGCGTAGAAGTTCTTTCCGGGGGAGTTCCGCCGTCGGGGACGGCTCAGACGGACGGCGGGAGGGGCAAGCCCCTCCCCTACGACAAGAGTAGGACGGCTTCAGTCTTGCGTAGGGGAGCCCCTTGGGGCTCTCGCCAGGATACGCACCAGGAGCGTTGGCTCGGCAAAGCCAGGCGCAGCTCTGAAAGCGCAGCAGTTAAAATTTTTGTATACCCAGGCCCAGCGGGCCGGATTGAACTGCGGAAAGCCACTCAGATTTTGCGCGCCGGAAACATTGCAAAACCTGACAGGTACGCGTCCCCCGTAATGGGGTCCGGGGAAAGGCGACTATGAGCACGAAGTGCTCATTTGGAGCCGTCCCCGGTGGCGTTTTGCCTACTTTGCCGCCATGGACAAAGTAGGTCACCGCCCGCAGGCGGCGAAATTCCCCGCACATCTCATCCCCCAAAAACAATCCACAAAACATTCCTCCCATGTGGAAAAAAGAAGGAGAATCCCTATGTCCAGACAAAACTTGTCTCAGCAGACGGCGGACCGTCTGTACACCACCATTGTGGTGGAGCAGCAGCTCCAGCCCGGGGAAAAGCTGCCCAACGAACTGGAGCTGGCCCAGCAGCTGGGGGTGAGCCGGGCCACCCTCCGGGAGGCCATCCGCACCCTGGCGGACCGGGGTGTGCTGGAGGTGCGCCGGGGCCGGGGCACCTTTGTCTCCCGGCAGGTGGAAGAGATCGGCGACTTCGGCTTCTCCAGCCTGGAACAGGTCCGGGGACAGCTGCGGGACCTGTTTGAGCTGCGCTCCATGTTCGAGCCCCGCTGCGCCGCCCTGGCCTGCCGCCGGGCCGCCCCGGAGGAGCTCTCCGACATTCTGGAGAAGGGGGCGGAGGTGGAGCGGTGCATCCGGGCGGGCCGGGACCGCACTCAGGCGGACCAGGCCTTCCATACCGCCATCGTCCGGGCCGCCCACAACGAGTTTCTGCTCCGGCTGCTGCCCATCATCCACCAGGCGGTCTCCACCGCCGTGGAGCGGGGGGAGCATCGGGAACAGCTGGCGGAGGACACCCTTCGGGACCACGCCCTGCTGCTGGAGTTTCTGAAAAAGCGGGACGGCGAGGGGGCGGAGCACGCCATGGCCATCCACATGCGCCACAGCATGGACGTAATGGGGCTGGCGGAACCCGGCCTGTAATCGCCGGGACGGGAAGTATCTCTTGCCTTTTGGGACAAAATCCGATACACTGGAGCAGCACTGTCATGGAAGCCGCATTGTCTGGAGGTGTCTGCCATCGAACCGTTTATTTGGATTGTCAATCTCATCGGGACCGTGGCCTTTGCCGCCTCGGGGGCCCTCACGGGCCTGAAAAAGGGGATGGACCTGTTTGGGGTGTGTATTCTGGGGCTGGTCACCGCCGTGGGCGGCGGGGTGATCCGGGACCTGATTTTGGGGCTGACGCCCCCCATGGCCTTTCAGGACCCCACCAGCGCCCTGGTGGCTCTGGCTGTGTCCGCCGTCTTTTTTCTGGGACGGGTGCGGCGGCTGCTCATGTACAAGCCCGCCCTGTTCAACCACCTGCTGTTTTGGATGGACGCCCTGGGCCTGGGGGTTTTCACGGTGGTGGGGGTCCAGATCGCCTATGAGGCGGTGGCGGAGCCCACCCTGTTCCTGCTGGTGTTTGTGGCGGTGGTCACCGGTGTGGGGGGCGGAGTCCTGCGGGACCAGCTGGCCGGGGATACCCCGTACATCTTTGTCAAGCATGTATACGCCTCCGCCTCTCTGGCCGGGGCGATTCTGTGCGCCGGGCTGTGGTCCCGGCTGGGGAGCATGGCCGCCATGCTCCTGGGCCTGGGGGTGGTGGTGCTCATCCGGGGACTGGCCGCCCACTTTCGGTGGAATTTGCCCCGGTCCAAGGTATAAAAGCATAAGGGAGGGAGCTTCCATGGATTGGTTTGTCAAGCACTGGGACGAGCTCACCCGAGATGAGCTCTATGACCTGCTGGCGGTGCGCACCGCCGTCTTTGTGGTGGAGCAGCGCTGTCCCTATCAGGAGGTAGATGGCCTGGACCGCCGGGCCTGGCACGTGTTTGCCCGGGACGGCGGAGGAGCAATTCAGGCCTGCCTGCGGATTCTGGAGCCGGAGAACGGAACCACCCAGATCGGCCGGGTGCTCACAGTGGACCGGGGGACCGGCCTGGGGCGGACGCTGATGGAGCGGGGCATCCGGGCCGCCTGGGAAAAAACCGGCGCCCGGCGCATCCGCCTGGAGGCCCAGTCCTACGCCCAGGGCTTTTATGAGAAGCTGGGCTTCCACCGTACGGAGGCCCCGGAGTTTCTGGAGGACGGCATTCCCCATGTGGAAATGGTGCTGGAGCGGAAGCAGTAAAAAGAGGCGGCCTTGGCCGCCTCTTCAGCTTGTCAAAAAGCCCTCCTGCAAGGAGTTCCGTCGTCCGCAGACGACGGAATAAGATCTAATCTCGTCATTTTCGAGGACATGTGCCTCGGAAATGACACATCTCACGAAATTTTGACCGACAATTTCGCAAGAAATCGAGGTTGAAATTTCGTGCAGCCCCATTCGAAAAAGTGGCTTTGCCACTTTTTCGACAGTCTGAAAAGAGGCGGCCTTGGCCGCCTCTTTTCATATTTAGTTCATGGCATACAGCCGCTTATAGGGGCTGGCGGTGTTGGGGGTGAGGGCGTAGAACCGGTGGGGCAGGATACGCTCCATGGGCACCCCGAAGGTGGAGCAGTACCGCTCCAGATGGGGCATGATCTCCTCCAGGCCCGCCTGGTCCAGGTCATGGGGGACCACCTGGTCGGGCAGGTTCTCCGGGATATAGTCGGAGCGGACGACGATCTTTCCCCCGTGCATCCCCGTGCCGCAGAAGTAGTTATAGGGGGCGCGGTCCTCGTGACCCAGCCCCAGGACCAGAATCAGGCCCCCGGCCTGGTACTCCCCCAGGAAGCTGCCGGCCGCACCGCCTACAATGAGGACGGGGACCTTGGAGCCGTAGGATTTCATATGGATGCCCGCCCGGTAGCCCACATCCCTCTCAATGAGAATGACGCCGCCCCGCATGGAGTAGCCGGTGGCGTCCCCGGCGCTGCCGTGGACCACGATAGTCCCCGCGTTCATGGTGTCGCCGGTGGCCTCCTGCACGTCGCCGAACACCTCGATGGAACCTCCGTCCAAATAGGCCCCCATGGCGTTGCCCGGCACTCCGTGGATGGTCAGGGACCGGCCCGCGCCCAGAGCCGTTCCGATAAACCGCTGGCCCAGGCAGTGGTCGATGACCACCGGCCCCTCCGCCCGGCGGATGGCCTGATTCAGCTGGTAGTAGTCCAAATTCTGCGCGTTGATGTTCACAAAAATCCCCCCTTATTCTCCCGCGTGCTGGACGCCCAGAATGCGCAGCTCCGCGTCGGTGAGACCCACGCCCCGGAGCATCATCCGGTTGCCCCGCAGGGTCTCGATGGAGTTGATGCCCATGCCGCCCATGATCTCCTTGATCTCATGGGTCCAGCCGGTAATCAGATTCACCAGCCGGTCCCGGGCCTCCTCCGGGTTCAGGCGGCGGGTGAGCTCCGGCCGCTGGGTACAGATGCCCCAGCTGCAGTTGCCGGTGTGGCAGCTGTGGCACATGTGGCAACCCATAGCGATAAGGGCGGCGGTTCCGATGGCCACCGCGTCGGCGCCCAGGGCGATGGCCTTGACGATGTCGGCGCTGTTGCGGATGGTGCCGCTGGCCACCAGGCCCACGTGGTTGCGGATGCCCTCCTCCCGCAGGCGGCTGTCCACCGCCGCCAGGGCCAGTTCGATGGGAATGCCTACGTTGTCCCGCGTCTGGGTGGGGGCGGCGCCGGTGCCCGCCCGGAGGCCGTCGATGACGATAATATCCGCGCCGGAGCGGGCGATGCCGCTGGCGATGGCGGCCACATTGTGGACGGCGGCGATCTTCACCAGGATGGGCTTTTCATAGTTGGTGGCCTCCTTCAGGGAGAACACCAGCTGACGCAGGTCCTCGATGGAGTAGATGTCGTGGTGGGGTGCGGGAGAGATGGCGTCGGTGCCCTCGGGGATCATGCGGGTCTTGGAGATGTCCCCGATGTTCTTGGCTCCCGCCAGATGGCCGCCGATGCCCGGCTTGGCCCCCTGGCCGATCTTGATCTCCACCGCGGCGCCGGTCTCCAGGTACTGGCGGTGGACGCCGAAGCGGCCGGAGGCCACCTGGACGATGGTGTGGGGACCGTACTGGTACAGGTCCCGGTGGAGGCCGCCCTCACCGGTGTTGTAGAAGATGCCCAGTTGGGTGGCCGCCTGGGCCAGGGCCTGGTGACAGGGGTAGCTGATGGCCCCGTAGCTCATGGCGGCAAAGAGGATGGGGGTCTCCAGGGTCAGATGGGTCGGCAGGTTGTTCACCAGCTGTCCCCGCGCGTCCCGCTGGACCTCCACCGCGCTGCGGCCCAGATAGGTGCGGGTCTCCATGGGCTCCCGCAGGGGGTCGATGGAGGGGTTGGTCACCTGGGCGGCGTTGATGAGCAGCTTGTCCCAGTAGAGGGGGTAGTTCTTCACCGTCCCCATGCCGGACAGGAGGACCCCGCCGCTCTCCGCCTGGAGGTAGATCTCCCGGCGGTTGTTGACGCTCCAGTTGCTGCTGGCATTGATGGCCTGCCGGTTTTGGATGATCTTCAACGCCTGGGTGGGGCAGGTAGCCACGCACCGGTAACAGTTGACGCACCGCTTCTCATCCGTCGTCAGTTTTTTGGTATCCTTGTAAAACTGGTGCACGCCGTGGGCGCACTCCTGAATGCAGCGCCCGCAGGAGATGCACTTCTCCGTGTCCCGCAGCACCTCAAAGCGGGAGGCATAGGCCGTCATCAGCGACATAACGCACCCTCCTTTACCGTAAAGATAGCGGCCTCGCCGCCCTTGGGGGCCCAGACCCGGTCCAGCGTGGGCTGGACGGCCCGGATGGCGCTCTCCTCGCTGGAGATGTACACCCGGCTGCCCGCCTCGCCCACCACCATGGAGCGCAGCTTCAGACGGTCGTTCAGGGCCATCAGGCCGCCGTCAAAGCCCACCAGAATGGAGAAGGGGCCGGTGAGCAGCAGGCTGGAGAAGGCCTGCCGCAGAAAGGTGAGCCGCTCTCTCCGCTGGGGGGACTGCTGGGCGATGGTGGTCCAGAAGGGGGCGGCCATCACATTGGAGGCCTCCTCCATGGTGAGCCCCTGCTGCCGCACCAGATAGTCGATGATGTAGGTGATGACCTCCGTATCGGTGAGAAGGGTGCAGCGGTAGCCGAACATCTCAATGAAGCGCCGGTTGGCGTCATAGGAGGAGATCTCCCCGTTGTGCACCACCGAGTAGTCCAGCAGGGCGAAGGGGTGGGCGCCCCCCCACCAGCCGGGGGTGTTGGTGGGATAGCGGCCGTGGGCGGTCCAGGCGTACCCCTCGTACTCCTCCAGGCGGTAGAACTCCCCCACGTCCTCCGGGTAGCCCACCGCCTTGAAAACTCCCATGTTCTTCCCGCTGGAGAACACATGGGCCCCCTTCATCTGGGTGTTCACCCGGGTGACGCAGCGGCGGACATACTCCCGCTCGTCCAGCTGGCTCTGCTCCAGCTTGTTGGGCAGGGGCGCCATAAAATACCGCCAGATCAGGGGCGCGTCGGTCACTCTTGGATGGGGCCTGGTGGGGATTTTGGACAGGTTCACAATGTCAAAATGGCGCTCCAGAAACCGCTCGCACGCCTCCTTTGCAGCGCTGTCCTCATAGAACAAGTGGAAGGCATAGAGCTCCTTGTACTGGGGATAGATCCCATATCCTGCAAAGCCGCCTCCCAGGCCGTTGGACCGGTCATGCATCACCGCAATGGCCCGGATCAGCTCTTCTCCGCAGATGGGTCCGCCCTCCCGGTCGATGGCGCCTACAATCGCGCAGCCGGAGGGAATCCGCACCTGGCCCTCTTTTTGCATAAACACGCACCTCCTCAATTTTCCAAACGCGTCGCTCACACGTTGTGCAACAAATTTTAGGACGACTTGCGTGACTTGTCAATTATGAAATTACAAAAAATCATGTACATCATTCTATTTCAGAATATACTACAAAAATTTTTCTGCCTCGCCGGGAGTTTTTTTAATTTTTTCTGCAAATATAGCAGTGTATTATTCTGCATTATGTGGAGCAAGAGAAGCGCAGCTCCACCACCCTATTCCGATATTGCAAGATTGTTTCAAGTTTCATTCGTTTTAGTGGATTGAAACGTCCTCATAAATGGGAAAACGCGGAGAGACGGGGCCGAAATATGGCCCCGTCTCTCCGCGTTTTACTTGTATGGGAGCGTTACCGCGCCACGATGACCCGGATGCGGCCGCCCTGGTTCTCCGGCCGGTCGTACCAGCCGGTGAGGGACAGCCCCAGCTCCTGGACCCGGTCCAGGGTGGAGGGGAAGTACTGGTGATCCCGGTACTCATAGACCACCACCTGGTCGGAGATGGTGTAGCTCCGGCTCCCCGCCCGCAGGGTGTTGCCGCTGATGCCGTCGGCCTTCACCTCGTTGAGGGAGTACAGCCGGTCGGGGTCGGCGGGGTCGCCCACCAGGCGGATGCCGCCGGTGGACACCGGGAATTTGGTGGTGATGGAGGGCAGGGTATAGACGCTGCCGCCCAGGTCGTACTCATAGGAGTAGAGCTTGTTGAGCCCCTCGCCCATGGTCTCCATGTGGATGAGCACGCCGAACTGGCCCGCGTCGCCGGTGGCGTCGTCCAGAATCAGCCGGTCGATCTCACCGTTTCCATTGAGGGAGTAGTAGGTGACGTTGTCCCGGGTCAGGTTCATCCCCGCCAGACGGCTGGGGAAGATCTTCACTGCGGTGCTGCCGGTGACGTCCAGGATCTCCGCCCCGTCAGCGAAGGACACGTCTCCCACCTTGGAGCCGTCCTTGGATACAGCGCCGGACAGGCCGGTGGAGCTCAGGCGGCGCAGGGTGACCGTGCCGTCGGCGGCAAAGCTGACCCCCACCGGGTCGCCCGCCTCCAGGTAGTTGGCGGTCCACTGGTACTGATAGGTGTTGCCGTCGGTGGCCAGGATGGTCACCATGTCGGCGGTGTAGGTGCCGCCGTGGCCGTCGTCGTAGGTGCTGCGCTGGGTCTCGGTGACCACGCCGCACAGCTCGTTTTTCACCGCGCTGGGACCGGCCACCGCGGCCACGCCGCCGCTGCGGCCCAGGAGGAGGGTCACCGTGTCCCCCACCCCGTAGGTTCCCAGGTCGGACAGGGCCAGGGCGGCCTGGGCGCTCTCGATCTCATAGGTGCGGCCCAGCACCTGCACCGAGGTGGGGTTGGAGGCGGAGGGCTCCAGGGACTGGATAATCCCCATCACCTTCTCCGAGGACACCCACAGGGTGCGCATGGACTGGTTCCAGTAGATCACGTCGTTCTCCTGGATGGCCCCCAGGTTGGAGGCCGCCCCGTTCCGGTTCACCGTCACCCCCTCCAGGGAGAAGGGGATGGAGCTGCGCCAGTCGCCGGAGGCCACCAGGGGCCCCTGCATCTCCCCGTTGATGAGGCCCACCAGATCCAGCTCCCCGGCGGCGTTGAGAGAGTAGCCCAGCTGGCTCACATAGACGCTCCCCTCCTTGGTGTTTGCGGTCATCAGATTATAGAAGAGGTACATGGCGTCCTGCCGGGTGAGGGAGTCCGACGCCCGCTGGGCGGACACCCCCTGGTCCAGCCCCTTGCTCCGGTACAGGGCCAGCTGGGGGGTGGGGTAGGCCCCGGAGTAGTCCTCCGCCGTGTAGCCCAGCAGCCCCAGGGCGATGGTAGCCCCCTCCGCCAGGGTGATGGGGTTGTCCGGGCGGAAGGTGCCGTCGGAGTAGGCGGTCACCAGCCCGGCGGCCACGGCGGCCTCCACATAGCCAGCCGCCCAGTGGGTGTAGGGCACGTCCGGGTAGGGGGAGGTGGAGGCCTCCCCCACCTGGTCCCCGGTGGGGGATGCCTTCAGGGCCATGGTAATAAACTCCGCCCGGGTCACGTTCCGGGACAGCTCCAGGCTGCCGCTGGAATTGCCGTCCAGGATGCCCAGGGCGGTGACCACCTGGGACACCTCCCCTGGGGAGGGAATGGCCCCCGCCGCAAAGCCGGGCAGGGCCAGGGAGAGGGAGAGACAGCAGGCCAGCAGGCCGGTCAATATGCGTCTTTTCATCAATTTGCAGCTCCTTTTTATGTGGATGTAGGGGCGGCTATGAGCCGCCCAAACTAGTCCGTACTTCAGTGCGGGCGGATGGTATCCGCCCCTACAAAATGAAATGTGGCTGCCGCGCAGGTGGGAAATCAATCATACCGCAGCGCGTCGATGGGGTTGAGTTTGGCCGCCTTATTGGCGGGCAGGTATCCGAACAGCACGCCGATACCCACGGACACGCCGAAGCTGATGGCCACCGCCCCCAGGGTGGGGGTGGCCGAGAAGGTGGCCCCGCCCCCCATCTGGGAGGTGAGCATGGCTCCAATGAGAGAACCCACTCCCATGGCCAGCAGGCAGCCCAGGGCGATGCCCAGCAGTCCGCCGATGGCGGAGGTGGTCCCCGCCTCGATGACGAACTGGCTGCGGATGTCTCTCCGCTTGGCCCCCAGGGACTTCCGGATGCCGATCTCCCGGGTGCGCTCGGTGACAGACACCAGCATGATGTTCATAATACCGATGCCGCCCACCAGCAGGGAGATGGCGGCGATGGCCACCAGCACCCCCATGACCACCCCCATCATGGCGTTGATGAGGTTGGCCTGCTCCTCCATGGTCGTGGTATAGTAGGCGTCCTCGTCCCCCTGGAAGTGGTCGTAGAGCATGCCGTCGATGATGGCTTTGGCCTGGGCGGCGGTCTCCCCCGAGGTGCTGGTGAACACATAGAGGGTCACATACCGGGCCCCCATGATCTGCAGGGCGTTCTCATAGGGGATGTAGATCTGGTCGTCCGAGCCCCCTGCAGCCATCTCTGTGGTGGTGTTCAGCCGGTCCAGTACCCCGATGACCGTGTAGGAGATGCCGTTGATGGACAGGGTCTGCCCCAGGGCCTGTTCGCCGCCCCCGAAGGCCTCCTGGGCCAGATAGGCCCCGATGACGCACACGTTCTGCCTCCGGGCCACGTCCAAATAGGAGAGAAACCGCCCCTGAGTCAGCTTCTGGCCCCCGTCCATGGTGGACTGGGTGTCGCTGTTGAACATGACCTCGCTGACGCCGTAGAGCTGGGTCTGGTCAAATTTCTGGTCCCCGTGGCGCAGAGTGGCCTTGAAGGAGACATAGGGGGACACGCCGGTGAGCACCTCCGGGTTGGCCTCCACCAGGTCGTACATGTCCGAGGGGTCCAGATCCATGGTGGAGCCGTCTCCCCGGCCCCACACGTAGGTCTGCATCATATTGATGCCCAGCTTATCCACCTGTTCGTCGATCATCCCCTGTACCCCGTTGCCCAGAGCCAGGATGACGATGACCGAGGCCACCCCGATGATGATGCCCAGCATGGTGAGCAGGGAGCGCATCTTGCTGGTGGTCAGGGCCTTGATGGCCAGACGGAAGGACTGTCCTGCGTTCATGCCCCCACCTCCTGTTCCTCGTCCTCTTCCCCGGCCTCGCCGGGCTGGACCACCGCCCGGGGGTCGTGGGCGTCCCCGTCGTAGATGATTTTCCCGTCCTGGAGGCGGATGATCCGGTCGGCCTTCACCGCGATAGAGTTGTCGTGGGTGATGAGGACCACCGTGTCCCCCTCCCGGTTGAGCTTCTTGAGGAAACCCAGCACCTCCCGGCCGGTGCGGGAGTCCAGGGCGCCGGTCGGCTCATCGGCCAGAATCACCGAAGGGTTCCCCGCCAGAGCCCGGGCAATGGACACCCGCTGCTGCTGGCCGCCGGAGAGCTGGGAGGGCAGGTTCTTCTGCTTGCTCTCCAGCCCCACCCGGCCCAGGGCCCGGACCGCCCGCTCCCGCCGCTCGGCGGAGGGTACCCCGGCATACAGCAGGGGGAGCTCCACATTCTCCAGTACGGTGAGCTTGGGAATCAGGTTGTACTGCTGGAAGATGAACCCCAGCATCTTGTTGCGGATCTCCGCCTGCTGGTCGTCGTCCATGGTGGACACATCCACGCCCCCCAGGTGGTAGGTGCCCGAGGTGGGCACGTCCAGACAGCCGATGATGTTCATGGCGGTGGACTTGCCGGAGCCGGAGGAGCCCACGATGGCCACGAACTCCCCCTGGTCGATGGTGAGGCTCACCCCGTCCAGGGCGTGGACCGCCTCGTCCCCCATGGGATAGATCTTATACACGTTCCGTAATTCAATCAGATGGGCCATACCCTCACCCCGCTGCTGCAACTGCGGCAGAACCGTCAGAGGGCATACCGCCGGTGGACTGGATGGGCAGAAGGACGGTCTCCCCCTCCTCCAGGCCGGAGGTGATCTCCACAAAATCCTGGCTGCCCCGGCCCAGGGTCACCGGGCGGCTCTCGATTTTGGAGGGGTCGGCGATGGTCACGCCGTCCTCGGCAAAGGCCCCCTCCCCAGCCACCAGCACGGTGCCGTCGCTGTTCACCGCTTCGGCGGGCACGCACATGGCGTTCTCTGCCCGCTCCACGATGATGTGGGCGGACACGTTCATGCCGGGGTTCAGGTCCCCGTACTCCGACAGGAGGATGGTCACCGGGTAGGTGGTGAAGCCGTCGGTGGTGGTTCCGTTGACGCTCACCTTCTCCACCACGCCGGTGAAGGTCTGGCCGGGCAGGGCCTCGGCGGTGATCTCCACTGTCTGCCCCGGCTGGATCTGGCCGATGTCCAGCTCGCTCACGTCCATCTGCAGCTCCAGCTGGCTCAGGTCGTAGATGACCGCCATGGCCCCCGAGTCGCCCCCGTTGAGCTGGTCCCCGGCCTTCAGGTTCTTCTCAATGACGGTGCCTGAGATGGGGGAGGTGATGGTGTAGCTGTCCAGGGCCTCCTGGGCGCTCTGGAGGGAGAGCTGGGCGTTCTGAACGGCCAGGGCGGCGTCGGCCAGGGAGTTCTCCGCGGACTCGCCCCCGATGGCGGCCAGCACCGTCCCGGCGGACACCCGGCTGCCCACGGACACGTTCAGGCTGGTGATCTCCCCGCTGGCGGCGGCGGTGATGGTCTGCCGCAGCTGGGGGGACAGGGTTCCCCCGGCGGCGCAGGCGTAGCTGCCCACCCGGGCGGTGGCGGTGGTGGCGTCGGTGAGGGCCCCGGGGTTGGTGAGACGGATCTTCACCTGCCGCACCAGAGCGCCGCCGCTGCCCACCTGGTCGGCGGAGGCCACCGACTCCACCGTGCCGGACAAGGTCTCCAGGGTGCCGGACAAGGTGACCTGGGCCGTCTGGCCCGCCGAGATGTGGGCGGCATCCGCCGCCTGGAAAGGTACGGTGAGGGTCATGGTGGAGGTGTCGGTGATGTCGGCGATGGCCGTCCCGGCGGAGACCAGGTCCCCCTCCTGGACGTGGAGGGTCTGGACCACCCCGCCGCCGATGGCCTTCACCTGGAGGCTGCTGGCCAGGGTGTCGTAGTTCATCTGGGCCTGCTGCACCGACAGCTGGGCCTGCTGGAGGGCGGTCTGGGCGCTGCCCGGGTCGATGCGGTAGAGAAGCTGATCCTTCTCCACCTGGTCCCCGTCCTCAAAGGGGGACTCCAGAATCTCCCCCGTCACCAGGGCGGACACCTGGTAGGACTCGATGGGGGTAACCGTGCCCGAGCCGGACACCGATACCGTCAGGTCCTGGCGCTGGACCTGGGCGGTCTGATAGGCCCCTGAGACGGCGGCCGTACCGCCCAGCATGGGCCGGACCACGATCCAGAACAGCAAGGCCAGCACGGCCGCAATCACAAGGACGCGCTTGATCCATTTGCGCCGTTTCTTGGGCCCCGTCCACAGGGGGGCGGGCTCCGTCTCCGGGCCCGCCGGGGTGAGATTGCTCTCCGGGACAGTTTGTGTGGTTTCCATGGCATTGACTCCTTTATGTACCGAGTTAAAACGATTCTCCCGCCCGCTCCAGGTCCGGACGGCGGTCTGGGACAGACGGCCGGACCCTCCTGGGCTTTTGTCCCATCTTACCGCCAGACCATTAGCTTTCCCAAAAGAAAAGCTAAAAAATTCATTAAATTTTCCGGCTCCTGTGTACCTTACACCTTCCACCAGGGAGAAGGTCAAGGGAATTCCGGCGAATGGGCCGGCTGTATTCCACAAAAAACAAGCCGCCCACAGAATCAGGAAATTTCTGATTCTGTGGGCGGCTTGTCCCATGTCCGGCGCCTGGGCAGACGCTCCAAGGTCCGTCTCCCGAGGGAGACGGACCTCAGCGGTCGCTGGCGAACCAATATTCCCCCTGGAAAATCAGATCGTCCAGGTCCAGGGGCGCGGGGCTGGGCTGCTGTGAGCCGGTACCATAAACAACAGTGGTTTCCTCCATGGAATTCATCCCTCCGTATGTTAAAAATTCATCCGCCGGCACAAGGCCGGCATACAGACTACTATATGCCGGACGGGCCGCGTTATGTGCCGGTTTTTGTACACCGAAGGAGAAAATTTTTGGCTTCCATTTTTAGGCCCGCTTTTTTGCAGGGAAAAACGAAGGCTCCCGTCCTGCGGACGGGAGCCTTTGCAAATCAAGAGGCGCTGCTGGAGCTGGAGTCTGATGAGGCGTCGGACGCGGTCTCGTCCTCCGCCGCGGTGAGCTCCTGGGCGGAGAGGGAGATGAGGGCGTCAACCGAGTCGGCGGACAGCAGGTACACTCCCGGGTCGCCCGAGAGCTGGGCGTAGTAGGAATCCCCGGTGCCGTCCAGAGCTCCGATGGTGAGGGTGAGGGTCTCGCTCTCGCCGTAGGTGACGGTGAGCACACCCACAGGGGTATCCAGGCCGCAGGCGGACAGGGTCTCCGCCTCCCCCTTGTAGCCATAGCAGGCGTCGAAGGCCAGGGAGGAGACCTGGGCCATCAGGCTGGTAAAGGTGCTGTTGTCCGAGGGGATGGCCGTCCCGTTCACGTCCCAGGCGGGCTCCGTCTCCTCCGTGCTCTCCGAGGAGGCGCTGGCGTCGGCGGAGCTGTCCCCATTCTCTGTGCCGGCCGTCTCAGTCTCTGTCTTGGTCAGGGTGAGGGTGGTCCCGCCGCTCTCCCAGGTGAGGGAGGAGATGGTGTCCGTCCCCAGATCGGGGAAGTCGGGAATGGCGGCCAGGTCCAGCAGCTCCAGGGACTCCAGGTTCTCCGGCAGGTCGGTGGAGACGGTGTACACCGTATCCGAGTCCGTCCGCTTGGCGTAGCAGTAGCTGTCGGACACGTCCCCCAGCAGAAGGGTGACGGCGGTCCCGTCCCCGGCGGTCACCGACGCCTGGAGGGCGGGCTCATCCAGGCCGTAGGCGGACAGATCCTCCGGATCGTCGATGACCCGGATGGCGGCCAGGGAGCCTATCTGCTCCGCCAGATCCTCCACCGCCTCCTGGTCGGCGGGGAAGGCGTCGTCTCCGTCATACTGCCAGACGTCCTCCGCCTTGGTGAAGGAGAGCTCCCCCTGGCCATTGGTCAAGGAGAGGGCGGTGAGGTCGGAGAGCTGGGTCACATAGACGGTGTCGTCGATCTGGGCCTGCCGGTCGTTCCACACCCGCAGGGCGGCGTAGGCCCCGCCGCACACCACAATGGCGGCGGCCAGGACCGCAAGGGTTTTGGTCTGTTTGGTCATAGCTTTCTCCTCCTCAGCCAGAACAGGAAGCCGCACAGGAGAATGCCGATGGGCAGAACCACGATATAGGCGGTGCTCCACAGTCCGGGATTCTGGATGGTGTTATAGGTGACGGCCAGGCTCTTGGTGGGGATAGACAGGTTGCTCACGTCGTCAAAGCCGGCGGTCAGCGCATTGACAAACAGGGTCTGGTTGGCCAGACTGGGGTTCTGAGACAAAATATCCCCGTCCAGGAAGGAGGTGGAACCGATGACGGTCATGCGTCCGCCGTCGTCCCCCTCGGACACCGCCCCCAGCAGATAGGTGCCGGAGGTCTGGGTGTTGTCCTCGGTGACCGCCAGGGCCTGGTCAGTGGTGGACAGGAAGGGGGTGATGGTCCAGGAGGCGTCCTCCGTGTCCTCCAGGGACAGGAAGCCCCGGGAGTTGGTGAGGAGGGTGAGGGCGTCACTGTCCACCCCGGAGGCCACGCCGCTGCCGGTGTTCAGCACCCCGCGGATCACAAAGGGAGAGCCAAACTGTACATAGTAGTTGGACAGGTCGGCGATATAGCCGTCCACCAGGTCAAAGCCCCGGCTCTCCAGCAGGGCCTCCCAGTTGGGGAGGGCGTCCAAGGTGTCACCGGCCAGGAAGATCATCTGTCCGCCCCCGGCCAGGTAGTCCTGGAGAATGGTCAGCTCGTCGGCGGACAGGTCGGTGGCCGGACCGTTGACAATAAGCAGGTCGCAGTCCTCGGGAACCGAGCCGTTGAAGAGCGGGCTGACGCTGTCCAGATTCAGGTTGGCCTTGTCGATGGCATCGGTGATCACCGAGGACAGGTCCTCCTCCCCGTGGCCGGTGACGGTGTACACGGTGCGGTCGGCGTCGCTGGTCACATAGTTGACGGCGGAGGTGAGCTGCCCCTCGGCGTCGAAGGCATCCTCAGTCATGGAGAAATAGCTGGTGTAGGAGTAGGTGATGATGTCCGAGTAGGAGATGGTCTCCGACTTGCCGGTGGCTTCGCACTGGACGATCAGGCTGTCCGACTGGGCGTCATACTGGCTGGCCTCCTCCGGGTGGGCCACCGGGTCCACATAGGTAAGGCTCAGGTGGTCGGACAGGGCGGTATACCGGTCCAGGAACTTCAAGATGCGCTCGTCGGTGGAGTCCTCCTCCGCCAGCACCACGATCTCCACATCCTGGTCCAGGGAGGCCAGGAAATCCCGGGAGGTGTCGGTGATCTCATAGAGGCTGTTGTCCGTCAGGTCAAACTCGGTCACGTTGGAGGGCAGCTGCCCCACCACCAGATTGATGAGGACCACCAGGGCGATCACAGCTGCGGTAACAGCGGCCAGATACCCTCCCTGGCGCAGGGCTTTGGAATTGACAGCAGGTTTTTTCATGGCTGCACACCTCCCTCAAGCCCAGCGACGCTTCTGGAGCGTCTGGACGGTCAAAAACAGGAACAGGAACGTGAGGGACAGGTAGAGCACCAGCCCGCTCAGATCAAACATGCTGTACTGCACAAAGTTGTAGAACACCTGGGTGAAGGAGAAGGCGGACAGCAGGGAGCTGAGGGCGGAGGGCAGGAAGCTCACCAGGTCGTCCCACAGAAAGAGCACCAGCAGCACGGCGAAGGTGCTCACAGCGGCGATGATCTGGCTCTCCGTCAGGGAGGAGAGGAACATGCCGATGGCGATGAATACGCAGCCCATCAGGAAGAAAGCCAGCAGGGCGGCGTAGTCGGACAAAAGCCGGGCCTCCCCGTTCATGGCGATGATCAGGGGACAGAAGGCGCAAAGGGCCACCGGGATGAGGAAGATGGTGGCCATGGCCAGAAACTTGCCCATCACCACCCCGGTGAGGGACACGGGGGCGGTGAGAAGCAGCTGGTCGGTGCGGCTGCGCCGCTCTTCCGCCATAGACTTCATGGTGAGCAGTGGGATGGCAAACATGAGAATGGTCATAAGGCTGTACAGGGTGTAGGAGAACTGGGGCAGGCCGCTGTACAGGTTATAGGCCATAAAGTAGATACCGGTGAAAAACACCAGCACGGCGATGAACACATAGCCGATCATGGAATTGAAATAGGAGCTCAGCTCCCGCTTGTAGATGGCGCTCACGCCTCCTCCACCTCCTCCTGCGCAGATTCTTCTCCGGTACCCGGCTCGTCTCCCGGACCGGCGGGTTTCGACGGGGCGGGCACGTCGTCGGAGGTGAGTTTCAGGAAGATGTCCTCCAGGGTCATGGCGTCCCGGCGCAGCTCCAGCAGGGGCAGGTCAGAGTGGGCAAAGGCCCGGAACACCGCCTCCCGCAGGTCGGCCCCCTCCTCCGCCTCCAGTCGGAAGGAGCATACCCCCTCCTCCTTGGCAGCCAGAGGCGTCAGGCCGGTCAATCCGGGCAGAGGCGCCAGCAGGTCCCGCACCCGCTCCTGGGGCGCGGCGGCGGACACCTCCAGGGCGGGGGTGGGTGCCAGGGAGCGCTCCAGCTCCTCCGGGGTGCCGGCGGCCACCTTTTTCCCGTGGTGGATGATGAGCAGGTGGTCGCACACCTCCTGCACCTCGGAGAGGATGTGGGAGCTTAAAATCACCGTGTGCTGCCGGGCCAGGTCCCGGATCAGGGTGCGGATCTCAATGATCTGTTGTGGGTCCAGGCCCACGGTGGGCTCATCCAGAATCAGCACCTTGGGGAAACCCAGCAGGGCCTGGGCCAGGCCCACCCGCTGCCGGTAGCCCTTGGACAGGTTGCGCAGCAGCCGGCCCCGCACGCCGGTGATGCCGGTGAGCTCCATCACCCGGGCCGTCTGCTCTCCCCGGTCCCCCTTGGGCACCTTTTTCAGCCGGGCGGCGAACTCCAGGTACTCCTCCGCCGTCATGTCCAGGTACAGGGGCGGCTGCTCAGGCAGGTAGCCGATGGCCTGTTTGGCCTTCTCCGGCTCCTGGGTGATACTGTGGCCGTCCACCAGGATCTCCCCTTCCGTGGGGCCCAGATAGCCGGTCATCAGGTTCATGGTGGTGGACTTCCCCGCCCCATTGGGGCCGAGGAATCCGAAAATCTGGCCGTCCGGCACGGTAAAGGACAGGTGGTCCACCGCCAGATGGCGGCCGTACCGCTTGACCAGGTCGCGTACTTCAATCACAGGACAGGACCTCCTCATATTCAGTGGCGCTTCTATCCTACTCCGGGGAACTGAAAGATCCCTGAAAAACCAGTAAACATTTTATGAAACCCGGCTTGCCAGCAAAGCCTCGCTCCGGTATACTGGAGAGGAGCCCGGATATAGGCGCGTCTGCCGGTCCGGAACAACGTGTGTGCAGAAAGGTTGTGACGCAGGATGAAATATGAGATTCAGGGCGAACCCATGCCGGTGGTCATCTGCGACCTGGAGAGCGGAGAGCCGATGATTACGGAAAAGGGCTCCATGGTTTGGATGTCCCCCAATATGGAGATGGAGACCTCTGCCGGAGGCCTTGGCAAGGCCTTTGGGCGAATGTTCTCTGGAGAGTCCATTTTCCAGAACATCTACACCCCCCGGGGCGGCCCGGGCATGATCGCCTTTGCCTCCACCTTCCCCGGCTCCATCCGGGCGGTACAGATCGACCCCAGTCACCCTATTGTAGTGCAGAAGTCCGCCTTTCTGGCCTCGGAGGCCGGAGTGGAGCTGTCCGTGTTCTTCCAGAAGAAAATCGGCGGCGGCTTCTTCGGCGGCGAGGGGTTTATTATGCAGAAGCTCTCCGGACACGGCACCGCCTTTCTGGAGATCGACGGCCATGCGGTGGAATATAACCTGGCTCCGGGGCAGAGCATCGTGGTGGACACCGGAAACCTGGCCATGATGGACGCCACCTGCTCCCTGGAGGTGCGGGCCGTCAAGGGCGTAAAAAATATGATCTTCGGTGGTGAGGGCATCTTCAACACCGTGGTCACCGGACCGGGCCGGGTGGTCCTTCAAACCATGCCGCTCACCGCCTTCGCAGGCGCGATTGCTTCCGTGCTGCCCAATAAACAGTAATGACGTCCTGAAATGCAGAGCGGGACCGCATCGGCGGTCCTGCTCTGCTTGTCGAAGAACCTCTGTTTAGACGAATCCGCCCGAGTA
>ULQC01004243.1_pt1 | contig 17806 bp, 13 predicted proteins | sample 1954091 | NCBI WGS metagenome assembly ULQC01 (sample SAMEA4835645, study PRJEB28245) | human gut metagenome | biome: gut microbiome; material: fecal sample | place: Denmark | collected 2008
TACCTGCTGTACGCCATCGCCAACGTGGCCACCACCGGCGTGCTCATGTACATGTTCAAGTTCATCCTGAACAACTCCGCCGCCTACTCCATCGTCGGCGTTGTCTCGGTCATCGCCGGCATCATCATGGCGCCGCTGTACCCGATTCTGAACAAGCGCATACCGCGTCGCTACCTGTACCTCGGCGGTATGGTGCTCATGGTCCTCGGCTACCTGCTGTTCATCGTCGGCACCAACAACCTCGCTGTCGTCACCGTCGGCCTGGTGTTCTTCTACCTGCCGCAGACCTTCATCCAGATGACTGCCATCCTCTCCCTGACCGACTCCATCGAATATGGCCAGCTGAAGAACGGCAAACGTAACGAGGCCGTCACCCTGTCCGTGCGTCCGATGCTCGATAAGATCGCAGGCGCCTGCTCCAACGGTATCGTCGGTGCTGTCGCCATCGCCGCCGGCATGATTGGTGACGCCACCGCCGCCGACATGACTGCCGCGAACATCCACACTTTCAAGGTCTGCGCCTTCTATGTGCCGCTGGCTGTCATCATCCTGAGCGGTGTTGTGTTCCTGCTCAAGGTGAAGATCAGCGAGAAGATGCATGCTGACATTGTCGAGCAGCTGGAAACTCAGCTCAACGAAGGCTGATTCGCTTTTGATTGCGATTGAATTTCAATCGTCGCGCTGAAGGAGCCGCATGGTGGACGCCATGCGGCTTTTCGCGTTTCCTACGTTCGTGGTAAGTGCTAGGCTGACGATTTGAAACGTATAGCAATGATCCGTTATCAGCGGGGAGCTTCCGGAAGAACGGTCGGCGCTTTTGGGTGCGGCCTAGTAGAACCGGCGGGATCGGCCCGAACAGCCGAACGTCAAGCGGTCGTATGAAACCTGTGCAGGGAAGCCTGCGTAAGAAAACAGGGGAGTGCGGCAAGCGAGGTGGTACCGCGGTGTCGGACGTGCGCAATCGCACGAAAATCATCGTCCTCGTAAAGTAAGTAATGAAACCGCCAAACGAGGAGCATACGGTGAGCGAATCCACCAATCATGTGTATCCGAAGGCTGCTGCCGGTGAGCAGAGCGCCAATGTCGCGCCGAACCCCAGCTTCCCCAAGCTTGAGGAGTCCGTGCTTGACTACTGGGACAAGGACGGCACCTTCCAGAAGTCCATCGAACGCCGTCCTTCCGGCGATCACAGCCAGAACGAATTCGTCTTCTTCGACGGTCCGCCGTTCGCCAACGGCCTGCCGCACTATGGCCACCTGCTGACCGGTTACGCGAAGGACGTCATCCCGCGTTACCAGACCATGAAGGGCCACCGCGTCAACCGCGTGTTCGGCTGGGACACGCACGGTCTGCCGGCCGAGCTTGAAGCCCAGAAGGAACTGGGCATCGACTCCGTCGACCAGATCAAGGAACTGGGCATCGACAAGTTCAACGACGCCTGCCGCGCGTCCGTGCTCAAGTACACGAACGAGTGGAAGGACTACGTGCACCGTCAGGCCCGTTGGGTCGATTTCGAGCACGGCTACAAGACCCTGAACATCACGTACATGGAGTCCGTGATGTGGGCCTTCAAGCAGCTGTACGACAAGGGTCTGGCCTACCAGGGCTACCGCGTGCTGCCGTACTGCCCGAAGGACCAGACGCCGCTGTCCGCGCACGAGCTGCGCATGGACGCCGACGTGTATCAGGACCGTCAGGACACCACCGTGTCCGTGGCCGTGAAGCTGCGCGACGAGGAGGATGCCTACGCCGTCTTCTGGACCACCACTCCGTGGACCGTTCCGACCAACTTCGCCATCGTGGTCGGTGCCGACATCGACTATGTGGAGGTGCGCCCGACCGAAGGCAAGTTCGCCGGCAAGAAGTTCTACCTCGGCAAGCCGCTGCTGGGCTCCTACGAGAAGGAGCTCGGCGAGAACTACGAGATCGTGCGCGAACTCAAGGGCTCCGAGATGGAAGGCTGGCGCTACTACCCGGTGTTCCCGTACTTTGCGGGCGATGAGAACGCCGTGGAAGGCAAGGTGCCGGGGCCGGAAGGCTACCAGATCTTCACCGCCGATTACGTCGACACCGTTGAGGGTACCGGCCTGGTGCATCAGGCTCCCTACGGCGAGGACGATATGAACACGCTCAACGCTAAGGGCATCAAGAGCGTGGACGTGCTCGACGCGGGCTGCAAGTTCACGTCGCTGTGCCCGGATTATGAGGGCATGTACGTGTTCGACGCGAACAAGCCGATCCTGCGCAACCTGCGTGCCGGCGACGGCCCGCTGGCCCGCGTGCCCGAAGAGCAGCGCGCCATCCTCTTCCAGGAGAAGAGCTACGTGCACTCCTACCCGCACTGCTGGCGTTGCGCCACGCCGCTCATCTACAAGCCGGTGAGCTCCTGGTTCGTGTCCGTGACCAAGATTAAGGATCGTCTGCTGGAACTCAACCAGCAGATCAACTGGATCCCGAACAATGTGAAGGACGGACAGTTCGGCAAGTGGCTGGAGAACGCGCGCGACTGGTCCATCTCCCGCAATCGTTTCTGGGGCTCTCCGATCCCGGTATGGGTTTCGGACGATCCGAAGTACCCGCGTGTGGACGTGTACGGTTCGCTGGACGAGCTGAAGGCCGACTTCGGCGACTACCCGCGCGACCATGAGGGCAATGTCAACATGCACCGTCCGTATATTGACGAGCTGACCCGCGTCAACCCGGACGATCCGACCGGCAAGAGCCACATGCACCGCATCAGCGACGTGATGGACTGCTGGTTTGAGTCCGGTTCCATGAGCTTCGCCCAGTACCATTACCCGTTCGAAAACAAGGAAACCTTCGAACAGCATTTCCCGTGCGACTACATCGTGGAGTACATCGGCCAGACCCGTGGCTGGTTCTACGTGCAGCACATCATGGCGACCGCCCTGTTCGACCGCCCGGCGTTCAAGAACGTGATCTGCCATGGCATCGTACTTGGTTCCGATGGCCAGAAGATGAGCAAGCATCTGCGCAACTACCCGGATGTGAACGGTGTGTTCAACGATTTCGGTTCCGACGCCATGCGCTGGTTCCTCATGAGCTCGCCGATTCTGCGCGGCGGCAACCTGATCGTGACCGCGGATGGTATTCGTGACACCGTGCGTCAGGTCATGCTGCCGGTGTGGAGCTCCTACTACTTCTTCACTTTGTACGCGAACGCGGCCGGGTATGATGCGCGCACGCTGCGTGCCGACGAGGTGGCAGGCCTGCCGGAGATGGACCGTTATCTGCTGGCCCGTCTGCGCCGACTGGTGGAACAGACCCAGGATTCGCTGGACAACTTCTACATTTCCGACGCGTGCGATGCGGTGAGCGATTTCATCGACGTGCTGACCAACTGGTATATCCGCAACACCCGTGAACGTTTCGGTGCGGGCGACGAGCAGGCGTTCAACACGCTGTACACCGTGCTCGAAACCTTCATGCGCGTGCTGGCCCCGCTGGCTCCGATGGAAGCCGAAGCCGTGTGGCGTGGTCTGACCGGTGGCGAATCCGTGCATCTGGCCGATTGGCCGTTCCTGAAGGATAAGCTGACCGGCGAAACCACCGAATTGGGTGCTGTGCTGCAGGATGACGCCGCGCTGGTGGCTGCGATGGAGAAGGTGCGTGAGGTTGTCTCCGGCACGCTTTCCATGCGTAAGGCCAAGCAGATTCGCGTGCGCCAGCCGCTCGCCAAGCTGACCGTGGTGGTTGAGGCCCCGCAGGCCGTGGCCGCGTACACCGATATTCTGAAGTCCGAACTGAATGTGAAGGACGTTGAATTCTGCACGCTGGAGGATGCCGGTTCCCAGGGCCTGACGATCGTGAACGAGCTGCGTGTGAACGCGCGTGTGGCCGGCAAGCGCCTGCGTAAGGACGTGCAGTTCGCCATCAAGGCTTCCAAGAGCGGCGCCTGGCATGTGAACGAGGCCGGTGCCCCGGTATGCGAGACGCCGAACGGTGAGATCGCGCTTGAGGAAGGCGAATACGAGCTGATCAACCGTGTGGAGGAGAAGGACGCGCAGGAGGCTGCGAACTCCGTGTCCGCCGCGCTGCCGACCGGTGGCTTCGTGATCCTCGACACCGAGCTCAACGATGATCTGCTGGCCGAAGGCTACGCCCGCGACGTGATCCGCGCTGTGCAGGAAGCCCGTAAGGCCGCCGGCCTGGAGATCTCCGACCGCATCACGCTGAAGGTGACCGTGCCTGCGGACGATGTGGCCAAGGTCGAACAGTTCAAGGACCTCGTGGCACACGACACCTCGTCCGACAGCGTAAGCGTCGAAGCCGGCGCCGAGCTGGGCGTGGAGGTTGCGAAGGCCTGAGGTGGTTGGCTGGGTAGCTGACTGACGATAGTACGTGGGGGTGTGTTTCTCCTGTCGAGTTTGGCAGGAGAAGCACACCCCCTACTGCTATTTGTGTTGGGGGCGTACTACGTATGCACAGGTATTTGGTGACGATAATCTTCGAATCAATCATTTCGTTTTTATCTTTTGCTGGAATGCGGTAGAGTAAAGACCATTCAGGGGGTATCTGTAAAGGAGCAGGTTATGGTTCTATTAGCTCGTAAAGATGAGGAAGGCAATACTCAGACTTTGTATGACCATCTTCATGGTGCAGGAAGATTGGCTAGTGGTTTCGAGGATGAATTCGCTGATATTTCACGTACGGCAGCCGTCTTGCATGATGTCGGGAAGGTTGCTCAGCAGTTTCAAACATATCTGTTATCGGATGATGGGCATAGGGGAGATGTGCAGCATGCCCGTCAAGGGGCGTTTGTCGTCAATGATTTTTTCGAGTCGAAAGGGGAAATTGAAGAGATAGCAAAGGAAATTCTTGAGCTTGCCATTTCTAAACATCACGGAGGTCTTCCTGATTGCATTGACGAGTCCGGGAATAGAGCTTTTCTTCTTGGGTTCACGGAGTCGGACAAAAGCAACGAGAAGTATGCGTATCAAGAAATCAAGCGGGGGCTTAACGGTTTGGCGCTCGATTTGCAATCGAATTTCCGAGGTTCAGCGGAAGATATCGCTTGTTTCCTGAAGAAAATTAAATCGCTGGGGCTGTCGAAAGATAGCATATACTTCTATCTAGGTTTGCTCGTTAAACTGATTTATTCGCGACTAGTGGATGCGGATAGGACGGATGCTGCTTGTTTCGAGACCCGAAAACAGTATCGGCCTAATACGGTTGATTGGCAGAATCTGATTAGTCGACTCGATAAAAGCATGAGATCTTTTGATTCGAGTTCGGAAATAAACAGGATAAGACATCAGATTAATGAACAGTGTTGTTTGGCGGGGGCGCGGGAAACCGGGATTTATCGTTTGTCGATTCCGACTGGCGGCGGTAAAACGTTGGCGTCGCTAAATTTTGCGTTGCATCATGCGCTGAAGACAGGAAAGCACCGGATCATTTACGTGATTCCATATTTGTCTATCACAACTCAGACGGCAAAGACTTTCCGAGATGTACTTGGTCTGAACGCCGATAGCGATGTTCTATTGGAGCATTACTCCACTGCAGGTATGCAACGTTCCGCTGATGTAGCGGATAATGCGTTGAGTGAGTTTGAGGATGCCGGGGAGCATCAGCGCAAGTTGGCGGCAGAGCGTTGGGACAATCCGATAATTGTTACCACTATGGTGGAATTCCTTGAGACTGTCATGTCTGCTCGCGGAACCAAACTCCGGAAATTCCATAATATGGCCGACAGTGTCATCATTTTTGATGAAATACAGTCGTTGCCGATGAACACAATCAATCTGTTCAATGAGATCGTCAGCTTCCTATCGAAGATTACCAATTCAACGATTCTTTTGTGCTCTGCGACGCAGCCATTACTTGAAAAAACCAAACGAGAGAATCTGCTCCTTTCGGAAAAGCCTGATCTTATTGCTGAAACGGAAAGCTATGAAGACAAGCTTCGACGTACAAGAATCGTTGCTTCAACTGAAAATAAAAGCTGCGATGAACTAGGGCAGATTATTTATCAGCAGGCGCGGGAGAACGGCAATTGCTTGGCAATCGTCAACCTGAAAAAGGAAGCGCGTGAGATTTTCCAATGCTTGGAACGACTTGATGTGAATCATGAGTTTGAGCTGATTCATCTCAGTACTGCCATGTGTGGAAGGCATAGAACGGATTGTCTGGACAGAATCGGTGCGCTGCTTGATCCAGGCAATCCGAAACCTGTGATTTGTGTGAGCACACAGCTTATTGAGGCAGGTGTTGACATTTCGTTTGCTTGCGTGGTCAGGGCGATGGCTGGTCTGGACAGTATTATGCAGGCCGCTGGGCGCTGCAATAGGAATGGTGAATCGGTAGAACCAAAGAATGTGTATGTCTATCCATTGAAAGCTGAAGACAGCATGGAAAGGTATCTGCCGGATATCGCAATGGGTAAGCAGCTCACTTTACAGATTATGGAGAACTACCCAGGAAAGGATTTGCTGTCTTCGAATATTCTGGAACAGTACTATGACATGCTTCTCCGTAAGAAGGACGGTAATGGTAAAGGAGGCTATACGGATTGCCCAATTCGGGGAAGAGCGGAGGGAGCGACGACTGCTTATGATCTGTTGTCCTTCAACGAATGTGATCGATCTCAATTCACGAATACTACGGGAGGAAAGTACGGTTTGTGCTTTGCTCAGGCTTTTCAGACGGTTAGCGATAACTTCCATGTAATTCCGGATGTCACGCACAATGTTGTGGTCCCGTATGGTCAGGCGACTGAGTTACTTGATATGCTCCACAGGGGAGAATTACCCGAGAAAATCTCAGTGCTAAGGCGGTTGCAGGAATATACGGTTTCCCTGTTCGATGATGACTATCGTGGTTTGGCCAGGAAGCATGCAATCTCGTTAGCAAATGAGGATTTTGGAGTTTTCTTGCTGAATGAGGAATACTACAACGACAAGTACGGCGTAGTACGGGAGGCGGAGATGCCTCTCCTGCTGATGTAGGAAGGATGAGTGCTCTCTCGCAAGCTCCAAGGAGTATGCGAGAGAGCCGTAGTTGGGGGGGCAACACGTATGCCAAATATATTTTCAATCCACATCGCTCTTGGCGCGATGACAGTGGGAATCCCACAGGCACAAGGATAGTCGATAAAGCGTATGCCGCGAAATACCGATTAAATTCTATATATGGCATAGAAAATTTTTTTGTGGTACGCTATTAACCAATAGCTTTGGAAGACCGTTTACAAAGGAGTTATATGGAACGGCATCGGAATTCAATCGAATATGAAGTTTGGGGTAGATACGCATTGTTCTCGGAAGTCGCCACGCGTGTTGGTGGAGAGAAGTGCTCGTATCAGGTGCCAACATATCAAGCATTGAAAGGGATTACGGAGAGCATCTATTGGAAGCCCACGTTTAAGTGGGTCATTGATGCTGTGCGAGTCATGAATAAGATTCAGACGGAGAGCAAAGGCGTTCGCACTATTGTGTACCAGCCCAAGAAAAAAAATGTTAAAAATGACCTTTCATACTACACATATTTAAAGGATGTGAGATATCAGGTTCTTGCGCATTTCGAATGGAATGATCAGAGAAAGGAACTCGCTGGTGATCGTGATGAGAATAAACATCACAATATTGCGATGAGGTCTGTGCGCCAAGGAGGCCGTCGCGATATTTTCCTGGGTGCTAGGGAATGCCAAGCTTATATCGAACCATGTGAATTCGGCGGGGGAGAAGGGTTCTACGACTCTTACGGAGAATGGAACATGGGATATATGTTTCATGGATTCTCGTATCCGGATGAGAATCCTGACCATAATCTGATTTCGCGCTTCTGGACGCCGGTTATGGAGGATGGCGTTATCAGATTCGAATCACCGGATTCGCCGCTTCTCGATCGGCACATCGTTAGGCATGGTTTGAACGTTAAAGAATTCAACTTAGGCAAGAACGTTACATCAGCAGAGTAGGAGTGAACGATGAGTCTGTTTGGTAATTTGCTTACTACCTACGCAATGATACAGGGGGCGTCTGGTCAGACTCCTCATAGCGCGAAGAAAGATGGTGACGCTGACGCTGCGAAGAAGGCGTTGATTCCGTACGGGCATACGACTCTTCCGGTTTCGCTGACAGTGCTTGTGGACGCGAATGGTTGTATCAGAGGTGTTGCCAAGAGAAAGAGCACCATCATCATTCCTTGTACAGAGGAATCGATGGGAAGGACCATTAAGCCAGTCCCGCATCCGCTGTTTGATCAGTTACAGTACGTCGATAGTGAGCGCAGTCCTGAGAAGACGAGCATGTATTTGCAGCAGCTCGCAAAATGGAAAGGTGATGACGCCAAGCTTGAAGCTGTTTTCAAGTGCGTGTCGGAGCATAGCATCAGCGAGGCTGCTGCGCATTATGGCGTGGAGCTAACGGATAAGGACGATAAAGCCGGTGTTCGTTTCGAGGTTCAAATCGGACTCGAAGATTCTGACTTGTCGAATGACGTTGATATTCGGAATCGTTGGATTGCGTATCTGCAGCGTTCCCAACACAAGCTGGGGAAGGATGTTTTTGGTGAGGATCTTTATACGCCAACCACTAATTTCCCTAAAAAGATAGTTAGCTCCGATGCCAATGCCAAGCTATTGTCTGCTAATGATTCTACGAATTTTACTTTTCGTGGACGTTTTTCCAGTAAGGAACAAGCTTTGCTGGTTGATAGTGCGTCCTCTCAGAAAATCAACTCCACTTTGCGGTGGTTGGTGAATAATCATGGAACATTGACAGGCAATCAGGCTATCGTTGTCTGGGCAATAAAAAGACCTGAGGAAAAGCCCGTATTGAATCCGCAGTCAGGATCTTTTGATTTTGATGATTTCCTCTCGCCAATAGCTGACGAATCCAAAGCGCTTCATGACGACATCAGCGATGCGCTAAATGCGACAAATGTTCAGTATGCAAAAATTTTCTCAAGGGTTCTGAGAGGATATGAGGGTGCGGAGGATCTGAAGAAGCACAATGATCCGATGGTTGTCGTCATCTTGGATGCTGCTACAACGGGGCGTTTAGGTGTAACGTTCTACTGCGAGCTTCAGAAGGACGAATACATTAAGCGCATACTGCAATGGCATGTCGATGCAGCTTGGCCTCTTACATTTTTCAAAAAAAGCATCGTGGAGGGAGCTGAGCGGGTTAATGTCGTTCAGTATGAAGGGGCCCCATCGTTCACTGACATTATCAACTGTGCTGGTGGCACGTCTGATAGGAGCAGCAAGAGCTATAAACGCTTCGCGAAAGATGTGAAGGAACGGCTTATTGAATGTATGTTTGGCGGAGCGCAATTTCCCATGTCGATTTTGAATGCCGCATTCCATAAGGTCACCAGGCCTATGGGATACGACAATATCAGGGTCTGGCGTCGTGATTTTGAAATCGCTTGCAGCCTATGGAAAAAACACTATATCGATGAAACAAGAAAACAGCATAGACAGGAGGATGTAATAACCATGTATCTTGAACCGAATCGAGATGATCGTGATTACCTGTATGGAAGGTTGTTGGCGCTTGCCGACAATTTCGAGGAAAGCGTCTTGCGTAAGCAGGGAGTCAAGGACCGTCCAACCAATGCAATCAAATTGATGAGCAATTTCACGGCGAAGCCCTATACGACGTGGGGCACATTGTGGAAGCAGCTTACGCCATACCTTAAATCGGCAAACGGTGGTTCCTGGTTCCGTAATGAGGTCGATGATGTTATGGCTTTGTTTAAGGAAGGTGATTTTGAAGATAATAAGGCGCTTTCGCCAATGTTTCTTCTGGGATATTCATGTCAGCGGAGGGCATCTAAGCGTAAAGCGCAAGAGATTTCTCAAAAAAATAATAGCAACAACTGACTTTTGCAATTATCAGAGTCGATTCATCGCCTATAAGTAAGGAGTATGTGATTATGGCAGCTTTGGAAAATAAGATTGATTTTGCGATTGCCTTTGCGGTGAATAACGCAAATCCCAATGGTGATCCGTTGAATGGTAATCGTCCGAGAACGACGTCAGAAGGGCTGGGTGAGGTTTCCGACGTCGCCTTGAAGAGGAAGATCCGCAACCGTCTGCAGGATGCAGGAGAATCAGTCTTTGTACAGTCTGATGATCGTTCCGATGATGGTGCCAAATCGCTGTCGGACAGGTTCAATACATATCTGAAGACCTTGCCGAAGGATGAGCAGAAGCAGAAGAATGTAGTCTTCGGTAAGGTGTGCGAGCGTTGGCTTGATGTGCGGTCCTTTGGTCAGGTTTTCGCCTTTAAGAAGGCCAAGGATACCGATGAGGTTTCGATTGGCGTACGCGGACCGGTCTCGATTCAGCCGGCATTCTCCATTAATCCCATTGCAATTGACGATGTGCAAATCACTAAATCGGTCAACAGCGAGACTACGGATTCCGGTAAAAAATCATCCGACACCATGGGCATGAAGTATCGCGTCTCTGGACGCGCCGTATATGTAACTTATGGAAGCATTAGCCCCCAGCTGGCGGAAAGAACAGGTTTCAGCGCAGAAGATGCAGAGAAAATCAAGGAAGCTCTGGTCACGCTTTTCGAGAATGATGAGAGTTCGGCACGTCCGTCGGGATCGATGGAAGTGCTGGATGTCGTCTGGTTTGCACATAACTGCAAGGGGGGGCAGTATTCTTCGGCCAAAGTTCATCGTTCCGTTTCCGTTGACGCGGATGGAACCGTGAATGTAGATGACGCTTCCATTCCAGGCCTTCGCTACGAAGTAATCGAAGGCCGCTGATTACAACGTCCAAGCCTAGATGAGAGGTGCTTATATGAAAGGGCCAGATGGTTATTCAGAAGAAGATTGGCTGGCCCTTTCGGGTATTCAGCATTTCTCATTCTGCAAGCGTCAATGGGCGCTTATTCATATCGAGCAGCTGTGGTCAGAAAATTATCTGACCACAGCGGGGCATCTGGAACATGAACGCGCCCACGATTATGCGGCTTCTGAATCTCGCGGCGATATGCTGATCATGCGGGATTTGAGAGTTTATTCGCGAGCGCTCGGCATAACTGGAGCCTGTGATGTTGTGGAATTCCATAAGTCTAATGATGGTGTTCCGCTTCACGGAAGAGATGAATTGTGGTTGCCATATCCGATTGAATACAAACACGGCAAATCCAAAACGATTGATGCTGATCGTTTACAGCTATGCGCGGAAGCGATGTGCTTGGAAGAAATGCTCGCGTGTGATATTCCTGAAGGTGCTTTGTTCTATCAGCAGACAAAACGTCGTGAGCGGGTAAAATTTGACGAAGATCTTCGCAACATGGTCGAAGCTGACTTCTTGCAAATGCATGATCTTTTCTCCCGTGGATGGACTCCCAAAGTGAAACAGACCAGATCGTGTTCGGCATGTTCTCTACGGGATTTGTGCCTGCCTGAATTACGGAAGATGAAATCGGCAAAAGCATATATCGAAGAACGGCTCAAGGAAAGCGGGGAGTGATGAAGCAGCTGTTAAACACGTTGTTTGTGATGACAGAAGATGCCTATCTTGCCTTGGAGAACGATAATGTTGTGATTTATCAGAATGACCAAACCTTGGCGAAAGTGCCATTACGGTCAATTGAAGGAATCATGTGTTTCTCGTATAAGGGTGCTTCGCCTGCTCTTATGGGGCGCTGCGGCAAACTGGGCGTTTCTATGGCATTCTATTCACCGAGAGGTCATTATTACTGTTCCGTGTTAGGGGAGGAGAATCGTAATGTGCTACTTCGCCGTGAACAATTTCGAGTCGCGGATGACGAACAAAAATCTTTGCGTTATGCGAAATCTTTCATTGTTGGCAAGCTTTACAATGCGAAATGGGTGCTCGAACGCACGAAACGTGATCATGCTTTGCGGGTGAACATCGACCGACTTGCCGAGCAGAGCGGCAAATTGTCGGCGGCATTGTCAAAAGCTCGAAAAAGCTTGACGATTGATGAGTTGAGGGGTGTCGAAGGGCTTGCTGCCAAAGATTATTTCTACGCTTTTGACGATTTGGTTCTGAAGAATAAAGATGATTTCTTTTTCACCAGTAGGTCGAGGAGACCTCCGCTGGACAGGCTGAATGCATTATTGTCTTTTTGCTACTCCATATTGACGAATGATTGCATTGCGGCTTTGCAAGGTGTGGGGTTGGATCCGTATGTTGGTTTTATGCATACGGATCGGCCGGGGAGAGCCTCTCTGGCATTGGATCTGGTTGAAGAGTTTCGCCCGGTGTTGGCTGACCGCTTCGTTCTGACATTGGTTAATACAGGCGCTGTTAAGCCGGGGGATTTTGAAATACGGGAGAATGGCGGGGTGCTGCTGTCTGATTTCGGGCGGAAGAAAGTGCTTACGGCGTGGCAGAAAAAGAAGAGTGATCAGATTCTTCATCCGTTCCTGCAAGAAAAAATTTCGTGGGGATTGGTTCCGTATGTGCAAGCGCTGCTGCTAGCTCGATCGTTGCGGGGTGATCTTGATGATTACCCGCCATTTATGTGGAAGTAAAAGGTGCGTAGCTGTGTGTGGCGGTATGCGATGATTCGTGGTGATGTGTTATTGGAGGTGAAAAACCATGATGGTTGTGGTTGCGTACGATGTGAGTACGGAAACCCCTGAGGGGAAGCGTCGTCTTCGTTTGGTGGCGAAGACATGCATGAAATACGGACAGCGTGTACAGAACAGTGTTTTCGAATGCTCGGTGAGTCCTTCCGATTATCTGGTGTTGGTACACGATTTGTTGAAGATTGCCAATATTGATGAGGACAGTCTGCGCTTTTATAAACTTGGCTCTCGATATGCGGATAGGATTGAGCGTTATGGGCGTGAACGGAGTTTGCCGGTTAATGATGTGATGATGATATAGCACAGGGTAAAATGGCATGGTGTCATAACGATATGGTGTGGGGTATGCCGGGTTGAGTGTTTGAGTGTGACGTGTGACGTCCGGCATCTGGAGCGTGTTCTCTAGCCGGCGGTATTGTGGTTTCGGCAAGGTGGCCGGTCTTGAAATGGTGTTTGTGCGAAGTGGAAGCGCTCATGATGAGGGGTGCCTTTCGCACCTGAAAAACTGTCGAAATCCGAATTGTGATTTTCGTGGGCGTTTGAAAACTAAATAGTGGACATTAAAATGAGACAGAAAGACAGCTGCTCGTTTTAGGCATGTTGTTCGTCGTACCGGTGGTGTTGTTTGATATGCTTAAAGCCAAGCAGCTGGCTTGCGTCTCAGAAAGTGGACAAAAATGTCCAGCTGCACGGTCGCTCTCCTTACGGAGAGCGTGGATTGAAATTCTAAAACCGCTAGATAGTGTGCAGTATTCAGCGTCGCTCTCCTTACGGAGAGCGTGGATTGAAATACCATTATGAACAGGAGCTCGGTTTTTATAAGGGTCGCTCTCCTTACGGAGAGCGTGGATTGAAATATATGAAGGCCGCAGCCATGCCTCGTCAGAGGACTCGTCGCTCTCCTTACGGAGAGCGTGGATTGAAATGTGATTATAATGCCGGATACGGTTTACCGGTTTTGTCGCTCTCCTTACGGAGAGCGTGGATTGAAATTCAGTATGGCCGTACACGCCCGCCATACCCGCGTTGTCGCTCTCCTTACGGAGAGCGTGGATTGAAATCAGTTGGATAAGGCCGACGTGCCGTATCGCATCGGTCGCTCTCCTTACGGAGAGCGTGGATTGAAATAGAATGTGGTTTAGCGTTGCGCCTAGGCGCGCTGGTCGCTCTCCTTACGGAGAGCGTGGATTGAAATCTATGACCGCGAATTAGGCGTTATGCCACCGTCAGTCGCTCTCCTTACGGAGAGCGTGGATTGAAATTCAACACAAGGTTTAGAAAATACCTCAAGGAACCGTCGCTCTCCTTACGGAGAGCGTGGATTGAAATGAGTAATATTACGTCTATATCGACGTATTCGCCAGTCGCTCTCCTTACGGAGAGCGTGGATTGAAATACGCTGGCCCCAACCACGGGCACCGTCAAGGCGGGTCGCTCTCCTTACGGAGAGCGTGGATTGAAATTTTTTTGTGCCATCTGCAAGCGCGGACATGCGCGGGGGTCGCTCTCCTTACGGAGAGCGTGGATTGAAATGTCAATGGATAAACTTGATTCGGCACTCAAGCAGTCGCTCTCCTTACGGAGAGCGTGGATTGAAATAGAATGTGGTTTAGCGTTGCGCCTAGGCGCGCTGGTCGCTCTCCTTACGGAGAGCGTGGATTGAAATATCCGCTACCTGTTGAGCGAGTCGGAGCGCCGCCGTCGCTCTCCTTACGGAGAGCGTGGATTGAAATATGTTCACAGGCACCGGGCTAGACATAACCGGGTCGCTCTCCTTACGGAGAGCGTGGATTGAAATGCCATAAGCCCGCACAACGCGGTCATGGCACGCTGGTCGCTCTCCTTACGGAGAGCGTGGATTGAAATTGTAAAGCACTCATTAGCGGCTGGAGTGCCGGAAGGTCGCTCTCCTTACGGAGAGCGTGGATTGAAATGTCTGGGAAGAATTCCATTTCCAAAGCCTTCACACGTCGCTCTCCTTACGGAGAGCGTGGATTGAAATTCTCCTGCGCCCGCTACCACTAAAATTCTGGTGGGTCGCTCTCCTTACGGAGAGCGTGGATTGAAATCTGAATGAGTCGCATAAAGTGCCGTCGCCATCTTGTCGCTCTCCTTACGGAGAGCGTGGATTGAAATCGGTATGTAGGCCACGAAATAGCCGTCTAGGGTGTCGCTCTCCTTACGGAGAGCGTGGATTGAAATAGGTTGGCGATATTTTGGATGATGCTATCGAATGTCGCTCTCCTTACGGAGAGCGTGGATTGAAATATATTGGTTGTCGGTTGCATTGCTTGCGTAATCCGTCGCTCTCCTTACGGAGAGCGTGGATTGAAATAATTCCCGGATAGGCCACGCGATTGTGATATATTGTCGCTCTCCTTACGGAGAGCGTGGATTGAAATATCGACGCATACTGTGCAACCCACACGCCACAAGTCGCTCTCCTTACGGAGAGCGTGGATTGAAATATAGACAACGTGCGCGGGTATGTCGGTAACGCGGTGGTCGCTCTCCTTACGGAGAGCGTGGATTGAAATATGCAGTTGGTGTCCGACATGGTCGGCGGCCTGGTCGCTCTCCTTACGGAGAGCGTGGATTGAAATGGTTCCGTCGCCGCCCGCGGCAAGCTCCAGGGCGAGTCGCTCTCCTTACGGAGAGCGTGGATTGAAATACCGTCACCGACGAAAGCGCCGACCACAAGACCAGTCGCTCTCCTTACGGAGAGCGTGGATTGAAATCAGAACGGAGCCATTCCCTGCCAGTCGGCATGCGTCGCTCTCCTTACGGAGAGCGTGGATTGAAATACGAACTGTACGATGGCAAAATACGGACTGCCGGTCGCTCTCCTTACGGAGAGCGTGGATTGAAATCTTTGATGGTGGCTGGCGTGGTGGTTCCAGAGGCGGTCGCTCTCCTTACGGAGAGCGTGGATTGAAATCATGTTGCGGGCGTGGCCTTCTGGATGTTCAGGCGTCGCTCTCCTTACGGAGAGCGTGGATTGAAATATCGAACCCCCGACCGTGGAATGGCCGTCATGAGTCGCTCTCCTTACGGAGAGCGTGGATTGAAATATCGACACGGCCAAGTCCAGCGTCGGCGTGAATGTCGCTCTCCTTACGGAGAGCGTGGATTGAAATTCCATGGCCAGTCCGGCGTCGAGGATGCGCTGCGTCGCTCTCCTTACGGAGAGCGTGGATTGAAATGCCGAGCATGGCGACATGATTCGCCCGCAATACGCGTCGCTCTCCTTACGGAGAGCGTGGATTGAAATTCGCATACCTGCGAATCAACCTCCCCAAGTCGCGGGTCGCTCTCCTTACGGAGAGCGTGGATTGAAATTGCTTATTGCGTCATGTGCGGCTGCATTTCCCGAAACGTCGCTCTCCTTACGGAGAGCGTGGATTGAAATAGCGCCGACCTGACCAAGGCGCAGCTGAACCCGGTCGCTCTCCTTACGGAGAGCGTGGATTGAAATGTGCTTCCCGGCCACACTCCTCCGGAACCCGAAGTCGCTCTCCTTACGGAGAGCGTGGATTGAAATCGCTTCGGACTGTTCCATCGTCAATGGACGCCAGGTCGCTCTCCTTACGGAGAGCGTGGATTGAAATATCGTGAGTTTCCCGCGACTCCACGCTCTCAATGGTCGCTCTCCTTACGGAGAGCGTGGATTGAAATTCCAAGCCTGCCGCATATCCGAATGACGGTGGCCGTCGCTCTCCTTACGGAGAACGTGGATTGAAATTCCGACCTGGCCGCGGACGATCAGGGAGGATACGGTCGCTCTCCTTACGGAGAGCGTGGATTGAAATTTGCGCCATAGCTGACGAAAAGCTGCTTCCACGCGTCGCTCTCCTTACGGAGAGCGTGGATTGAAATGGTTTGACCGGCTACGCGATTCGCGTCACGGGCAGTCGCTCTCCTTACGGAGAGCGTGGATTGAAATCTGCCGCAGCGTGACGAGCTGGTCACGCAGGATATGTCGCTCTCCTTACGGAGAGCGTGGATTGAAATTAAGGACGAATCATGAGTATCACCATAGAGAATCGTCGCTCTCCTTACGGAGAGCGTGGATTGAAATCACAAGTCTCGCCTATAACTTAGGACACTAGAGGTCGCTCTCCTTACGGAGAGCGTGGATTGAAATATCTGAGTTGCGCTTGGCATGCGCCTCTGATATTGTCGCTCTCCTTACGGAGAGCGTGGATTGAAATAATAATAGTTTCGCCATTTGCCGACGCTCTCCGGTGTCGCTCTCCTTACGGAGATCGTGGATTGAAATGTCGGCATGGCGAACTTCGCCGGCCAATTGCAGAGTCGCTCTCCTTACGGAGAGCGTGGATTGAAATTTGATGGTGATCTCACCGAGCTTGCCGGTGGTGCCGGTCGCTCTCCTTACGGAGAGCGTGGATTGAAATTAGGTGTAACAGTGTATGCAGTGGTTTTTGGAGTGTCGCTCTTCTTACGGAGAGCGTGGATTGAAATGAGTTTGGGAAGCTCGTATCTGACGGCCTCGCTATGTCGCTCTCCTTACGGAGAGTGTGGATTGAAATAACGGGGTAGTACTGAAATACTGCATGGCGCGGTGGTCGCTCTCCTTACGGAGAGCGTGGATTGAAATATCGCCATGCAATCATCCGACTACCTCGCGGTCGGGTCGCTTTCCTTACGGAGAGCGTGGATTGAAATCGACCGGAGCGGGTGCGCGGCGGCGCTCTGGTGTGTTTCTGCAAGTTGGCATCCACAGTATAGGCACTATTTTTCAGCAGCATAGGCAGCTGGTCTCCAACAGAAACTGCGACGTCGGAATCCGCCACCCTTTTCTTCCTAGCTATCTGGTCATGAGGGCGTGCTCGCTACGGTAGGAGCCTCCCTCGAATCTGACGAGCCTTCCGTGGTGCACGGTGCGGTCGATCAACGCGGCGGCCATGTTCTTGTCGCCGAGCACGCGCCCCCAGCCGGAGAACTCGATGTTCATGATATGGGCCATGCTCCGGGTCTCGTAGGAATCCGATATGACCTGGAACAGGAACCTGGAGCCCTCCTTGTCGATCGGCATGTAGCCGAACTCGTCGATGATCAGGAGCCTCGCCCTGGCGATCTGCCGGAGCTCCGTGTCGAGCCGGTCTTCCCGTTTCGCGCGGCGCAGCATCATAAGCAGCCCGGTCGCGGTGAAGAACCTGACAGGTATCGCGCGCATGTACGCGAGCCTGCCCAACGCGACCGCGAGATGCGTCTTGCCGGTGCCGACGGGCTC
>ULQC01097119.1_pt1 | contig 17658 bp, 8 predicted proteins | sample 1954091 | NCBI WGS metagenome assembly ULQC01 (sample SAMEA4835645, study PRJEB28245) | human gut metagenome | biome: gut microbiome; material: fecal sample | place: Denmark | collected 2008
TTATTACCAGGCCTATGTAGACGCCCAGGGCTATTAGGGCGGCTTCGGTGAAGGCTTGGAGGATATTGGCATTGCCAGAGGCGTAGTCGCCGTGGAGAGTATCTCTTATTGCGTTGGTTATTGCAGCCCCGGGAACAAGTACCATTATCGAACCTATTATTATTAAATCAAGATGGGCAAGGGGATTAAGATGAATGAGTACCCTTGCCACAACTGATAATACAATAGAAGCTGTCAGGTCTTTTATAAGTGAATTAAGCTTCATACTGCCAGCGGCATGTAACCATATAGACAAGAATACGCCAACTATCCCTGTAAACAGCATATCCACGCCATTGCCGCCGTACATTCCCGTAAAGAAAAGCCCCACGAATACTGTGCATATATCCTTTAACCACCACGGATACTGATTCTTCTTTAAATGCTTTAACTGCGAAAATGCCTCCTCTAATGATATTATTCCTTTATAAAACTTTCTTGATATGTCATTGACCTGAGCTATCATATTAAGGTTGGTTGCCCCTCTGTCCACTCTCCTGACAACTGTCAGTGCATCTATTGACGGATCATCTAAAGAAATCATAAATCCCGTTGATACAACAAATGCCTGTGTAGTCTTTAAACCTGACGTTTTAAGCATATAATCGATTGTTTCCTCAACCCTGTATATCTCTGCTCCATTTTCTAACATAATCATACCCGCAAGAGCCGCTGTATCAATAAGAAGCTTATAATCCATATATTGTTACTCCTTTACACACACCTTCTACGCATTTTCTAAGCATTTTTATCTTTAAATTCATACTTTTTAAGTTCACAGTTCTTAATTCCAAAGCCTGAAAACTCATCATTGCTCATATTTCTGAAATATGACTCGACAATCCTCGAAATACCATTATGCGCAACTAGAAGATATATTTTATCAGAATTGTCATTTCTTATATCATCTATAAGATTATATATCCTCTGACTCAGATGAAGCATTGTCTCTCCACCGTCAAAATCATCAACAAAGTTCATCTTAGCCGCAGCAAATTCCCTGCCATCTCTTGGTGTAGACTCGTATCTGCCAAAATTCTGCTCCTTTAACCGTATTTCCATTCTGCACGGTATGCCAGCGGTTTCTGATATATGCTTTGCTGTGTCAGCCGCTCTTATAAGTGGAGAATATAATATCTCATCAATATGTATATTTCCCATTTTGATACACTCACCTAATTCTATTGCCTGCTTATGTCCAAGCTCTGTAAGTGCAATGTCTGTCGCACCACATATTTTATTCTCTACATTCCATATAGTCTGTCCGTGTCTTGTAAAATAAAAATAACTGCTCATATATTATTCCTCTGCTATCAAATATTATATACCTATGCATTGTCACGATATATATCTGTATCATTTATATACACCATGTTTTCACATATCTTGTATATATTTCATATTTTTACACACTATATACGCTCTATTCTTCCCAATTCTTTCAAAGTTTTGTCTGTCATATTGTATACAGCATCAATTATATAATTCCTGTAGCTTGCATTGCCATCCACTTCTGCCATTCTGCGGTATGCAAGCTCTCCGCTTATTCCCATTACGCTAACAGCTGCACATACACTTTCTAATATATGCTCTTTATCCGCTGCTACATATGCTGATGTAAGAGCTGACAGCTGACAACCGGCACCGGTAACAAGGCTCATCATCTTATGACCATTCCTTATTGCATATACGCGGTTCTCATCAGCAACCATATCAATTCCGCCTGTAACCGCAATCACAGCACCTGTCTTTTGGGACAGCTTATTAATAAAATCTGCCATTTCTTTTATATTATCATCTGTAATTTTATCGGCAATCCCCGCCTCAACACCCATAGCAGACTTATTTTTCTGCATAGTTTCATATACTCCAGCTGCTATATTATGAATTCCCTGCTTTGCGGCTATCGCTTTTATCTCGGATACATTTCCTCTTATAACACCAAACTGTACATTGGACATAAGATTTTGGACAGCTTTAATTCTGTAATCTGATGAACCAGCACCAACAGGGTCAAGTATTACTGGTATTCCAAGTTCATTGGCTGTAGCACCTGCTTTAAGCATTGATGATAATTTATTATCATTAAGCATCCCGATATTAATATCAAGTCCCTGGCATATTGATGTTATCTGGCTCACCTCATTAATATCCTCCGCCATTATAGGTGCACCACCGCATGCAAGCACTATATTGGCACAATCATTAATGCTCACATAGTTCGTTATGCAGTGGATAAGCGGATGTCTGTTATGCACATTTTTTATTATATTTTCAAACATTCACTAAAACCCTCTTTTCTATACAGAAAGCTTGTCTTTTTCCATATATGATTATCACTGTATTGAATATTACAACGTCTTTTATCATTGCTTACAATAGCTTGCATTCTCCTATATATGCCTATCGACTTTGCATATTGAATTGTCTATCCTACAAGATTGTCCTGAATCTTAACTAACAAGCCTGCCTTTTTTATGCTGAATACTATTATTCCAGATATGACCGCACCCATGGCAGTTGATATAAAAATGGAATTATATACGCATAAAATGCTATTCCTGCGGCACTTTTTCCCATAAGGAATATTGCAACCGGATATGCACATAAACCACCAAGTATTGATGTTCCTGCTACTTCTCCTATCATTGTTGCAATAATATTATGGGTCTTTTTGTATACAATACCGCATATCAATGCACCGAACATACTTCCCGGAAATGCCATAAGGCTTCCCATTCCAAGCAGATTTCTTATAAGTGAGGCAACAAATGCCGCCATTACGCCGTATCCGGGTCCTAAAAGGACGGCACAGAATATATTAACCATATGTTGTACTGGTGCACATTTACTTCCAAATACCGGAAATGAAATCAGGCTTCCAGCTACTGCGACTGCACATAGGACACCAGCAGTGGAAAGTTTTTTAATGTTGTTCATAGTATTTCTCCTAATCTATTAGTCTATTAACCTCTGATTTATTTTAACATAATTTTGTGGGTTGTGTTATATTATATGAGGGAATTATGTTAGGTTATGGTTTTAATTTTATGAGGACGGGGAATATTATAATATATACAGAAATGAGGATTTGTTATGAAAGCTTATGAAAGATTATTAAAGTATGTTGTTGTCAGAACTCCTAGTGATGAGGAAAGTGGAAAGTCACCTTCTTCTGAGTGTCAGTTTAAGCTGGCTGGGCTTCTTAAAGACGAGATGACTGAGCTTGGACTTAGTGATGTTAAGCTTGATAAACATTGTTATCTTTATGGCAGACTGCCTGCAACTAAGGGGCTTGAGAAGCTTCCTTCAATTGGTTTTATTGCCCATATGGATACTGTGTCTGATTATTGCAATGGTGATATCAATCCTGTTGTGACTCCTGATTATGATGGTGGAGACTTATTGCTTGGTAACAGCGGACTTATATTAAGTCCTGATACTTTTCCACATCTTGCTTCTTTAAAGGGCAGAACTCTTATAACTTCTGATGGAACAACTATTCTTGGTGCAGATGATAAGGCTGGAATTGCTGAAATTCTTACTATGATTGAATATATCACTGCTAATGATATTGAACACCCTGCAATTTGCGTAGCATTTACGCCTGATGAAGAGATTGGTATGGGTACTCAACATTTTGACGTTGAACGCTTCGGAGCTGATTACGCATACACTGTTGATGGCGATACTGAGGGTGAGATACAGTACGAGAATTTCAATGCCGCCAAAGCTGAATATGTTGTGAAAGGTTTTAATGTCCACCCCGGCTCATCTAAGGATACTATGATTAACGCTTCCTTAGTAGCTATGGAAATTAATAATTGCCTGCCGGCTATGGAGATACCAAGGGAAACGGAGAATTACGAAGGCTTCTATCATCTTATAAGTATGTCTGGTGATGTTGCAGAAGCACACCTTAATTATATAATCCGTGACCACGATGCTTCATTATTTGAAGCAAAGAAAGCCACACTGTGCCACATTGAAAAGATTATGAATGAAAAATGGGGTGCTGGAACTGTACAGCTCACTATCACTGACCAGTACCGCAATATGGCTGAGATTATCAAAAAATGTATGTTTCTTATAGAAAATGCTGTGAAAGCCTGCAAGAATACTAATATACCACCCCTTATACTTCCAATAAGAGGTGGCACTGACGGCTGTATGTTAAGTTATATGGGACTTCCCTGCCCTAACCTTGGCACTGGCGGACACGCCTACCACGGTCCTTACGAACACATAACCATCGAAGGTATGGACAAAACTGTTGATATGCTTGTAGAACTCGTGAAAACATTTTCCAAGCCTATAATTAACTAACAGGCATAAGCTTACGCCTTAACTGTTTCAATTCTTGTAAAGAAATATATGTACTTGAATATTATCAAAAATACAATAAATACACGCCCATATATATTAGACATTGCAAGCATTGCCAATATAAGCATTGCTGATGCTGGCAGAAGTATGCACAACTTAGTCTTTAATGTCATTGAACGGCTGGTAAAGAAGCTTTCAAGATGTTTTTTGTAAAGCTTTGTTCCAATAAACCACTTATGAAATCTGTCAGAGCCTTTGGCAAAGCAGAAAGATGCTAATAATAAAAATGGCGTTGTTGGCAATACTGGAAGTACGACACCTATTGCACCGAGTACCATTGACACAATTCCTATCATAAGCCATAAAAGTTTAATTGGGGATTTAATGATATTCTTCATTAATGTTTCGATGTCCTTTCTTATTGTCTTGTTGTGGCTAACCTTAGTTAATCATAGCTAACTTTGATAAGTATATATGAACATATCATTTTTTGTCAATACACCGGATTAATACACCAAATAATGGCAATACCTCCGCGCCACTTAAGGACAGGAGATATTGCCATTATTTTATAAGTCCATTATTTTCATTTAAACATGCTTTATTTTAAAGAACTCTTGGATATCTACAATATTTATAAATTAAAGCTTTTCATTATTATGTCTTTCAAAGAAGCTCTTAGTTTCCTTAACCACAACTCCGCTCAATGCGAATAACGCAATCATATTAGGCAGTGCCATAAGTCCGTTAAATATATCAGCAATTGTCCATACCGCACTTACTGTCATATAAGGTCCGATAAATACTGCTAATATGTATATCCAGCGGTATATTTTAACGTGCTTCATATTACCACCGCTAAGATATTCAAGACATCTTTCGCTGTAATAGTCCCAGCCAAGAATTGTTGTAAATGCAAAGAATACAAGACAGAGCATAAGCACAAAAGAAGATACCTGTGCCGGGAATGGAAGTCCATTCTGGAATGCATATGTAGTAACTGCTACACCCTCAAGGCCTTCAACCTGCCAGGCACCTGTAATTACAATTGAAAGCCCTGTAAGAGTACATATTACAATTGTATCAATAAATGTACCTGTCATACTTACAAGTCCCTGTCTTACAGGTTCATTAGTCTGTGCAGCAGCCGCAGCTATAGGTGCACTACCAAGACCAGCCTCATTAGAAAAAATGCCTCGTGCCACACCCTTCTGCATAGCAACAAGCATACTTCCGACTGCTCCGCCAGTGATTGCCCTAGGAGAAAATGCAGCCTGAACAATAATCTTAAATGCCGCAGGAACTTTAGTAATATTAGCTATTACAAGAACTGCAACAAATAATACATATATAATTGCCATAAATGGCACTACAACCTGACTTACGCTTGCGATTCTCTTAACACCGCCTATAAGCACAAGTGCAACACAGACTGCAAGAATAAGTGAAGCGATTACTACTGACCATGAGTACTCGCCAAGAAATGGAATATTAACACAATGCTCATTATTCGCATCGAAAAAACCATTAACGGCACTTGAAATACCATTTACCTGACTAAATGTACCAATACCAAAAAGTCCAACACATACACCAAAAAATGCAAATAACTTAGCAAGCCATTTCCAGTTCTTGCCCATTCCCTGCTCTATATAATAGAATGGTCCGCCAAGACTGTGTCCGTCTTCTCCTATAACTCTGTATTTAACAGCAAGAAGACCTTCTGAATACTTAGTTGCCATTCCGAAAAATGCTGTTATAACCATCCAGAATAATGCACCCGGACCACCTGCACAGACTGCTGTTGCAACACCAACGATATTACCAGTACCAATAGTTGCACTTAAAGCTGTACATAATGCGGCAAAACTTGTAATTTCGCCTTCGGCCTCTTCTTCATTTTTAACCATCCATTTTAATGCTAAAGGGAGCTTTCTGAGCTGTAATAAACCAAGACGAACTGTCAATAATATTCCGCCAAAAAGGATAATTACCATAAGCGGCACACCCCATACGAAATTATCAATGTTCGCAAGAATCTGATTAATTGAATTCCACATTGTACTTTCTACCTTTCATATCTAAACTACAGCATAGTACAAGCCTATACTGTCCCAACACCGCAAATGCCGTACATTACTAAATACTTTGCTAATATGCAGACTTTTACTTAATGCATTGGAATTATAGACAATATTGCCTGAATAAATATAAAAGCAGAAATAACATTTTAGAATATACAACTTATCATATAACAAGTTATATTATACTTTATGCCTTCTCTGTCCTTTTGCCTGAGAGATTCATATACCCGCTTTATAAGAAGTCACAATGTTGTTATTAATAATGTTGTCTTATAATCACATTATTAACTGCTTATAAAGAACTATATGTTGCACCTTCGGCCTCTGTGTTTATCCAGAACTCTCCAGAGAGTCGATCCATTTACAGTTGCGCCAGCAGAGGCTGGCACCTGAGAGTGTTACTCCTTCGGCAGGCTTTCGCCGTTTTCCTGCAAACTTCATATCGAAAATTGCCTTATATTAATATAATCTTATTTTCTACATAATTCAACTTATTTTTACATTTTTTAATAATTATAGAATTTCCTATTACATAAAAAGGCAGTCACCGTGATTACACTCCTCCGCTGGATATACCAGAAAGTATGCTGTATCACTTTATGTGACTGCCATTTTATTATCTGCTTATATTATCAGCTTATATTATTAAGTATATAATTCTAAGCATTTTCTTTTCTTCTATATAATGTAAGACATATAACACCTGCACTAATCATAAGAACTGCAAGAAGAATTATTGTTCTTGTAACTGAGAGAGTATCAGCTGTAGCCGCACTGTCTTCTGCTGTTGCAGCACTGTCTTCTGCCACATCATTATTATCTGCGGCACTGCCATTTCCTGATACATTGCTCTTATCCTCTGTATTAGAATTAGCAACATCCTCATAGACTACAATATATGTTGAGAATCTATCAGTTGCAAATGTAAGTTCTCCTGTTGCTTCATCAAATGTGGCACTAAGAATATCTGATACCCCATTATGAATTCTTATTACACTATACTTCCTTGTCTTTGAAGAATCTTTATTAATAAGGTCTGAATTTAACTTAACCTTAATATTAATTGCACTGTTAAGTTCATATACATCAGACTTCTGCGAACCTATAATCTTCTGTAACTGGATATCAAGTATGCATCCAGCAGCCTGATTGTCCTTAATGTTACTATTAATAAGTTTCTTCTCATCTTCTGTAAGATTAGAACTCTTATCCTTTACAGTAAGTGCAATATCAACCTTTACACCATCTTCTGCCTGTTTAGCTTCATCTTCTGTAAGGATAGCTTTAATAATGTCTTCTGTTGAATCTACAAGTCCTGTTTCCGGTACTCTTTCATCTACCAATACTGAAACTTTAATATCTGTCTTAACATCAGAGTTATCTGAACCCGGCTTGTTGTTATCACCCGGCTTATTATCGTTGTCGCCTGGCTTATTATCGTTGTCGCCCGGCTTATTATCGTTGTCGCCCGGCTTATTATCGTTGTCACCTGGCTTATTATCGTTGTCGCCCGGCTGTGTATTCTCAAGCTTAGGAATAACTGTAATGTCTGCCTTGTCACCACATACTGTACAATGATGTGACTTGCTTCCTTCTTCTGTAGTAGTAGCTTCCTTATCGATAGTCCATTCTGTACTATAATTATGTCCTGCCGCTGGAATTACTTCTGTCTTAGTATCTCCACATACTATACAAGTATATAACTTTGAACCTTCTTCTGTACAAGTTGCTTCTTTCTGTACTTCACCATCATTCCATACATGTTCTGTATGTTCTTGCTTAGCTTCATTGTAAGAAGTCTTCTCCCACTGTAATGTTGTAAGTGTAAGCTTTCCTGCACCTGTATATGTTTTAACTTTAGTATCAAGTTCTGAAGCTGCATATAATGTGTAGCCAGTATAAGGAAGGTCTTTCTTGAATTCATCTTTATCCTGAACTAATGCTACTTCACCTTCTTTATCAGTATTAAGAGCTACCTTTAATTCCTGCTTTGCTCCATCCATCATATATATTGTATTAAATGCGTTAATATAACCTGCTGGACTGCTTCCGTTACCACTTATAAGTGCATTAGTTATACCTGACATATAGCAGTTCTCAAGTAACATATGAGCTCCACAGTTAGATGATGCACCATTACTTACAATTTTCTTAGCTAATTCCGGATTTGTCTTTTCTATATCAAGACGCATTTCTCTTAAATCCTGTGCATCCATAATACAATTGTATACATGTGCTGTACCATAACGAAGTCTTGGCATTCTATCCATCGAATTCTTATAGTAGTTATTAGCAAGTGTAAGTTTAATATTCTTAGCTGATGAATCATCATCAGACTGTCCTAATAAATGAGTCTTTTTCTGACCATAAGCATAATTGTATATCTGCTGATCTGTCATACCCTCTTCAAGCAAATGCTTATAATATGGGTAGTTATCTGGATTAGCCTTCATAGCATTCATCATTTCATCAAAGAATACATTATCTTCACTTGCTGGAAGGAATTCACACCATGATATTGTTATATTACTGTCATTAACTGGTGTCTTAACATCAATAACTCCATCATATGACTTATAGAAAGTACAGTGGTCAACCCATATATCAAAGCTTCCCTTTTCTATTGTCATATAATCCCAGTCATTACGATCATAAGCACCTTCTGTATAATCGTCCCACTCCCATATCTCATCAAATTCAATATTTCTTATGATGATATTATTAGAGCCTGTTATATCTATACATGTATGTGTAATCTTAGCTCCATTCTTAGAGTAGATTGTAAGATTACTCATATCTGCAAGCTTAAGCATTGATACACCTGTCTTTAAAAGTGTTGGGTGTGTAAGTGGCTCAAGCTTATGTGCTGTTATAAATGAGCTGTAGCTGTCAAAGTTATTAACTTCCTTATCACCAAGCGCAATATCTGCTGTAAGCTCGATTACTGATGCCTTACCACTCTTCTTTACACTCTGTATTGCATTAAGAAATTCTTCTGCTGTACCTGCTGTGTAATAGTTATCTGATGTTTCCTTTAATAATCCACCACCTGTTACATTAGCACTCTGTGCATAACCTTCCTGTGCATACTGTGCAAGTCCTGTATCATCACCTTCTGTCTGTGAATAAGTATCTGATACATATTCTTTCTCTACATATCTGTCTGTGCTGTCTGTCTTAACAGTACCTGTATACTTTGTTCCTATTGTATCTACTGATGTATATGGATCCCAGCCAAGATATGATGTTGAAGTCATTTCATTGGCTTTCGTAGCAGATATCTGTCTTCTGTTATTGTTAATTGCAAATGCAGGACCATAGCTTCCATACTCGAAAAATCTTGCATTGGCAGCCAAATTACCACTCATATCTGTATATGGATTAGAAGCATTCGGCTTTAATATCTTACCCATATAGCAGTTAATCCAAGTAATATAAGCATCTGCTCCCCAAGGTCTTGCAAGATAATACTTACTTCCTGAGCATCCCTCTTCTGAGAGAACCTGACAGTTAAAGAATGTAAGACCATATGTTGCAGAGGCTGATGCCTTAGGAGCTGATACATAGCCTGAATTCTTATTAGCATTGTAACGGAATACAAGCTTGCAATCATTAAATAATGCTCTAGGCTCATTACCATATATGAAATCCACATTACCAGCTATATAGCACTTGTAATAATACTGGGTGCCACCATTAGCACAAAGTGTATCCTGATAACCAAGTATTCTTAAGTTGATATATGATGTTTCATTGGCATCATTTCTTAAAGCATCTGCTGATTCATTTGACTTAGTACCATCACCAAGATAATTATAAGTATTCTCGATTGTAAGGTTCTCTGCCGAAAAGCCTGTTGCTGTCTTATCTATTCTTACAGCACATCTTAAAGACATATCTCCACCAGCTAATTCCTTAACATCATAATATATTCTTGTCTTCTCGCTATCCTCACCTATAAGTGTTATATAAGGAGATTTAACAACAAGATGTTCTTCATAATCACCTTCTTTAACAAGAATAATTACACGTCTCGTGTTATCAGAAGCAACTGAATCTACTGCCGCCTGAACTGTCTTATAAGTTGGTATTCCATTAACCTCCTCACCATCAGTTCCTGTGTATGCACTATCTACAACCTTGTTGTAATTAGTAAGATATACATAATTAAATGTTTCTCTAGTCTTGTTACCTTTCTTATCTGTGAATATTAATTCAACATCATTTCTTCCTTCTTCAATAGCAATGTCTTTAAATGCAAAGCTTTCTTTTTCTTTAACATCTGTCTTTGCTGCTTCACTGCCATTAACATAAAGCGTTGCTGTTACATTTTCTTCAACTACACCTTCAATTGTAATCTTTCCATTGTATACAGTGTCATATGACTTCTTAGTTATTGTATACTTAACAGCATCATCTTCATATACATATTTACCTGTATGTCCTGCTGTTGGAACAGTCCATAAAGTATCTGATGGGTTACTGTAGTTATCTACTTTTCCATTAACGTGTGAATAAGCTATTATATAATAGTAATATGGCATCTCTGCTGTTACATCTTTATCTTTATAAGCACATTCTGTAACTGTTGCTATCTTTGAAGCATTCTCTGCTGTCTCATCGTATGAATAACGATATACCTCATATTGGTCAGCCTTATCTACTGCATCCCATACAAGATCAACTGTATCTGCACTTGAAGCTATGCTTGCCTTTGGTGAATCCAGTGCTGCTATTACTGTTATTGCATCTGATTCAACATAATCATTAATCTCACCATTAATACCTAACTTACCAGCCACTCTGAACTTATAATCTCCGGCATCCTTAATTGAATACTTATATGTTGGCTCAGTAATGTCTGATGCAACCTTTTCCCAGCTCTTTCCGTTATCTCTTGATACTTCAAGCACATATAAACCATCGCCTTCGGCTGGTACTTCATCTGTCCAGCTTACTGTGATGTAATCTCTTGTATAAGCTGCTTTAGCTGTAACTTCCTTAACAACTGGTGCTGTACCTACTGCATTGTAGCATTTATTCTGGTCGTAAAGAACTGTTCCGTCCTGTGCTATATACTTCATATTCTGGATAGTTGCCTTAACACCTGCTAATACAAATCCATATGATACTGCTGTATTTTTCTTATCTGCATTAAATAAGAGATTATCACTTGCACTATAAGAATATGTAGCTGTCTTAGTCTCTCCACCCTTAGGTGTTGCTGTGATAACAAGAGCATCGTCTGTCTTTTCAACTGTAAATGTCACAACAGTTCCTGCTGGAATAGTTGTATCCACTTTACTTGAAGCACCTGCAAGATCTGATGGCTTCTTTGAGTAAACCATCTTAAGTGCATTAGAATTACGTATTCCTACGGTGTCTATATAATTCTTGTTAAATGCACCAAAGAATATACCATTAGTATTGCTTGAACCACACTCTGTAATTGTTATATCTGCTGTAAGCTTGTTGGCATCTGTAGTCTCATCAAATCCAAAGAAGCTTACTGTATTATTGATATTAGTTGACTTATCAGTGTTTGTAGTTGTATTTAATGTACCACCTGTCTGTGTAAGAACAAGTTTCTGTCCTGTAGGCTGTACAACAAGATTAGAAGCTGTACCATAATCATATGTCTTAGGCATAGCTGGCTGTTCATTATATTCAACATCCTTAGCTGCATATACTATAGATATTGAAACTATGTAAGCTGAACCTGTTGATACAATTTCAACTGTTCCTTCGCTCTCATCTTCATAATTATATACTGTTGTCACATCATCTTTTGATGCCGGCTCACCCGCTATTGTGTAAAGTGCATATGTACTTGCTGGTGCATATGATTTTACTGATATAGTACACTTTCCACTTACAGGTATTGTTATCTTAGCTCCTGTAGTAAACTGTGCTGAATTAGGGCTTGGTCCATTAGGAACTAACTTACCTTTTGTAGCATCAATAGCTAAACCATTGTAGTAGCCTGTTGTTCCCATAATATTATCATCATAATAATCACCATCATCACTCTTAACAAAAGACCAGCTTGTAACCTGCTCAAATATAAGCTTATGTGATGCTTCAGCACCCTTTACTGTAACTGTGTTACCTGACTTTACCTTGTATGGAAGTGCAAGGAAATCACCACCAAGTGTAAGTGTATATGAACCCTCTCTTAACTTAATAGCATCCTTATCTGTAAATACATATTCATATCCATCATCATTATTCATATATATGTATTTTACATTCTTGCCTGTTAAATCAGGTTCTTCCGGAAGACTTACTGTAACGGCATATGTTGGCTTAAGTCCTACAGTTATATCTAATTCTGCATCTTCTGAATATTTAATTCCATCTGATACAGAAGTTACTTCATAGTCATTAGCACCCTTTACGGCTAAACTATATGAAACACCTTTTTCAAACTTAGCTGTATATTTCCAAGTATCTGTATCAATAGTTACTTCTGGAACATAGTCTGTTTCCTCAGTTGTTGTAAATACAAGTTCAAGGCCTTCTGTATAATAACCCTCAGTAATGCCATTAATCTTACCTGTTACTGTGCAGGTATCAAGGCTAATGACAGTTAAATCTGCTGTAATCCTGGCAGCAGTCTCTGTACTTACACTATGTTTATAAATACCACTCTTAATCTGGTATGCCGGATTGCTCAGTGATATCTCATATTCCATAACTTCATCTTCTGCTGGTACTTCAATTGAATATGTACCGCTCTTGCCATTCTCTGCAACTGTTATATCTGATGTATATGTAAGTCCAGTTGTATTATTAGTCGCTACAACCTGCATATCAGATGGAATATCTGATTTAGATGTAATAGTTCCATTTATTACTTTCTTATTAAGTTCTACACATTCGATTGAAAGATTTCTAATGTATGTATTAGTTTTAACATCTAATGTAAGCTCTCCTTCATCTCCTGTAAGATAACATTCAAATTCCACATCAACATAATTTTTGTCAGAATTTTCAACACAGGAAATACATTCCATCTTTCTTAAGACCTTGTCACTTCCTGTTATATTAAGTGTATTTCCTAATATGCTGTCCTTATCTGTACCTACGTTCTTATTGACAGTAAGTTTAATAACAGCCTTATCTCCCGCCGCTGGTATAACTATCTTAGTACCAGTATTAACCTGGATTCTATTAGTTCCATCTGTTTTGGGTTGAAACTTACCTGATGTTGCATCAACATATAATACATCTTTATCACCATTAGTATAAGTTCCTGTATCACTTTGAATTGATGAAGTAGAACCCTTGCTTGATAAAACTGTTTCTGAATATCCCCATTCGGCTTTAATATCCCCCCCATCTGCGAATGAAGCAGATGTTGTCGCATAACTTGTTGATGAGTCAACCTTTATTGACTGAAAATAATTCTGAACATTTGTTGTAAGTGTTACCGATGAAGCACCTTTATCAACTGTTCCTTCAATTATGTAATATGCCCAGCCATTTCCTGACTGTTCTGTTATTTTAATATTGCTCATTCCTGTAAATGCCATATTATCAGCAGTTACTGCTACATATGCCCTTAATGTTATTGTACAGGTCTTAGCATTATTAACTATAGGAAACATTAATTCGGTGTTTGGATTAACCAGATAGTCACTAGACCTTTTAGTTATTTTACCTGAATTTGCATTTATTAATAATTCATCATTATTAGAATTAACCAGCTTACCTGATTTGCCGTTCAATTCCGTAACTGAATTATCATTATCGCCATCTGCGTACATTGTAGAACTTACTGTCCACTCTGCACTGGCTTTTTCTGCCGCTTTGGCTGTAATGCTAAACAAGCCCTCCGGCAATGAAAGTCCAGATATGATTAAAGCTAACGCCATAAACATAGCCGAACTTCTGCGAAACCATTCTCTTCTACGTCTTGATTTCATAGTCCATACTCTCCCTTTCTTAACAATACAATGTTTTGTAACTTTTACACAAAACTAATTGCCTATTTTTTATAAGATTACAACTTTTGACGAAAATGTACTACTGATTTTTATAGTTCTCAGGTACCAATTACTGAAATTTTTAGGTTTTGATGTATTTTTTGTGATACATTGCATAAAATCCGTGTAAACATTTACCAATAATCGTCTATATTACAAAATAATATATATTTATTACTGCTAATTATTTACACGGATGTTATACGCATATATTTAATTATTATCATTCTCTTAGTGTCACATCTATTATCTGCCTGCTTGTCTGGCAATTATATTAACTAATTCATCAGCATCTATCGGCTTTGCTATATGTGTATTCATACCAGCTTTAATGCTCCGTTCTATATCATCATAGAATGCGTTGGCACTCATCGCTATAATTATTACAGTACCCGCATCTTCTCTTCCTGACTTTCTTATCTTCTCTGCGGTTTCCAAGCCGTCCATAACCGGCATCATTATATCAAGGAGTATAACATCATACTCATTAGCATCTGAATTCATATATGTATCCAGTGCTTCCCTGCCATCGCTTACTCCAACAGTCCTTGCACCCGCATTATCAAGAATAAAGCTTACAATCTCCATATTCATCTCGTTGTCTTCTGCAACCAGCACTTTAAGCCCTTCAATTGACATCTGTGCATCATATTTACTATTCTTAGCTTCAGTCACGTTACGGTTAATTTTGAATGGTAATATTATTGTAAACTCTGTTCCAACATTCTGTCTGCTAATAAATTCAATTTCTCCACCCATTATCTCAATAAACCTCTTGGTTATTGCAAGTCCAAGCCCGGTTCCTTTATAAGCTGTTCTTGCATTGCTGCTCTCCTGTGCAAATGGCTCAAAAGCTATCTGCTGGAATTCTTCGCTCATTCCTATTCCGGTGTCTTCACATATGAAAGTAACCTTAACTGTATCGTCATCAGCTGCATTTTCACTATAAGAAAATCTTACAGAGCCATTCTGCACATTATATTTAATCGCATTGGATAATATATTCTGTAATATCTGCCTTAAATGAAGCGAACTGCCTATCAGATTGTCATATTCTATACTACCTCTGTCAACTGAATAATCGATACACTGTTCATCTGCCTGTGTCTCAATAACACTGCTGACCTCATTAATAATCTTCGTAAGCTCAAATGGTTCTTCTTTAATGGCAATCTCCCCCGACTCAAGCTTATTCATATCAAGAACATCATTTACAAGATCTAATAAAAAGCCTGAGGCTGACATAATCTTATCAAGACATTCTTCTTCCTTTTCCCTGTTGCCAAGATTGAACCTGCATATATCGACCATTCCTCTTATTCCATTAATAGGTGTTCTTATATCGTGGCTCATTCGCCTTAGAAAATCTGTCTTTGCAATATTGGCACGTTTCTCCTGCTCTGCCGCCTGTAGAAGCTGTCTTTTATATTCCATTTCCTGTAGCTGCATTTTGCTTTCGTCCTTGGCAATAACAAGCTGTCTTACAAACATGACAACACCTATTACCGCAATATAAACAAATAATGCAGCAGCAACCGCCCTGTTTCTTAAAGAATATACCTGCTTATCCGCAAAGAACGCATATATTGTATAATTCTCTATCTGCTTTCTCTTGCCATAGTAATAATCATTTTTGTATGGTACAGCTATAATACCATTATCATTTTCTTCCCAAGCTCCATCATATCTTTGCCTCAGTGCCTTCATATCAAGCCCCTGAAGCTCCTCGTCATTGGAATTAAGCACCTTGTCCTCATCTGATATATATACAATCCCATCCATATCAAACTCAAAACCTGATATGAGCCTGTCAATGCTTATATCTCCACTATTATCATAGCTTTCCTTCTTCACATATGTAATAACTGCACCTTTTGTATCTTTTCTTGCCGCTACAGCAATATCGGAAAACTCCTCATTCTGGCTTTCGGTATATGTTATGCTCCCTGACCTGGCATTAACTCTTGTTATATATACCTTCTGTGGGTGTTCAATGACATCTTTTACATTACTGTCGTCTATAACTGAATCAATATCCGTATATTCCATTCCCCTGCAATATTCACATTCACCCTCTCCGTCAAGAACAACTATTCCGTCAAGTCTCTGGTTATACATATATTCATCTAAAAATGTATCAATATCATCTTCATATTGCATACACCTTACTAATTCCTGTGTCTTATCAGAAAGCCTGTACAAGCTTTTCACTTTATCATTCTGTATAAAGTATTCATATGTATTAACTCTTGTCTGCACAAAATCCAGCACCCTGTCTGCTGTCTTATTAACCGTTTCATTGCTTATTTCGGTAAATATAACAGCTACTATTGTCAACAATATAAATCCTGTAATTATTGAAATCAAAAATGCTTTAACATCTGATATGCCCCATATTCTACTCTTATCTTCCATTAGTTCCCCCATACTGCCATACTAACGTCAACCCCATATTTCTCTGCTATGCTCTGTATTGTGCCATCAGCCCTCATTTCGTTAAGCACCCCGGTAAGCTTCTTATCAATTCCACTGTCATTATCAAGTGAAAATGCAATTCCCAGCTCTGACACACTTAATTCTTCCCGAAGCACACCAAAATGTTCCTCATTGGACTGTACAAATACATTCATAGCATTTTCGTGACCTGCTATGGCATCAACATAACCTTTTCTCATACTAGCATATAATTCTTCCATCGTTGACATACTATACAGCACACCAACCTGCGGCGTATTCGTATTGGATAGTATGTACTCTGGCTTGGAAGTTACCTGCACCGCCACTCTTTTGCCTTTAAGATCAGCAAGGCTTTCTATCCCACTGTTTTTATTAACAACTACTATCTGACGGCTGTACATATATGGACCAGCCCAGTTGTACTTATCCTCCCTGCCGGTCATTGTAAAACAGCCCCACAGGCAGTCTACCGCTCCCTCTTTAAGATATATGTCTTTGTTATCCCATACAATCTGCTTGAATACTGGCGTATAACCCATACGCCTGCAAGCCTCTCTTGCTATCTCAACATCAATTCCTGTAAAGTTGCCATCACTGTCAAGATAACTGTAAGGCACATAATTATCACTGCCTATTATAAGAGGCTTTAAATCATTACTTGAACTCTTAGAGCCGTTATTATGTATATTACTGCACGCCATAAGCCCTGCTGATACTATGGCAGACAATATACATATAACTAATTTTAAATAACTAATTATATT
>ULQC01028261.1_pt1 | contig 17444 bp, 7 predicted proteins | sample 1954091 | NCBI WGS metagenome assembly ULQC01 (sample SAMEA4835645, study PRJEB28245) | human gut metagenome | biome: gut microbiome; material: fecal sample | place: Denmark | collected 2008
GTCCAGACGCCACGATTGGCGTTGTCCGTAATCGTGAAGTCATAAGCACCGCCGGACGCAGAAACCTGGCACGCGCTGCCGCCCTTCCAATGAGCTTCCTTCCAACTTCCGGAAATCGGGTTGGAGCAGGAAACGTCGATGGTTCTGCGGAATGTGCGGCCCGGGTTGAAGTTGCTGCTCTCGGCAAGAGTGCCTGTAATGGTGTAGGTTCCCGGCACATTGAATGCGTAGGTGCTGCCGGCAGCCTTGGTCGACTTGCTGACTGCCGTACCACCTTCCACATTCCATGTCACCTTGGTAGCAATGGTATCGTCGCCTTCCTTGACGTTGACGGTGTCCGGCAGAGTAACGGTTCCGCCCGTGTTCACGGTCTTCGGGAGATCATCGCCGGTTTCCACAGTCCAGTTGACCAGCTTGCCCTTGGCGCTACCATGGTTGTCCCAATAGTTCAGATCCCAGCCGTCGGGCTCGCCTTCTTGAGCAGGATTATGCATTTCGATGGTGCCGTTCTCACCGATGGTCAGCGGCAGCCAAACATAGGTGGAATCGGCTTTACCGGAATCCCAACGGTCACCAAGGTAGATGAAGTGACCTTTCTCCTGGTCTACTGCGAGCACACTAGCCGACTGCGAACCGAATGTGGTGCCGCGGGTATCGCCCACAGACAACAGACCATCCGCGCCTTCCGGCATGTTGTTGTACCACGTGTTCTCGTTGGCATCGTCCTTTTCCACGCCACGGGTCCAGCTTCCCAGCATGGAGTCGGCGGTGTAGTAGGTCTGCTTGTTCGGGTCCCAGCCGGTTGCACCAGATGCGATGATGTTGTAACGCCCGTCATATTGGAATACGGCAGGAGCTTCCAGCGAACCATTTTGTTTGACGATTTGGAAATCTTCGCCACGCACCGGGGCATCCGTAGTACCGTCTGCAAGAATGTATGGGTACTGCCCGTCAGCAGAGTACTGCTTTTGTCCCTCGGACTGGTCCACATTCGTGGTCTTGACTACATTGGTGTAATCATCGTTAAGCTTGGCGATATACAGCGTGGCATTGGCTTCGGAAGAATACAGTACATAGGCACTGTCGTCCTTCGGATCCACGAACACAGTCATATCGCGGCTGTCACCGTTCTCACCCCAGCTGGGGTTACCTGCGGCTTCTTTCCAATTGTTCTGGTTAGGCAAACGATAGGCACCCACCATAGTGAACGGGCCCGCCGGATTGTCGGAAACAGCCACGCCCGCAAGTGCACGTGCATAGTTGGAACCGCCCGGCGTGGTGCTTCCATCGGAATGCCACCACAGCACGTATTGCTTGTTCTTCTTGTTGTAGATGATCTTCGGACGCTCGAAAATGCCCTGTACGGAATCAACCGCGCCATCACCATCCTGATCGGGGTTGGTGTTGAGGTACGGGAAGATTGCGTCGGCCTTGGCAGCGTCCACACTGCCGTCGGACTTGGTCAGGTTGTAGGCCTTGTCGAAGTAGGCGTAATCGGCATTGCTCTTATCCGTCAACTGAGATTTGCTGGTCACCGCACGCAGCGCCACACCAAGATCGGTCCAGTTGTATAGATCTGTCGACATATAAGCATGAACACCGGGGCTGTTGTCGTAACCGTTAGAACGGTCTTCGCCATACCAGTAGTAGGCGTCGCCAACCTTGACCACTTGGCCACCGTGCGCTTGGATGTGTGTGCCGCCATTATCATTGGCGTTCTTGGCATACCAATATGGCTGGAAGTAATCGCTAGCGTTCTTGCCCGGATCGGCTGTGGGCTGGAACTTGGTGTATGTCGGCACTTGGCCGATGGCAGGCAGGTAATCCACACCTGCCGCACTGGCACTTGCAGCGGCCAGCCCGCATGACAATAGCGTTGCCGCGGCGGTAATTGCCGCGATAAGAGCGCCCTTGCCCTTATTGTTTATCTTCATTGATTTGGTTCCTTGATTGATGATAACGGTTTTTTGAACAAACAGTTATGTCGCTATCCGCGAAGTCAGAAAAGGGCCGACAAATCAATATACCGATACTGAAAACTCAGTATTCAACTTGTCGGACCAATTATGCTCAAAGAGCGGAGGAACCGGCCGGCAATAGTCAATATTGCCGGCTTGTTCCTTCCCCCATTACTGCGCGAGGGTGCTATGCACGCTTGCGCAGCATGAACAATGCACCCGCGGCAGCGGCCAGCAGAGCGACAGCGCCAGCGATGGCGGCAACACTGGAACCGGTGTTGGCCACCGTGTTCTTGTTGCCGTTGCCGGTGGCACCGGGCTTGTTGGTGCTGCCGGGCTTCTGTTCTTCAGGGCCAGGGGCGACTGCGTTGGCCTTGACCGTGACGTTGAAGGTCGCGGTCACACCACGGTAGGAGACGGTAATCGCCTTCTTGCCTGCGGCGGTGGAGTCGAACGAGCCAATCGCAAGCTGCGGGTCGTCAAGAGCGACCGGCACTTCCTTGGTCTTGTCGCCACTCTGATAGACGGCAGTAACCTTCAGACCGGCGGTATCGAGCTTGTCGCCGATGGCGTACTCGATCTTCGTGGGTCCGGTCACCTTGAGCGAAGCCAAAGTGAAGGCTTTGAAGGTCACCGTGTAGGTCTTCGTCTCAGACTCGTCGGCTGAGGTCACCGTAATGGTGGCCTTGCCGCCAAGCTTGCCATTCTCAACCGCGTCGCCAGTCACCTTGACGGTGGCGGCATTGTCGGCGGCGAAGGCCTGCAGCACCGGGTTTGCCTCAGCACCGAACGGAAGATCAACTGTGTAGTCGGTCTTATCAGCAGCGAAGCCCTTGATGGTCTCGCCGTCAAGACGCAGGTCGCCCAGCGTGGCATCGGATGCCGGCTGCGGGGTGAGTACCGTGCTGTCTTGTGCGAACACCTGGATCTCAGCCACGTTGATGTACACCTTGGTGTCCTGCAATGTGTTAGTCAGGCGGATGGCCTTGGCCTTTACCGGGGTGCCGAGCACGAAGTCAACGGTCGGGGTGTCGGCGGCGGTGATGCCGTCGGAGCCAGAGCCGGCATCGCCGGCCTGTATCTTCCAGCCATCCTTGGTACCGACTCCATGCCATTCGCCAGCCTCATCCTGGTATTCCAGCGTCTGGCTCTTCGGCCAAGACGCACGACCATCGTAGTAGAAGAAGGTCTTCACTTCGGTGATGGTCTGAGCTTCGTCGAAGGTGAACGTGGCGACCGGGTCCACCGTCGAGGCGGTGGAAGCCCAAGTGGACCAACCCTTTGACGTAGTGTCACCATCGATGGCCTTGGAAGCGGAGGCACCCTCCTGGAAGTTCACCGAGAAGTTCGTGCCAGAGGCCGCGGCGATGTTCTTCGCAGCACCCTGAACCGGCGTCACGAATGCCTGAATTTCGGTGGCGTTCATGTAGTCGTTGTTCACGGTGTTCACAATGCGCATCTTCGTGGCATTCACTGTGCCCTTATCGGCCTTGAACGTCACCGTCTGGCCTGCGGCAGGCTTAACATCGCTACCGAATTGCATCCACGTCTCGCCATCAGTGGTGTACTCGGCCTTGGCGGAAGCCGGAGCCTTGTCACCATACGTAATGGTCACGCTGCTAAGCTCACACTCAGAGCCGAAGTCAATCGTGGCGGTCGGGCTGGCGGAATAGTCACCAGCAGAGTTCCACGTCACCCAGGCTTCAGCTGACGTGTCACCATCGGTGAGCTTCTTCCACTGATCGCCCTTGCTGTATTCCGTCTGCTGGTTGGTCACAGTCAGGTTGGAAGCAGTGTCGGCCACATTCTCAGGCGTGGCGGCGGTGACATAGATCGCGCCCTTCAGCGCAATCGTGGTCGCGTCGTCCAGCTGGTAAGTACCGGCCACGGCAATGTTGTCGCCAGCCTTGGCATCGGCGAGCTTGGTATCAAGCCCATCGAAGTTCCACGTAACCTTAGCCGCATCGCCCTCGAATGCAGGCGATGCCTTGACGTGCAGATACACCGGCGCAGCCTCAAGCGCGGCCTTCGCCTCGCTCGCACTGGTGCCGGCCAGCACTGTAGCCGATACCGGATCGGAAACGGTGAGCGCGCCAACGTAGACCGTAGCGGCGACATTGAACTCGTTGCCGTACACATCGGTGGCGGTAGCGGTGGCTTCGTAGGCGCCTTCCTTGGCCACATCGACCTTGGAAGTATCCCAGTTGGCAACCGTGGCCTTGCCTTCGCCCCAGGTGTAGTAGAGCGTGACTTCGGTCGGCAGCGCGGCCTTCTCGTTAACGGCGGTCTGCACGTTCACGGTCTTCTGGCTGGTCGGCGTTACATTGCGCAGAGTCCATGTCTGGTTGGCGGACGGCGAAGTGCCGCTCGGTGACTGCCACAAGCCAACCTTCGTGCCGACTGTGGTACCAGAGTTATCCACATCAAGGTTCGTCTTAGTCGCGGCATTGAGCAGCTGGTAGGTCGAACCATCGGAAGTGTTGAGAATCCACTTGGCAGCCAGGTCGGACTTAGCGGCCCCAACCGTTTCGTTGGAAAGCGCGTTCGTGCCATCCTTGGACACCAGCACCTTGCCTTCGGCGTTAGTAATCACATAAGCCTTGAGATCAGGGCGCTCGGAGTCGGCGGGCTGCTCGATCTGGGTAAAGGTCCAAGTCTGCTTCTTGGCGTTCTCGGCATCGGAAGCGACGTTGGCCAGGGACAGCGCGGAATCACCAGAAGTGGTATCAGCCACGGCCTTGCCGGACTGCTTACCAACGAGCTGGTAAGTATCGCCGGTCTCGACGGCAGCATCCTTAGCGTAGCCGGTCACGCCAGTGAGCTGGATGGAGGCGATAGAACGGGCGGGCACAGTGACCGTAGCGGTCTTGGCAGCCTTGTCAATCACCACAGAGCCTTCAGCTTGCTTGACGTTGCTGGTCTTGGCGAAGACTTCCGGAGTGGCGGAATCGACACCCACGTTCTTGTCTTCGGCAGAGGTTTCGGTGGTCAGATAGAGCTCACCGTAAGCGTTGTCGGCAATCTCGCCGTACTTCGACAGGTCGATGACGAAGGTCTGGTCAGAGGTGCCGGAGTTGCGGTGGATGACGGTCTGCGTCTTGCCATCGGCGGAGGTGGCAGTCATGTTGTTGTCTTCATCGTTGTTGGCGATGACCTTGTCGCCCGCGTGGATGAAGTGGGTGATGGCCTTGACGCCGTTGTACTTGGCGTTGGCAATAACCGTGCACGGTTCAAGTCCATCGGCGGTACCGCCGTTGTTGTTCACGCGACGCTCGGAGTAGAGCTTGCCGTCCTTACCGGCCACGGTGCAGTCGAAGTCAATCAGCACGGTGCCCCAGTTGGTGTTTTCACCGGCCGGGTTCACGTTCGAGCCCATCTGCATGTTGTAGAGGTCCTCGACCACCTGCCAGAAGGTGAAGTCCTTGGACTGCAGGCGGGTGACGTTGGAGCTGATCTTGCTCATCATGCCCAGCGCGTTGTCGAAACCGTACGGGTTGTAGGAGCCGGACTGCCAGGAGCCGTCCACCTCGCTCATCGACAGCTTCTTGCCGTCTGCCTGAGCGATATCGCGCGATTGCATCTGGCTGCCGTCGGAGTAGGCGTGAACATTGTACTGATCGATAAGGTCCTTGATCGCCTGCGGGTACTGGTTGTACGACTTGACAAAGTCAGCGGAGTTTGTAGCATCAGTGGCTGCGATGATGGTGTCATCATTGTCCTTGAGCGCCTCAGCGAGTGCGGTAATCGTCTGCTGCTGCTGGGCGTTATTGACATGCATACCCTCCTGCGGCTTCTTCAGCGCGTTGGAGTATGGGGTGACGGACTTATCTTTGTCGGAGTAGTACTTATCCCAGTAGTTGTTAATGAGCTTGGTGTTGTCATCGCTCTCATCGGTGTACTTCGAAGCCATGTCGCCCGGAGTGCCCCAGTAACTGGTCTCGGACTCGTTGAACGGCTCGACCGTGTCAACGTTTGCGCCAAGGCTTTCGAGGTGCTCGACGTTCTTGGTCATGTACTGAGCGAATTTCTCAGGGTTTGCAAGATTATTGCTACCGGAGTTGTATCCACCAGTGGCGTAACCGCTGTTGGTCAGGAACCACGGAGCGGAGTTGGCGAAGGCCTCTACATCGGTGATGTCGGGGTTATCGCCGGTGGCACCGCGCTCAATCCACCAGTCTTGGGCGGCGGACTTGGAGAAGTCATACTGGTTGTCGTCAGTCGGGTCGAATGCCGCAGCCAGCTTGTCTTTGTCGGCCTGCTTGGTGGTTACGCCATTGCCATACGTGCCGGAGCCGGTGGCGTCATCTTTCCACGTGCCAGGCACGGCAGCGCCTTGGCGCATGAATGGGTAGCCGTAGGCAACATCGGAGGCATTGCCGCCGCCCACGTTGTAGCGGGCCATGTTCAGGTCCAGTCCTTCATCACCGAAGATGGACTGGTAGAACTGTTCGCGCAGCTGTTTGCCGTATTCCACAGCCTTAGCCTTGGAAGCGTCATCGCCGAGATTGGTGGTGATGGCCGATTCCTCGCCGAGGCTGCCGGTGGCGTTGGCGAACCAAGCCAGCGAGGTGCCCCAGCCATCGAAACTGTTGGCATACCATGGGTTCGGGGTCACGGTAATGGCATCGTTATCAGCCGCATACGCAGTGCCGGCAACCGCAAACGCCCCTCCTCCCACTAGTGTTGCCGCCGCAACCATTGCAGCAAGCGATTTGCTCAGTACCTTCATTGGTCTCCTTAGTGTTCCTGCTGTCCGCCTTATACCGGAAAAATCGGCCTTTGCTTCACTGAGCCGGCCTCTTTGCCTGATACATGACCTACGTCGACTCCTTCTTTCGGCGCAGCCAAAATGTTTACGCAAACATTTTGATATGAGCGATTTTATCACAAAACCGTCACCCAGCAAACAACTTCAGAGACCACAAACGACGCACAAAGTCATGAGCCATTCGAATTGCGCTGGCCCAATCGCTACGAATCATATTTGCCGTAGCCCTTAAGTGAATCCCACTGCATCGAGATATCGCGCCCGCTATCCCTTCCGATAACGCCGACCACGCGTGTTGCCTTCAGCAATCAGCTTTCCTTGCGCAACTAAACCGTTTAGGAATTTGCGGACTGTTCTGTTATCGAGCTCTGTTATCTTGGCGAGTTCAGGTACAGTCACATAGTCAACCTCTGTCAAGCGTCGATTCATCGCCGACAGCATCGCTGCCCGCGAATCAATTTCACCCGATGCGGTTGCATCTGCTTTCTTACCATCCACACGTTCCCCGCCAATGAGCCTCGCACCCTCTTCGGCATCTTTCTCAACTACAGATCTCACGCTAGCAAAACCAGAACCATCCACGGTCTTCAGCGCAGGAACAATAGGAATCGTCGCCTCGAATATGTCACCATCGCGGAACTCAGGCTCTCGCTCAGTATATTGCCGGGACGCTCTTATCAGATTCCGCAGTCCGCTACCCAGCTGCTCGGCTATGCCGGTCTGCACAAACACATTAGCGATAATCGGATTCTTTGGCATTGGCGTGAACTCGCCCAGCTTCATTCGACCTTCAAAGAATGAGCGCGAAGCATTAACCGTCCGGATGGATTCATTATCAATGGTGACACGCGCCACCACCGGACTGGAATACTCCCGATGCATGAGGCTGTTTGCCACCAATTCACGGGCGATCATCGTACGCGGGCTCACTCGCTTATCGCCCTTTAACACAAAGCGGTCAGGCAGATTCCGCTCAGTAAATTCACGGAGTTGCTCGTACGAATCGAACAAGTTGGTCCGCACCATAAGTCGGTCATCGTATCGGTCAATATTGTCTCGCCGAACCACGGCATCAGTAATATACGCTGGGCAAACCGAGGAAATGACTTCATCCTTGCCCAAGAGCAGCACTGCAGCAAGATTAAAGCCCTCTTCGCCGGTCGTGTAATCACGATCGTATAGCTTGGCGCTGCGGAACAGTTCTTCGTCAGACATAGTTCCCCAAGGGTGCCCAGCTCGCTGAGCGACCGCCAGCTGCCGCATTCGCGCAATCAGCTCAGGACGCAAATCAAACGGAGTCACGTAACGGAAAATTCGCCGTTCGGAATAGTAGTTCTGCTTGCGAATATACATTTGACTAATCTGGATATCGCTTTCGATGTGTGTATCCACATCAGCAATGCGATCAAACACTGCGCCCTTGAACCGCACAACCGAAGAACTCGGAGCTACCCAAATACGAACAATAATCCGTTCGTCGTACTCGATATGTTCCGTTTCCACCATTGGAGCCGGTTCGAACATCTTACGATTAGACACTACGTTGACAACGTTGCGCTCTATCTCACTAACGCGCTTAGAATCGACGCCGAGCACTTGACCGTCATCGTCAACGCCAAGATAAATGCTGCCACCAGAACGATTGGCGAATGAGCATACAGTCTCAAAAGTATCCGTATGAGGCAATTCGCTGCAGCGCTTGAACTCGACCATAGATGATTCACCGGCCTGCAGCACTTGCATAAGTTCATCCTGCGTCATCGCATTCCGCCCTTCATAGCGATAATTCATACATTAGGACATGGCACTTATCGTATTTTAGCATCTAATTAGTACATTAGGACATTGTTTTATGTCCTAATGTACTAATTAGGCGGCTAATTGTACTAATAATTGCACACTGATGTACTAATCCGATGATCGAATGCACTAATTGTCCGCGCAAATGCACTAATCGGATGACCGAATGTATCAATGAGACCTATAGGCAGCCGATTGGCTGACGATCAGCCCAGTCATTGGCTATCGGCCGCTAGCCAGTCAGCCGCCAACAGCCAACAGCCACCCAACTAATAGCCGCCAGCCAATCAGCCCGTCCAATCACTCCTTGTGTTCCAGTGCGGCCTTTAAATCGCGGCTACGGTAGCGTTCGCGCAGCATAGAGAATCCACCGAAGCCCACAAGCCACACCAGGCCGGCAATCGCGGAATTGCGCGTATCGTCCGCAAGGAACAACGTCAGGTAGATGAACACGAAGAACACGATTGCCACCGTATTGAGCACCTTCCAAGCGGGCATGACGAACCCGTCCGGAATGAAATCAGCGGAGCGACGGTACTTGCGGTGTGCCATCAGCGTCAGGATGTAGATGAACAGGAACACCGCGGAGCTGGCGGACGAGAACAGCACGAACGCTCCGGACACGCCGGGGATGGCGTTGACGATCGGCGACAGCAGTATCAGCGCCGCGGACACCAGGATGGCGCGGGCCGGCACCTTGCGATCGGACACCTGACCGAGCTTGTTGAGCGTCGGGTTCGGCGACACCTCGGACAGCTGGTACAGGTGGCGGCCAGCCGAGTACAGCAGCGAGTTCAGCGCGGAAGATGCGGCGGTAATCACCACGAAGAACACCAGCGCAGACGCCCAATTCAGCCCGGCATACTGGAACATCATAATGAACGGGGATGCGAAGGAGCCGTCCTTGTTCGGCTTGAACGAGGTCCACGGCACAATGCACATGATGGCCACCAGTGCGCCCACATAGAAGATGAGCACGCGCACGATAATCTCGTTGATGGCCTTGGGCAGCACCTTGCGCGGATTCTTGGTCTCGGAGACGGTGACGCCCACGAATTCAATCATCTCGTAGGCGAAGAACACCATCTGGAAGCTCATGAGGAAGGCCATCCAACCGTTCGGCGCGAACGAGAAGTTGGCGAACAGGTTGTCGAATCCGGCGTGGCCGGCCGGGCTCACGTGGTCCACGCCGTGAATCTGCACGGCTGGGTAATGGTAGCCGATCACGATCATGACCACGGCGGTGGCGATCATCGCGCAAATCAGCGTGATCTTGATCATCGAGAACCAGAATTCCACCTCGCCGAACACCTTGACGGCAATCAGGTTGATGGAGACCAGCGACACCAGGAAACACAGCTCGATCAGCCATTTCCAATGGGTCAGGTCGATGCCGAACGTGTCGAAGAAGGTGATGAAGTACGTGGAGACGGCCGTGATCTCGGTCATGCCCAGCAGCACGAGCGCGGCCCAATACGTCCAGCCGGCGAAATGCCCCCACCCGTTGCCAAGGTAACGGGTGATGAAATTGATGAAGGTGTGCTGGCTGGGGTCACGGTACATCATTTCGCCGATGGCGCGCATCAGGAAGAACATGATGACACCGACCAGAATGTACACGAAGATGATCGAGGGGCCGGTTAGCGAGATTGACTTGCCCGAGCCCAGGAACAGGCCGGTGCCGATGGTGCCGCCAATGGCGATGAACTGTACGTGGCGATTGCTCAGGCCACGCTCCATCTCGTTGGTCTGGTCCAGGCTTTCGACAGACTTGAGTTTGCCCGTAGCCTGCTGTGTACCACCATTCACATTCGTATCGGCCATACTGATTTCATTTCTCTTCTCTGCCGCCCGATTGTTACGCACCAGACGCGATACTCGTTCAAAACAAGTTCAAACTGTATCACCGAAATATGTCACGAAAACCGCTCAGCTCAAGAATACATGCGATGATACTGTAAATATTCCGCCAAAAAGTTCAATTCATCAACACCAAATTGAACTTCTACCTCTATTCCACGGACTTGAGCGAGCTGACCGGGTCTACGCGATCGAGCACTGGGTTGGTGAACAGCTGCACCAGCAGCGCGAACGCCAGCGTCGCCACCACGGCAATCGCATAGCTGTACCAGTGCACTTCCACTTCGAAATACAGCGACGGCATATTCAACGCAGCAGTCAGTAATCCGCCTATCCACCTGCCAAGCGGCAGACCAACCACCACACCCATACCGGTCAATATCATCATCTCGCGGTTCACGTAGTTGTGCACCTCGCGGTCATAGAAGCCCAGCACCTTCAGTGTGGCCATCTCGCGGATGCGTTCGGACACGTTCGTATTGGCCAACGTAAACAGCACCACCAGCGCCAGGCCGCCGGCGAGCCCCACAATCAGCGCCACCACGGCACCCATCAAATCGAACTTAAACGTGGCGGCCAGATGCGCACAGCTCACGGCCTTGAGCACCGACGATTCCTCGCCCAACCGATCCGCATATTCGGCCTGTTCGGTCTCGGAACCTTTCAGCTTGGCGAGCATCGCGTTCCACGTCAAGGTCGAGGCAGTGCCATCTCCCGAAGCCGAAGACGTCACACCGTCGGCCGCAAACTTCTGGTCGTACAGTCGCTCACTGATGTACACATCAGAGCCGATGAGGTTGCGCGTCACCGCCGCAACCTTCACCTTGGCCCGCCCGCTGCCGCCATTGCTCAACGTGACGGTGTCGCCCGCATGAATATCCAACGAATTGGCTGCGGACTTCGCCACAATCACACCACTATCGTCCAGCGCTACAGTGCCGCCACCCGCTTTGCCGAAGATATTGGGCAGCTCGAACCACCCATCGTCACCGGCCTCTTCCAGCGTGACCATGTCGTTCAGTTTGTTCAACGAATTGTTGGGCACCGTCATCAGCTGCACGGTTTCGCTTTCCTGCGCCGCATTGCTCATCTCGCCGCTATCCACGCGCAGATTCAGCGTTTCGGTGGCCCGGCCATCTTGTGCCACCTGCTTGCGCATCGCGGCGGCGTCATCGTCATTGGCCACCACCATCAAGTCATACTGGTAGATCTGCTCATATTGCTTGACGCCAGTCGTGTCGACGGTGTCGTTAATCGCAAATCCGCAGATAATCAGCGCTGTGCAACCAGCCACGCCGCCCACGGTCATAATCAAACGCGACTTGAATCGGAAGATATTGCGCGCAGTGACTTTGCCGAGGAAGTTCAGCCGGCTCCATACCGGGCGAATCCGCTCCAACAATATGCGAGCGCCCGCCTTCGGCGCCTTCGGGCGCATCAGCGCGGCGGGCGTGTGCCGTATCTCCTCGCGGCAGGCGAGCGCGGTGACCACGCCCACACCGACCACGAACAGCACGATGCCGGCCGAGCCGTACAGCCAGTCGTATTCAAGTCGCACACCGGGCAATATATACAGTCCCTCAATCACCACCATCAGGAATGCCGGGATGCCGAGGAATCCGACCAGCAGACCGATGCCGCCGCCGACCAAGCAGGCGAGCAACGCGAACAGCAGATACCGGCTGGACACGGCGAGTCCGCCATAGCCGAGTCCAAGGTAGGTGCCGATAAGTCCGCGATCTTCCTCGACCATGCGGGTCATGGTGGTCAGGCTCATGAGCACGGCGACCAGCAGGAACACAATCGGGAATGCGCGGCCGATGGATTCGATGGAACTGACATCTGATTTGAGCGAGCTGAATCCGTCGATCGAAGCGCGCGTCTGCACATACCAACGTGCGTTGGCCACATCGTCGATGCGCCGTTGCTGCTTGGCGAATTCGCTTTCCGCTTCGCTTCGCATCGCATCGAGTGCAGACTGCGCATCATCCAGTTTCGCCTTGCCGTCCGCGAGCTGTTGTTCGCCTTCTTTCAGCTGCCGCTCGCCTTCTTCAAGCTGCCGCTTGCCGCTGGCCAGTTGGGCGGCCTGCGCTTCAAGTTGCGCCGACTGGGTTTCGAGGGTTGCGGCATTCGCTTCGAGTTCCGCGGATTTGGTATTGAGCTGTGCCTCTCCTGCAGCCGCTTCCTGTTCCTTGGCGGTCAGTTGCGCGTTCTGCTGGTCCAAGGTGGATTGTGCGGGGGCAATGGTTTCGTTTAATGTGCGCTGCAAATCGGCTTTCTGCTGGGCCAGACTGTCTCGCTGCGTTTGCAGTTCCGTTTGCTTGGCGGTCAGCTGTTGCCGCAGATCGCTGATTGACGGCACTTCAGGCACGGTAATGCCAAGGCGCGCGAGCAGTTGCTTGATGGCCTGCCATGTGGGTGAGTTGAGGTCGATATTCGGGTCAAGTTGCGCCAGTAGATTGTTGGCCTGTTGAATCATGGGCAGCATCTGATCAATTTGCGCCATGCCTTGGTCGATTTGGGTAATGCCCTGTTCGATTTTCGTGCGATTGGCGGTCAGTTCCGTTTGCGCCGCATCGAGCTGTTTGCGAGCCGAGGTGAGCTGCGTTTTGCCTGATTCGAGCTGGGTGCGCGCTTCGGCTATCTGCTGGCGACCTTGCGCGATCTGTTGACGGGCCGATGCAATCTGCGCACGTCCATCGGCGAGCTGCCGTTCGCCATCGGTAATGGTTGTCCTGTTGTTCTCCAATTCGGTACGGCTATCTTGCAATGTCGTTTTGTTGGCTTCCAGCTCGGCCCAGTTGTCGTCGATCTGCTTCTGGGCTTCGTCCAGCTGCTCGTTGGCCTCGTCTTTGGCATCATCCAGTTTGCGCTGCGCGCTGGAGACGATCTGTTGACGACGGGCTTTCTGGCGTGTGGTCTGTATCTGATGTTCGATACGGTCGGCCACGGTTTTGACGGCTTCATCGTAGGCATCGGAAAACGTGTCAAAATCGGACGCACCAGTGACGGCAACCGATATCGCAGTGTATATATTGCCGGTCACGCCGTCGCTGGGTGCAAAGAACGTATAGTCCTCGGATGAGGTGGACCGGAAGGAGGTCATGCCCGAATAGCCGTCTGGATTGTTGAGGTCGCGCGGGTCAAGTACGACGCCGGTGATGGTGAGTTTCGTGGGGAACTGCGGGGATTGCTCGGCGTCGGCGTCCGTATTGGCGGCGGACTTCGCATCGGATGCCGAGGCATTGGCGGCGGCACCTACCGTATCGGCATTATTGGAATCGTCATTGGAATCATTATTGGAATCGTCAGTCTCCGTGGCCGCTACCGATATGACGGATGAAGAGGTGTCTTGTGGCGTCACAGTAATGGTGCCGCCAATCTTGAGTCCGCTATCGTTCAGGAACTGCTGAGTCACCGCCACTTCGCCGGCCTTGTTCGGCAGTTTGCCTTGTTGCAGGTACGGCTGATCAAGCCCTTCGGTACCGATTTCCTGCATGGTCACGGTTTTCTTGGTGCCGTCCACCAACGTGGTCACCGTCTGAGAACGTTCGGGCTGCACGGTTTGCACACCGTCGATTCGGCGCAGTGCCGCCGCATCATCATCGGTCAGGCCGTATGTGGATAGCACCTGCAGGTCATGCAGTCCCTGCTGACCGTAAAAACGACCAGCCGCCAGAAAAGCATCGCGGCATCCGGCGTAGATACCGGTCAGCACGGCCACGCCAAGCAGCGTAATGACGGCGATCGAGACGAACCGCTTCCAGCTGCGCAGCCAGCACCGCAACGTGTCTTTGGCAAATACCGCAGAAACGCCCGCTCCTCGACCGCCGTTATCGTCGAGGTTCGGCCGTTTCACAGACTGTTTCACGGATCGCCTCGCTTGTTTCACGGGACGTTTCACAGAGTGTCTTGCAGCGAGCATCGCCAATCACCTACCATTCGATATCGGCGATGGGCTGCGGCGTTGCGTTGACCTCCTCGCTGGTCACCTTGCCGGAGCGGAAGCGAATCACTTTATGAGCCATCGGCGCAAGCGCGGAATTATGCGTGATGATCATTACGGTCATGCCTTGTGTTTGGCAAATATCCTGCAGCAACTGCAGCACTTCCTTGCCGGTCTCGTAATCGAGCGCACCGGTCGGTTCGTCGCACAACAGCAGCTTCGGCTTTTTGGCAATCGCGCGGGCGATGGATACACGCTGTTGTTCGCCGCCGGACAGTTGTGCCGGGAAATTCCCCATGCGCTCCCCCAGTCCGACCTTGTACAGGGTTTCCGCCGGGTCGAAATGATCGGGGCAAATCTGTGAGGCAAGTTCCACGTTCTCCAGCGCGGTCAGGTTCGGCACAAGATTGTAGAACTGGAAGACAAAGCCGATGTCGTTGCGCCGGTAGGTCACCAGTCCCTTTTTCCGCAGGCCCGTAATATCGCGCCCGCCGACCACTACGCGGCCGGTTGTGGCGGTATCCATGCCGCCCAGAATGTTCAATGCCGTGGTTTTGCCGGCACCGGACTGTCCCAGAATCACGCTTAATTCGCCTTGTTCGGCGGTAAAGCTGGCCTCGTCGAGCGCGCGAATCACACTGCTACCAGAAGGATATTCCTTGACCACATGGTCGAATTCGATATACGCCATCGCACACCTCCAACGCGCTCGTGGCAGCCACCTAGCCCCATAGGCCCCGCCAAAACTTCCTGCTATACTCAAGTAAAACAACACTGTGTCGGTTCTGCAACCAACAGTTGGATTGTGGGTTGTCGGAATTTGGGGAGAAGGCCATGGCCAAAGAATTGACGGAAAGCCGCCGCACCCGCTACACGAGACGTGCCATGCAGGACGCGCTTATCGAGTTGCTGCGCAATCAGCCGCTCGGCTCCATCACCGTTAAAGCGTTGTGCGAGCGGGCCGATGTGAATCGTTCCACGTTTTACGCGCATTATGCGAGCATCGAGGAACTGCTGCACGACATTGAAGACGAAACCATGGCCTGGGTCACCACCGCACTCGAACAGCTACTCGCCCAGCCAGATTCTGCCGGCATCGAGCATGTTATTGAGCGCATCTGCCAGTACATTGCCGACAATCGCAAGCATCTGCAGGTATTGATGAGCCCGAAAGCGGATATCGGCTTCCAGCAGCAGCTGCTGGGATTGATTTACAGCCAGCGCGGCGTAGGCGAACAGTTGCAATCTTCGGCGGGTTACCCAGCCGAGGCGCAGATGCGTATGCGATTCGCCGTGTCCGGCAGCATTGGGCTTTTGCAATATTGGCTCGCCACCGATCTCGCGGCCTCTCCCGAATCGGTGTCCCACACCATCTTCACCATGTGTATGCCTGCCACGCAGTGAACACGGTGAATTCAGTGAACTCAGTGAAGCGTGCGGTTTCATAAGCATCGCTCGCTATAGCTTCGCCTGCTCACCGGCCGCGCCCACGCCCGCGCTTGCGATAGCGCACAAATAGACGATTGACCATTTCTGAGACGATACGGCGGCATAGAATAACGAACGTTGCGCATCGCGGCAAGCCCCGCGTGCGCCAAAACCCAAGAAATGTGAGAGAAGGGCACAATGAGTACTGCTGATGCGCCTAAGAAGCCGCGCGAAACCGATGACGTGCCGGTGCCGGCCACGCTGCGCAAGTCACTGAAGAACCGTCATATCCAGCTGATTGCACTGGGCGGCGCCATCGGAACCGGCCTGTTCTATGGTTCCAGCGAATCCATCGCGCTGGCCGGCCCCTCGATTCTGCTCGCCTACTTGGTTGGCGGCTTCGCAATCTTCATGATCGTGCGCGCGCTGAGCGAAATGTCCGTTGAGGATCCGAAGGCGGGCGCGTTCAGCTACTACGCCACTCGCTACTGGTCCAAGCGCGCCGGCTTCATCTCCGGTTGGAACTACTGGTTCAATTACATCCTCGTCTCGATGGTTGAGCTGTCCGTGGTGGGCAAATTCGTAAACTACTGGTTCCCGGCGATTCCGACATGGGTGTCGGCGGCCGTGTTCTTGGTGATTATCTGCGCCGCCAATCTGCTGGGCGTCTCCAAGTTCGGAGAGTTCGAGTTCTGGTTCGCCATCATCAAGATTGTGGCCGTGATTGCCATGATCGTCGGCGGCCTGGCCGTCATCATCTTCGCTCTGCCCACCGCATCCGGCATCAAAGCGAGCTTTGCCAACTGGTTCACCTTGGAAGGGGGCTTCTTCCCGAACGGTCTCATGGAGCAGACCAAAGACGGCACCTGGACCGGCCTGTTGATGGCGCTTGTCGTGGTGATGTTCAGCTTCGGCGGCACCGAGCTCATCGGCATCACCGCCGGCGAAACCGAGGACCCTCGTCGTACGATTCCCCGCGCCACCAATGACATTATCTGGCGAATTCTCGTGTTCTACATTGGCGCGCTCGGCGTAATCATGGCCGTCATACCGTGGAACACCATCGGCGGAGACGATGTTCCCAGCCCGTTCGTGCAAATCTTCGATTCCGTAGGCATCCACGCGGCCGCCGGCATCCTCAACTTCGTGTGCCTGACCGCTGTGATGAGCGTCTACAACTCCGGCCTGTACGCCAACTCCCGCATGCTGTACTCGCTGGCCAAGCAGGGCAATGCGCCCGCGTATCTGGGCAAGCTCAACGCCAAGGGCGTGCCGGTGACTGGCGTGCTGACGTCCGCCGTAATCACCGCCATCGCCGTGGTCGTGGTGTTCGTGTGGCCTGAGTTCGCGTTCAACTATCTGATGTCGATTGCCACCATCGCCGGCATCATCAACTGGACGATGATTATGTTCACCGAAATGAAGTTCCGTAAGGTGGTCGCCGCGGGCGGCGCTCCCGAGGATTCCGAGCTGGCCGGCAAGTCTGGCAAGGAAGCGCTCGACGCGATTCACTTCAAGCTGCCGTTCGCCAAAGTAACCCCGTGGGTGGTATTGGCGTTCCTGGCACTGGTCGTGGTGCTGATGTGCTTCTCCGCCAGCTACCGCGTCGCCGTCATCGCCGGCGTGATTTGGCTCGCCATCCTCTTCGCCGCCTACCAGATCACTCAGGCGAAGAGATAAGCCC
>ULQC01063446.1_pt1 | contig 16914 bp, 7 predicted proteins | sample 1954091 | NCBI WGS metagenome assembly ULQC01 (sample SAMEA4835645, study PRJEB28245) | human gut metagenome | biome: gut microbiome; material: fecal sample | place: Denmark | collected 2008
GTAGAATTTAACCTCGAATAAGAGGTCTGTATACCAATATCAATAGATTTTGAAAAAGCACCCCTAAGGGAGCTCTATTAAAGTTCCCCTTTTTTACCACCGATATGAAAAAGAAATTTTCTGCTAATTTATGATTGACTTTTCATAGCTGGTCTCTTATCTCTTAATTTTTTATTATCAAACATTATATTACTTTTTATTATATATCATTCGTTTTTCTATGCATAGTTTTATTAGGCATACATTTTATGTTTTTCATCAAAATAGCTATTTATTTACCATATCTTTACCTTCTTCTATCCCCTCCTATTCCTACATCCCATAACTACATCCTTGAATGAAAAACTAAAACTCAACTGAAATATCGTCTGATTACACAAAATCGATTTTTGACTCCAATTTCGACTTATATTGTCGTGCCTTCTTTCTAAAAAGATGCTATAACTAGCATATTCTAGACTGCGGGTATATCAAAAATTGCATAGCAAACAGACGGCTGGCTAATTCTTATGCAAAAGTAAACACGACCCGTCTGATAACACCTATTGACAAATCGATTACTACCTGCATTTAAGTCTTTTAGTTACTTTTCAACAAATAAGTCTGGCATCAAATGCACTTCATCGGGTGGGATGAGGTGCATTTTTAATAGCCTCATTAGCTCGTGAAAATCTTCATCATCTGTTGTATGCTCTAACTCATCCACTTTCTTGAATTCACTGCCATTGTCGGTCAATATAACCGGAAATAATCTCCGAAATACTTCTATTCCAAGTCCTGCCTCAAGATAGTCAAACACCCTTTTTACAGATTCTGCTTTCCCATCTGGCATAAGAAAAAGTAGCATTACATTGTTCTTCCTGAATATCATAGTAAGAAGTCTTTTCCCTTGTTCTCTCACACCTTTTACAGTATCCATTTCTACCACTTCATCTTCTGTATACTTGACTTTCATCGCATACTCAAAATCAGTGTAAGTTCTGCCTTGACGAAACTCCATATTTGCAAATCCAAGAGATGGTTGATGACCTTTTCCTCGTCTCTTATACCTGGTTTTTCTACGTAAGTCTATGTTTTTTATTGTCAATTCACCATCATCTATGTAGTTATAGAGAGTTCGCAAACATACCGGCATTTCACTTTCATGCTCAGCATATATATGCGTAAGAGGCTGTCCCTTTTTAACAAGTCTGGTAATCAATTCATCCATTTCAGATTTCTTTTTATCAGAAATACGAATCCCTCGTCTGCTTTCACTCCGTCTTCGTGTAACAGATGCATCAGCATGCCTTGCACTATAAATATATGCTAATTCCAGTTTCTATCGCAATCCTGTCAGACAGGTCCATCTGTCCTTCTTTTTTGTAATAAGCCATATCTGCTCCTTCCTAGCAGATAGTAATCGATATCTTAACTATATCACGTCTGCCAGAAAGCCATTGCAAAAGTAAATTAGACTTTTTTAGCCATTTTCAGTTGTCAAAGTACAGGTTTAATTTTTCATTTTACTCCCATAACTACATAATTCTACACCTATCAATGTCCAATTTTCTCCACACAACCCAATCTCCTTAATACCCCCATCCACCTTCGCCCCACATAAAAAGACCGGCAACAGACGCTCCCATAGTCCACTGCCGGCCCACACTTTCATCAAACCTGCTTATACAGGCTTTCACAACTCTATGTCTAATCCTAATCCAATACCATCACACTCGCTCAAGCCCCACCCCAATCTTCAAGTTTCTCTCCGTCTCCACCCTATCAAACTTAACCACATAGCACCCTATATCTCCCCTGATACCGGTTATCGTGCCCTCACCGAACACCTTGTGTCTCACCCTGTCTCCGGGCTTTAGCTCGGTGTCCAGCGGCATATAGCGGCTTTCATTTGCGGCTATGTAGCTCTTGGTGTCATCGACAAGGCGCTGCGGAAGCTCGTTCACGTAGTCGATTGCTTCCCGGTCTATGTTGAAGATAAACCTGGAAGGATATCTAAATGAATCATCGTAGTTTAGCCCCTCGGCATCGCTGATGTACAGACCGCGCTCCGCTCTGGTACATGCCACGTATGCCATGCGTCGTTCCTCCTCGAGCATCGCCTCAGTGTCCACGTGCTTGCTTGGGAATATGCCTTCATTTACACCGCACACGAACACATATGGGAACTCCAGGCCCTTTGCGGTGTGTATGGTCATCATCGTCACAGAATCCTTGTCCTTCTCCCTGTCATTGTTCGTGTAGAGAGCTATGCTCTGAAGATATTCCTCCAGCGTATTCTCCTCACCGGAGATCTTCTCATATTCGTCTATCGACTGCTTCAGCTCTGCCAGGTTGTCCAGCCTTTCCTGTTCGCCCGCCTGTCTGAGCATTGCCTCGTAGCCCGTGGCTGCCATGAGCTCTGTCACAAGATCAGACAGACTTTTCTCCTTGTATGTCTTCCTGAAATTTTCTATGATATCGACAAAGGCTGAAGCACCTGTCGACTTAACAGTCTTCTCCTCCAGAAGATCCTGAAGACCGCTGTACAGTGAGCATCTGTGAGTCTCACAGTACGACTTCAGCATCGACATTCTCTTTTTGCCAAAGTTCCGCTTTGGTTCATTTATCACCCTGCGGAATGACAGATCATCCGCATACGCCACCATCCTGAGATATGCCAGTACATCCTTTATCTCCTTGCGCTTGTAGAACTCTGTTCCGCTGTAGAGGATATACGGGATCTTTGTCTTGATAAATGCCTCCTCTATGCTTCTCGACACGAAATGTGACCTGTACAAAACGGCTATGTCACTGTACTTTGCTCCTGTCTCAACAAGCCTTTTTATCTCGTTTGTCACCCACTGGGCTTCATCCCCGGTGGTTCTGGAATGTACGTACAGAGGGCGTGCCTCAGACGGCTTCACAGCCACAAGCCTATGGGGCAGTCTGTTCCTGTTCTTCTCGATCAGTGAGTTGGACACCGCCAGTATGTCAGGAGTTGAACGATAATTCGTGTCGAGGAATATGGTCTGTGTATTCTCATGGTTCTTGTCGAATTCCAGTATGTACTCTATCCTTGCCCCGCGCCACGTATATATGGTCTGATCCGGATCGCCCACGATGAACAGATTCCTGTGATAACCGCTGAGTATCTCCGCCAGCGCATACTGGTTACCGCTGACATCCTGGAACTCGTCCACCATGACATACATCATGCGTTCCTGCCATTTGCGGCATTTCTCCGCATCGGTTCTGAGGATGTGGAGCGCAATGGTTATGAGATCATCATAGTCAAGTCCATACACCTTCTTCTGTTCGTACAGGTATCCCAGAAATACTTTTTCAGGTATGTCTGAAGCCTTCTCATAATCCGCCAGCAGTCTGTCGTTGCTTATGTCCGCCAAATATGCGATATGCTGCATCTCGTTCTTCATCGCCGATATGTGATCCCTGGCCATGTCAAATGTATATGTTCTCGACTGTATATGGGCATTCTCGTACACAGTTTTGAGTATCTCCTCCGTGTCCTCGCTGTCCATCACCACGAAGTTCTGAGGATAATTGATGGCATGGATATCCTCCCTCAGAAGCTTCACACAGAAGCCATGAAATGTGCAGATGTATCCCGTATCGCTGTCCCCGATCATCTGTCTGATACGCTTGCTCATCTCCCTCGCCGCTTTATTTGTAAATGTTACACACAGTATATTCGATGTGGATATTCCAAGCTCGTCCACCAGATACGCATACCTGTAAGTGAGCGCCTTTGTCTTGCCGGTTCCCGCTCCCGCAATTATGCGCACATACCCTTCTGTGGTGGTCACTGCCTCCTTTTGCTGTTCATTCAGTTCATCTATAAAATTATCCATACAGTCCTCCATATATTTGCAAACATATGTTCAGTATAGCAGATTATATCTTTCCTGTCACTACACTCATGGTTTTACACCAGAACGATCTTCACATAAAAAACAGGACAGCCACATAACCTGTGACTGTCCCGCCAACACATCAACGCATTTCATTTACTTTGACTTTTTGTATACAGCTTTCTTAGGAGTGTTCATTCCCTTCGCCTTGAGCTTCTTTGCATATGCGTCATATTTCTTCTTAGGAAGATATATCTTCACATTGCTCTTGACACCCTGGAAAGCATTCTTACCGATAGTCGTTATCCTTGTAGACTTTATGGTAACTTTTCCAAGCTTTCCACACTTGCTGAATGCTGCACCGCCTATGGTCTTAACGTTTCCTCCGATCACAACCGTGGTGAGATATTTGCGTCCTGTAAATGCTTTCGCTCCTACAGCCGTAACATTGAAGTTCACTCCACCGATCTTGACACTGGATGCAACCGTGAGTGACTTGAACTTCTTGTCGCTCTTCTTGCTTGTACTTCCAACAAGTGTCACTGTTCCCTTGCCATTTGAAGCGGCATTTGTCACCTTATATTTCAGATAGCCAGGCACGCCCTTCTGCGCAACTTTATATATCTTGCCCTTGCCAGCCTTGATAGCAAATGTCTTGCTGACGGAGCCTCTGTAATTACCCTTACCAGTGATCTTTACTGTCGCTGTACCGATATTCTTGTTGTTCTTGTACTGTACGGTGTAATCCACACCATTCTTCAGTGTTGTTTTGCCTCTCCTCAGCGCAAGCGATTTAACAGTGATAGGTGATCCTGTGTATGTATATCCATTCTTTTCTATACCGCTTACGACCACATTGTTCTTGGAATTTCCTATGTCTATTCCAAGGGCAGCTACTGACTCATAACGCTTGTACCCACACTTGGTACAGGTAAATGTCTTCTTACCTGCCGCTGTGTCTGTAGGCTTGGTCGTTATCGCGCCCTTGTCCCATGTGTGATTTGCCAGGCCTGACTTCTCTCCACATGAGCACTGATACCAGTGAGATCTGCTGTCGCTCTTGTACTTATTGCCGTAATCGTGTACATGCTGCTCCGGCTCTTTCTCGATGGTGATCTTTACATTGAATACAACTCCATTGTAAGCCCTGTTCCATCCTGTAACTGATGTCCAGTCATAATTTACTGTGTCTGCAGGCTTGAAGCAAAGCTTGTATGTATTGCCATCCTCAACCTTTGTCGTTCTGTCTGTATACCATGTGTATACTCCATCCTCGCGCTCTGGAAGCTCTATGTCTGCAAGAGTCATATTCTCCTTAGCACTCAGTGAATCTATCGCCTGAGTAAATACTGCATTTGCAGGAAGAATCTGAACAGTTATCTCCACATGCTCTGCTCTCTCGTATACATCCTCATCTTCAGGTACAAATGTTGCAAGGAAAGTCTTTGTTCCAACCTCTCCCACAGATTCATCTGCATTCTCCCAGATGAACATTCCACCTGCTGTCTCAGGCAGGAGTATCTTGCCAACAGTGTCTCCGTATGTAGCTGTGACATTCTCTGGAACTGTAAATACAGGATCCTGCTTTCTCACATACACTGAAAGCTTCACTGCAATTCTCACACTTCCGTCTTCCAGTTCCTCATATGTTCCCTCTGCTGCATCGATCTTGCTCCAGTCATAGTTTGCTGTGTCGTCTGGAACAAAGTATGCATCGTAGGTCTCGCTTGTTCCGGCCTTGCCTACCTGCTGTGTTCCATCTGCCCACATGTACTTTCCTGCTGCCGATGTTGGAAGCTCCACATCCGCAAGGGTCTTGCCGGCATATGCGTCGCCCGCCTTTCCGGCAGTAAATGAAGGTATTCCCTTCTCCACGCTGGATATGATCAGTGTGAACTCAGCCACTGTCTGATTCTGTCCTCTCACCGTGAACTTGACTGTCTGTGCCTCAGCACTTGCAGTCTTCGGCGTTCCATATACCTTTCCATCGTATATCACAAGTCCTGCCGGAAGTGTCTGTCCCTTTGCAAGGGAGTATGACACATATCCGTTGTCCACAGCTTCATCATTCTGAATCTCTATGGCTGTCAGATCATATAAAGGCTCATCCTTTGTGGTAGTCTTTCCAACCTGCGCCTTAACTGTATCCTCTGTCTTTGCAAGAGTTATATTTACGGCCTCCTGCTTTGCCATATTTACCGTAACTGTTGCCGGCTCATATGTCATGACGCCGCTCCAGAGACGGTTGTTACTTGTAGTCATGGCTGTGTCATCCGGTCCAAATACAACTGAATCCACCGCCATTCCATCTATCGGCTCACCGTCTATTGTGATGTAGAACGACTTGCCACCCTGTATATAGAGTGCATCGTCACCGTCAACACCTGACTTCTTCTGACATCTTGTTGCCGATGAACTCTTCTCTATCTTTGCATCGCCATCCTTGAAGCAATATGCAGGATAATCCACATCAAGCTTGTAGAAAATGGCGCTGTAATTTTTCAGTGCGTACACCATATCCGGGATTACTGTGGTGAGTATGCTTCCGTTTCCAAGGCTTGACGTATTTGCTAGCTGCTTCATATTACCATAGTTTACGATCATTGCACTGTTTGTGAGGTTGCCAAATGTCCACTGTGCATCAGCTCTGTTGATGAGCTTTGCATTTGTATTCAAGGTGATCCTCTCACTATTTGCTGCTGTGATATCCCCGTAGTTATCTACTGTTGCTGAAGCCTGAACATTTCCTTTCAGATTCCATGCACCTCTGTTGACCAGTGATCCTGTCATGGTCAGAGCACCGTCCACATTCCATGTGCCAAGGTTCTCAACATCACCGGTGACTGTCGCTGTCGACGTATTTGTAAGAGCTGCGCCCTCGGCGATGGTCAGCTTCGAATCCTTGAGTATCTCAAGCTGTTTTACCTCCACATCTCTGTCAAGTGTGTAGTCTCCGCCTATAGTTAATTTGCCGGCGAGAGACATATACAGTGAACCCAGACTCTCAACCTGGTAATTGTCAGCGGTGCCCTTTACAGTAGCTGTGGACTTTGCATTCTCGTCTACATACTCTACCTTGCCAACCTTACCGCCTGCCGCAAGTACAAAGTCACCTGTGACAGCGCCCTCTGTTCCTGCCTTGACGTATATATTTCCAATGCTGTGACCATAGTTAAATACCAATGCCTTGCTATGCTCATTGTTGACGTCATTTTTTCTGAGTTCTCCTGACTTTATCTCGGCATACAGATCTCCCTTCACATTTGACTGCTGGACAAAGTTGTTGCACTTCTCAGCGCACCATCTTCCATCAACCACACAGTTCACATTTCCGGATACGACTGTTCCCGACACTCCATTGAAGTATGAGCGCTTGTTCATATAATCCGCACCGTATATAAATGTATTGTAATGATCAGTTATACCAACTCTAACATCCACATCACCTGATACTGATCCACCTGATGTAACATACATATTCTCAGACTTGGTTGATTCCGGTGTGTACATCTGTGCAGACTTTGCAAATGTGAAGTCTACCTTCTCCGCATTTGTATTGTACGCACCGTATACCACGCTTCCTGCTCTTCCGTCCTCTGCCGTGAAGGTCACTGTCTTGACATCAGCGTTTCCTGCCGCAGCTACAGTGCCTGACACATAACCGCTCATGATCGTCATGGTTACATTTCCATCTATCGTCACTCGGTCTGCCTTGCTGTCAGTTGAACCCGCAGCACATATATTGCCGACATTTCCGCTTCTGAGTGTCACCGATATGTCACCAGTGTATTTATTTGCTGTGTCCGTATAGCCTGATATGCTGTAGCCTGACAGATCATATGTAACCTCTCCGTCTATTCTGAGTGGTCTGTTGTCGTCTGCCACTCCGTTGTGATCAGCATCCAGATATACTGAGCTCTTGCTGCTGTCCGATGGATCAACTATTATCACTGCCGAATTTCCACCGAGATCAATGGACTTATCCTCTGTGTTCACAGATACACCAAGCTTGTTGATATCAGGTATCTCCGTGCCTGCCGGCAGTACCTTGAATACCACTGGGAAATCAACCGATGTTCCATTTCGTCCTGTTATGACAAATGTTACTGTGCTTTCACCTGCATTCTTGGCTGTTCCTATTATCTTACCCGACTCAAGCACAAGTCCTGATGGAAGTGTCGAACCGCTCTTCAGTCTGTACTGCATGTCAGTTCCATAATCCTTTGTGGTATCTCCTGTAACCTTGAGGATCGTGAGATCGTACGCTGGTGAAGCCGCTGTGTACTTGGTCTCCGCCGCCAGAGTCGGATCTGCGTATTCCTTACTGATGTCTATCTGGTCTGCCACATAATCCACTACAATAGACATAGATGAATCCGGGCCTGTCACCTTTGCACTTCCGTTGCTTCCCTGTACCGGCTCGCCGCCATTTGCCGACACATAGGCTGTGTAACCCGGCACATCGGTATAGCTAACTGTGATCGCCTGTTTGCAGGCAACATATTTGACATTCTCATATTCAACTACATATGACTGTGCAGCCAATTTTGCTGATGTGTTGTCCATGTTTGTTGAGCCGCCTGCATAGCTGTAATACACTCCTGTCCAGCCGCTGGCATCTATATCATCTGCAAATTTTCCTGCTGCCACCCACACACCTGTGTTGCTGAACTGGTCTGAAGGACACTTGAGCGTACCCTTTTGATATACTCTTGCCCAGCCTGATGTCATGTTGACCTTGCCCACATCAAACAGCGCATCCTCGCCTATTGTGAGTGTCGTGTCATACTGTGTCATATTGAGAGCCGCAAGCTTCGTATCTCCATTCACAACTGCCTTGGCATACTTTGAATAACCAAGCCGGTCAGCGGTCAGCGTATCGTTAAATACTGCGGATGATCTCTCATTCAGTGACACATAATCCGTTACCTCAACCGGAGCATTTACATCAACTGCCGCACTGTCATAGATTATCAGAGCCGTTGCCGTGAGTTTCTTATTCACAACATAGGTTCCTCTGATAGTTACGATATCCTTGCTGTTTCTCATGAATGCACCGGTATATTTTGATGTTGTATCCGCTGCAAATCCGCCCTTATCTACAGTGTTCTCTGCGATCTCATATGCGATGGTTCCATCCACGGTTGAATTCGACAGAACATACATAGTTGCTGCCTTACCACCACGGATATTTATACTCACCGCATCGCCGCCTTCATATGAAAGCTCTGAATCCTTTGCACCGTATATTGCTTTTACATTTCCCCCCGTCATGGTGATCCTGATGCTTCGTCTTATGGCGTTGTCCTCGACACCTGTTATCGTGTACTCCGACAGATCTCCGGTGTACAGAGGTGTCTTGCCATCTGCCTGTCCATCCTGATTGTCGTCCACGTATATCTCTGTCTCTGTGTCGTCCTTTGCCTGGATGACCACTGATGTTCCGTTGAGACATATAGTCTTCTCATCCTCGTCAACTACGATTCGGCCATCCTGGTTGTCCTGCTTCTTCTCCTCATTTGAGACGATCACATTCAGTGAGAGCTGTGCCTTTGAACCATTTCTTCCTGTCACATGTACTATGACATTCTTTCCATCTTCATAAAGCTTACTTGCCGTTCCGACAACCTTGCCATCGATCAATGAGAGTCCCTCAGGAAGGCCATTTGTCTCGTCTATCTCGTATGTGACCTCGCCCTCTCTTGCGTCGTTTGATATGACAAGATCTGCCATGTCATAGAGAGGTGAAGCTGCCGTGTATTCTTTTCCAAGCAGTGCTGAAGGGTCAACAGTTGTCTTGGATACCACGATCTGCTTTCCTGTCGTTGCGATCGTCACTGTACAAGGCTCGTTCGGCATGCTGAACGTGTACACGCCATTTGCTTCAACCGCTGAATTTTCCGCTGTGTCGCTCTGACCTCTGAAAGTCACCTTGTCAAGAATATATCCCTTGTTCACTGTCGGTGTTATCTTGACATCTGCGCCGCCCTTGACATATGTACCATCAGGATCAATATACTGTGACGTCTTGCCTGTCATGGTGTACGTTGCGGCCTTCTCGTTGGACACAACATCTAATGAATAATTTACATTTGCAACATTCCCTACAGCCGAGTCCTCTATTACGCCCCCCTTTGAGAATATATTTGGCATATACCCATCAGTTGCCTTAAATGTTCCCTTGAGGATTCCACTGTGGAGTATATTTGAACCGCCTGCTGCATATATACCCTCTTTTGCAGTTAACGTTACCCCCTTGTTGATAACGATCACGGCATTGCCCTGGCTTCCGTTCTCTGTGAAGTTACCAAAGTAAATATTGTCAGCAGTTACATCCTTGTCTATCACAAGATTCTGTCCGCCATAATATATATTCTGTCCATAGGTTATGACAGATGAGCCGGTGGTATTCATGCTTGGAGCCATATAATACTTCTCCGGCATACTGCACTTGTCATCAAATGTAACTTTTGCATCCTTGTTATTACCTATATACATCTGGAAGCTTATTCCGTCTGCATTTGTAAAATCTGTGTTGTTGATCTTTATATCAACAGGAACTGTATTCTCGGTTGAACCGGAATAGCTCTCATTTGCCAGATAGAAAATATTATTTCCCGCCAGTCCATTTATACTGCTGTCTGACAACGTTATGTCAACCTTTGTTCCGATATTTCCGCAACTGTAATCACCTCCGGCGAGTCCACATTTTGCAAAATGTATCTTTGCTATATCCGCCTTGAGTTCCCCTGCCAGTGCAAAGTTGCCCATCATGGTAAACATGTCGCTGCCCGCGTATTCATACGAGTTCACAAGCGGATCACCATTTTCGTCTACTATGGATTCATCATTCATGCCATCCACATTGACCGTCATATTTCCCAGACAGCTACCGCCATATACAAACCGTGCTGAACTGCTGATAACGTTGCTGACGCTTATGTTAAGATCATTACTGATGCTTCCGCCCTGCTCTACATTCAGAGATCTCGTAATGCTGCAGCCCGAAACTATGGCATCTACAGAACCATTTACCGTCACATTTGACAGCTCCAGAGCATTTACATAGGCTGCATTACAGTTGTAAAGTTCTGCCTTTATATCACCTTTTACACCTGTGCTCAGATACATGCCATTTAATGTATCTGTTGTTGCCACAGCCTTCATTACAACGCTGGCAGAAGTGATACCGGAACAATTTGAAATTCCATATACCCTGCCGCTGGCGCCAGTGATATTCTCCATGTTCACAGTATACGTATATGTTCCTTCTTCCTCCGGCTGAGTCTGACTGAACGAAACCGAATTCATGCCACATGTTGTGTAACCGGCAGCGCAGTTCTTTATATCTATATCAGCCCTTCCGCCCAGCATACCGCCATACATTCCATATATGGTGTTGAACTTTGCTCCTGAGCCATCAACGCTGACATTTACATTTCCCTTTATATTTGTATTATTGGTGCCATACACAGACATCTCTGATCCAGACTGGCTTTTCAGCTTAAGGTCCAGATTTCCAAGGATAGTCGCACTTGACGCACCATATACACTGGCACTGCTTCCATCCTTTACGGCTGATATTCCGTCAAATGTAAGGCTCACGTCACCATCAACCTTTGCCCCCTGGGAAACTCCGTTCAGGCTGTCTACCTTGGAATCAGTCACCTTGGCCGTCAGTGTCTTGCTGAGCACAGCTCCATTCTGCACGAGATACACTGAATTGACGCTGGCTCCTTTCATATTGAACACTGCATCGCCATTTATCGTGTATGCTTTTCCTGTGTAATATCCATCTGTAGCCAGTGCGACAAATGTGTTGCCATCACAGCTATAATTGATATTCTCCGTGATGTCTCCATCTATGGTCGATGTGCTGAGACCGTAGAGCGTCTTTATCGTAACTGACTTCTCCGTGTCTATCAGTACACCACCAGTACAATATGTCTTAAAAAGTCCATACAGACTTTCAACTGCTGCGTCGCCCTTCACACTGATAGTTACCGCAGTCATGTTCTCCGGGGTCTCAACAGTGCTCTCAAAAGCTCCATATACGGCGGGCAGTTCGGCACCGTCTATGGTTATGGAGATCGGCGAGCTGCTCTTCTCCTGGTAAAGTCCATATATCTTACCGTAGTGTATATCCGTGTTTCCATCCAATGTGAAAGCTTCCTCGCCCTCATCAAGGATTCCATCCCTGTCTTTGTCATTGTAAATATTGAATAACTGCTCGCTGTCAGTGGAATTCGGCGACTGCTTTATGATTACCGAATTGCCGTTGAGCGTGACACCTGATGGTGTAGAGCCTGACGACTCATATACATACTCCAGTCCCTTTCCCGTATCCACAGCTTCAGACTGTGTGTCATCCGCCGCAAATGCCGTTATTCCCGATGCCATGCCAATAGCAGCAAGCACCGACAAGGCCGTTATACCTCCTCGTAGCCTTCTCTTCCTCATCAATTACCCTCCCTTAATTAATTGTTATGCAGACTTTCCTGCTATAATTGTGCACAATAGCAGAAAAAGTCTTGCAAATATGTAGATTTTTGCCACTTTAACCATTTTACCATAGCAAAGTTGCAAATACTATCAACAAATTCACAAGACTTTTTTATGCATTTTTATATTTTCTGTTATAATTCCTCTATCTTCTCCTGTTGCCAAACAATAATACAAGTCTGAGCAACTGAAGTGATGCTGATACCATGGCGGCCACATATGTCATAGCTGCCGCTGTGAGTACACTTCTTGCACCCTTGAGTTCATCCGGATAGAGATATCCGCTGCCCTCCAGTATCGCCATGGCTCTTCTCGATGCATTGAACTCCACCGGAAGTGTCACAAACTGTAGGACAACAACCAGTGAGAACAGTATGATTCCGAGTGTTATAAGGTAATCAACCCTCGGAATGAGAAGTCCTATAAGTATGAGCGGCCATGATATGGCTGAGCCTATATTTGCCGCTGGAATGATGGCTGACCTGATGGTGAGCGGTGCATATGCATTTGCATGCTGTATGGCATGTCCGCACTCATGGGCTGCCACGCCTATCGCTGCGATGGATCTGGAACCATACACGCTGTCCGACAGATTGAGCGTATGCTCCTTAGGATTGTAATTATCAGTCAAATCTCCTGAGATGTGATGTATTGACACATCCGTTATCCCCGCATTCCTGAGTATCATGTATGCGACCTGATCCGCTGTGTAGCCTGACCGCGATCCCACCTTCTCATACTTCTTGTATGTGGTCTTGACTCTTGCCGACGCTATCATGCAGAGCACCACGCCTATGAGAACCAACAGATATGTTGGGTCAAAATAAAATCCATAATATGGCATATATATCACCTTTTCCTTTCATGTATCCCTGACGGGGGCTTTTGTTTTCCACTATCCTATAGTATATATTGCGCTTCGTCAACAGGTGTGGATGATACTTCATATAAATTTCATTTTTGCCGGAACTAATTTTATACTTCGTTCTCCTGCCATTTTTCTTATGTCATTTACCTGCAGCTATCTGCCAAGCATCTCATTTACCTTATTCTGCACCTTGACATGATCATACCCTGCCTTCTTCAGCCTGTTCTTTCTGTCATCGCCATTTCCCCAGTCGCCGGCTATGACCTCTCTGGTTATCACATCTATCGATTTCTTCTGCGAAGCCTTGACCACTGCATTTACCTTCGCCTGAACCTTATTGTAATCATATCCTGCCTTTTTCAGTCTGCTCTTCCGGTCATCGCCGTTCCCCCATTTTCCGGCTATGACTTCCTTTGCGATCAATTCTATGCTTTTCTTTTTATTATTACTTTTTCCGCTGTTACTGCCAGTATCTTTCTCCTGTGAACCACCAGTCTTTTTTGCGGCATATTTTTTCCATGTCGTCTTGTCTATATATGACTTATTCAGATCGAGATTGCCATCGTAACCCGGAAGTCTTCCAACGGATGTGTACTGTCTGATATCACATTCGTATTGACATTCATTCCATGGATGCTCCTGATATCCCGTCCGCTCGTAATCAGGATACTGTGCAACCCACAGCCTGTATCCCAGGCCCTTCACATTGTCCATGGCGCTCTTCTGGATATAGATCAGAGGCTTAACACCGGTCTTACTGTACACATGATCACACCACTCTTTGCACCATGCCCTGTCACTTCTGCCAAACTGCGGATTATTCTGCCCCTCCCAGTCAAGGACAAGTATCGCCTTGCCCACATATTTCTTACTGTATGCTATGAAATACTCAGCCTCACTGTGGTGATCGCCACCATTTGCATAATGGAATGCCCCCAGGAGTTTTCCCGCTTTCATCGCTTGGTCACAGTGCTTTGCAAAATACCTGTTCTTGTAGTCCGTGCCCTCCGTAGCTTTCACTATCACAAAGTCACAAGGCACCTTGGTTATATCTATAGTATCCTGCCACGCTGATATATCTATACCATCCATGTAGCCCTTTAATGGAACCTTATTAGAAGCCATAAAATTGTCTCCTGAATTTCTTTGTCTGTATATAATATTCCAGACATTGAATCAGGAGACAATCTTAGGATCATTATTCCGAACTTATACTTATCTGTCTCGTATTACATGTGCCACTGTCATGACGCCTTTATTCATGCCACTTTTCCTTATCTCCGCCATTGTAAAACCGCTTGAATATCGATATCAGGTAGTCCCATCCCCGGGTACATATAATCGCAATGACAAATGCCCCGAAAAACGCAGCCACAGGATAATACCACACAAATGCTATGTGATAAAATGATAGTCCAACAAAAAGTCCCACCTCACACACAATGACACTGGTGATCAGAACCTGAAAAGAGGTAGGAATCTTCTTCAGCACTCCTACCTCTTTCGTAAATTCCGTTATTACCGATATCAAAGTGCAAAGAACCGCAACAACTACAAGATATACTGCGAATCTGTCCATGCGTATTCACCTCCTTGTCCATGATATAGTTTAATGTATTCCGGAAGGTGGTATGTGGTTATAAAATATTATTGTGTTCTTAAATCTCTTTTTAAATCCAACCTCGCGTTAATGCGAGGTGTTTTACGTTATATAGGAATCTCCAAAATGTATATATATCAAAATTACTTATGTATGAAAATAGAATAATGTATTTAACCGGGCAGCCGAGGGGTGTTACACCATATCCGTTCGAGTCTTGGAAGGGAGTGGTGCCTTATGAGTACATATGAGGAATTCATGGTTATATTAATTGTTGCGATACTTATTGTGACAATTCTGAATCATAGAAAATAAGAAAAACACCTCAGCCGACTAAGCTATGAGGTGTTTCATCTTAAAATGGTTTTTGCCGGACGGATAGGACGTATCTATCGCTCGGCTGTCTTGTTAAGTATATTATACAATATTTTTGACGTTTGTCAAAAGAATAAAATTCTAAGATTACCATTTAATATTTGTAACATCTAATCATTATATTCTTTCAATTACACAACTATGCTTGTGCTTATCATCTTTATTGTCACTATAGTCAATTACCACAAGAACAATTTTATCGCTATATTCTGCTATCTTTAAACAACTTATGCCAAGCTAACATTTTTCATAATATATTTATAACTTCATCAAAATCAACATATAAAATATTGGCATTTAATACCAGGCATATACTACCGTTTCTGGGTAATCATCTTTTTCGACACACTTCTCAATAGCCTTTACAGCTTTTTTTAAATATGACTTTAGAAAGGAATCTTTATCTCTTTTACAATATTCAAATTTCACTATTTCTCCTTTGTCTATATCATAGACAATCTTGCCAATATCTTTTTTATCATCTTCTGGAAAATACTCTGCTGATATTATATTATCTATTCTTCTTAACTTATTTAAAGTTACCATAGCACATAACCTTTCTTTTTTGACAATCACATCTACCAATTTCTATAGCAAATCAATCCGTCTTTCTCTGCATTACCAACTATATTCCCACAAGCTTTCCTATACAAAATTATTCCACATTTGTTTCATTTGTGAAATATAGCTATTTATCCTTGTGAATAAAACACCCTGCTATTACGGAGCGTTTTCATCCATCAGCTTTGAACTAATATACTTTTCATATTCTTCTGGTATTCCAATATCGTATTTTTGATAATAATGTAAAAAATCTGTTGGAAATGTAAAATCTCCATCTTCATATATCCCAGCCTGTTAGTTTTCGCATATTACCTAAACCACTCACTCACGCTCATCGACATTACCATGATCTGAATTAACGATAAATGAATTGTGCGAAAAAATCTCCCTGCATCTGCAAAATATTTTCTAATTACATTCTCCGAAAATCTCATTGACCAATTCGCAATTCATCTTGCATTCTCTAATTATACATCTAACAGCCTTTTGGGGATCTGTCAATTTCCATCTTCGTCAAAGTAAAATATTTCGGAGTAGTCACCACCATTTGGAGTCTTTCCCATGATTCTTTCAGATGTCATTTCTCCCGTCTCATTATTTGCTATGTATTTTCAAAACAAAAAATAGAGAGCCTTTAGATCTCTCTAAAAGCCCTCTAAATCGTTTAAATACTAGGTTTTTATTTAGAACTTACCAGCGTTAGCAGCTTCCTCAACAGAAACAGCTACAGCAACTGTAGCACCAACCATAGGGTTGTTACCCATACCGATAAGTCCCATCATCTCTACGTGTGCAGGAACTGATGATGAACCAGCGAACTGTGCATCACTGTGCATACGTCCGAGAGTATCTGTCATACCGTATGAAGCAGGACCTGCTGCCATGTTATCTGGGTGAAGTGTACGTCCTGTACCACCACCGGATGCTACAGAAAAGTATTTCTTGCCCTGCTCGATACACTCCTTCTTATATGTACCTGCAACTGGATGCTGGAAACGTGTAGGGTTTGTAGAGTTACCTGTGATAGATACGTCTACGCCCTCTTTGTGCATGATAGCAACACCTTCCTGAACATCGTTTGCACCGTAGCAGTTTACTTTGGAACGAAGTCCATCTGAGTAAGAGATTCTTTCGATTTCTTTTACTGTGTTTGT
>ULQC01047356.1_pt1 | contig 16766 bp, 10 predicted proteins | sample 1954091 | NCBI WGS metagenome assembly ULQC01 (sample SAMEA4835645, study PRJEB28245) | human gut metagenome | biome: gut microbiome; material: fecal sample | place: Denmark | collected 2008
ATTGGGGGTAGGAAAGTCGGCATGCAGTTTGCCAAAGTAGGCGCAGTCATATCCGGCATTGCAGAAAACATCGCTCACACACACAGCATCCTCACGCAGGGAGCTGATGGGACGGCTCGAATTGCAATTCAATGGAATACCACTCTTATTAGGATACATTCCCGTCAACAGAGAACCACGGTGGGGACTGCTCAACGGGCAGTTGCTCATGGCAGATGTCAACACCACCGACTCCCGGGCAAAATCATTCAAGCGCGGGGTATGCACCGGGTCATTCCGAAAGTTCACTTTCTCGCGAAAACCTTCCTGGCCCCAGAACTCCATCGCCTGGTTACGGTATTGGTCGGGAAAAACGTAAATGACATTCGGCTGGACGGATTGTTCAGCCTGCGGGGGTTTACAGCCCTGCAAGGCGAACAAACCTAAACCACCTAACAAAATATTTAATTGAGTTTTCATTTTTCCAAGTCTCTTTTACGCATCAATCCTTCCAGGAAGTAATAGTCGGCATAATTCAGCGGTACATCAATCTCCGCACCGTGAGGAATACTGCCCACAGAGTGCATCAGGATGAAGTTGCCGTTGGTACCCACCTTGGCACGGTAGGAAGGAGAAGCGAGGCTTTCCATAATCCGGTCGGCGGTTTCCTTGTATCCCTTATCCGGCAGATAAGTACTCAGCTCGTAAAGGGCGGACGCCGTGCAGGCAGCTGCCGAAGCATCGCGAGGTTCATTCGGGATATTGGGAGCATCGAAATCCCAGTAGGGAACCAAGTCTTCCGGAAGATTCTTGTTGTTGAAGATAAAGTTGTAGACCTTTTCAGCCTGCTCCAGGTATTTGGCATCGTGTGTATAGCGATAGCACATGGTATAGCCGTACAAGGCCCACGCTTGTCCACGTGCCCAAGCAGACTCGTCGGCATAGCCTTGTGCAGTCTGTCTCTTACGGACTTCACCGGTTTCGGGGTCATAATCCACCACATGATAGCAGCTGTTGTCCTCACGGAAATGGTTAGCCATAGTCGTATCGGCATGCTTCCGGGCTATGTTATAGAAAGTGGAGTCGCCGGACAGCCTGGAAGCTTCGAACAGCAGTTCGAGGTTCATCATATTATCAATGATAACGGGACATTTCCAGCCACGTTCAGCCTGCCACCCCTTGTCTGCATCCCATGACTGAAGTACGCCTGCTGCAGGGCGGAAACGGGTAGACAATGATTTGGCTGTCTGTATGATGACCGGCTTGTACTCCTCCTTACCCGCAAAACGGTATCCGTTCAGGTAGCTGCTGCCAATCATAAAGCCCACATCATGGTGCCAGGTAAGGTATTGTACCGAATCCAAATCCTCGGTATACTTCTCTGCCAGCGGCAGCCACTTCTGGTCACCGGTCAACTCGTACATATGCCAGATATTACCGGGGAAGAAGCCGGAACACCAATCGTCGATAGGTACATAGACAATGTTCCCATCCTTATCAATGGTACGGGGATTAAGGATTTTACCGGATTTTTCGATAATGTCTGTCTGAATTGTCTCCTGAGCCACAGCATTATCAATGTTTTCTTGGATAAAGTTGCTTTCAGCCTGCTTTTGCCCTGCGCAACCTGCCAATACAAGGAGGGAGATTCCCAATGTAGTGAGGACTGTTTTCATAATAAGGGATTTATTTATTAAGAGTTTATGATTTTTCCTGCTGCAAAAGTAGAGCAAGTGTACAGATTTGACCCGCCTAAATAATTCAATTAATGGCTAAAATCGTTACTTTTGCGTCCGGAAGCACATATTTTCCACCCATTAATCATTAATCACTAAACATTAATCATTACTCCCCATGACCGCACAAGAGTTTTTTAAGAACGACCGCTTCGCCACGAATGCAGGTGTAAAACTGATAGAAATAAAGGAAGGATACAGCAAGGCACGCCTGGTTATCACGGCAGAGCATCTCAATGCAGGAGGCCGTACGCAAGGAGGGGCCATCTTCACCCTTGCCGACCTGGCACTGGCAGCAGCAGCCAACTCCCACGGAACATTGGCCTTCTCTCTTTCGTCCAATATCACCTTCCTGCGCAGCAGCGGACCGGGCGATGTACTGTATGCCGAAGCACGCGAACGCTACATCGGCCGCACCACCGGATATTACCAGATCGACGTCACCAACCAGGAGGGAAAACTGATTGCCACTTTCGAATCCAGTGTATTTAGAAAAGGGGATAACATCACTTTTTCCTTACCACAGACGTCATCGGATAGCGGTTGCCCCGGACACTCTTGAAGAATGCCTTGGCCGAACCGAAATTCAAATACATGTCCAAGCGAATGGGAAGGTGGTTCTTATCATCGGATACGAAGAAGGTGATGACCTCCTTCTCCTTACCTTTCTTGTACTCTACGAAAGAGAATACCAAGCAGCGGTAAACGGTGTCGTTATTCGCCTTGACCTCCTCCTTGCCGCGGTAAATCAACGTCTGCTCTTCCACCCTGCGTCCTGTGGCCATGGGAAAGAGTATCTTCTGCCCTACCTTGTAGTCTTTAGGGTCATAAGAGCGCGCCTGCGCCAAAATGCTCAACATATCGAAGATACAGCGACTATCACTGTATTCCATCTCCTGAGCCTCACGCACGGGATTGTGCCAGGTGCGTCTCTGCTTTACATTCGCCAGTCCGTCCGAGTAGGAGAACCAAGCCTCGTCCACCGTATGGCGGCTTCCCTCCTCTGCCGCTTTACGGAAGTAGAGCGGCTCCAACCTATCGCTGACATAACAAGTCAACGTATCACGCATCTTGAAGAAAAAATCGGTCTTTTTACTGCCTACACAAAGCAAGTTAAAGCGAAATGCAGGCTCGGAATGGTAAGTCGTGGCATTGGTAGTGAGGCTTGCCAGACCCACCTTCTTCCAAATGAACTTCCAATTGAAATATAAATCGTACATGACATGCTCGCCCGACTGGAAAGCTTCATTCTTTGCAGTACATTGGGCCTGAACAGACTGGGAGGTTCCCAAACAGACCGCTCCCACCATTAATAGAATGAACAATTGCTTCCGCCTAATAGCTATGGCCTCTACCACTGTTGCGGCTGCTATTGCCACTGCGGTTATTTTTGTTCCTGTTTTGCTTTTTCTTGTCTTCATCTGGTTTTTGTTTTTTTAGTTCGTCCGGCTTCTGCCTATCCAGGGACTTGGCCTTAATATCCCATTCCTGGGTCAAATCAAAGTTCGCTTTAAGCTCCAGAACCATCGGATAATAGTAAACCATTTCAGGCTGGCGCTTCTCGGCATAGTTTCCCGTATCCCAGACGCCATTCCCATTCGTATCATTTATCAGCCGCGCTCCATATTTGCCCGGATTGAGGAAATAGAAATCGGCTTTCCCATCCACCACCGGCACCGTGCGCAGCACTTTGTCCTGACCGTCCAGTAGTTCCACAAAAGCCAGAGAGTCCGCTCCATGCACATTAAAGAATATCTGCCCGTACTCTTCCAGCTTCTTGGCCTTGAAGTCCTTCTTTATCTTGTCGGAGAACAACCCGTACAATCCGCGTATGGCAGCAGAATCCACTTCAAATGTATAGCTTTCGCCGGGTGCCCATTCGGCAAACAGATTATAACGCTTCAAGTCCAAAGAGTCGCGCATAAAGTCGAACGGGATATCCTGCCACAACGAGTCCACTTTCAGTTTCAGATGGAAAGCGGTGGTATCTATGCTTGCCACCGGCTCCGTAAACGACAGAGTAAGATAATCATATACATCGATTGCAGAAGGGGCATACACATCTACAGCCAGGAATTCCGTCGGCTCGGGCTCTTCCACCTCACCTTCCTTCAACTTCTTCTTTTTCTTCTCACGCTCTTTCTGTTCCTTTTCCTTCGCTTCCTGCTTCTGCTGCTTGTCGTATGTCAACTTCGCCAGCACATTCAAAGTATCGGTACGGGGTACCAATCGTTTCAGGCTATCCGTATACAAATAGGTGATACTCATTTTCAGGGAATCCTGCTTATAGAGCAGAGAATCCTTTATCCAATAATGAATCGTATCGTTCCGGCCGGTAGGCTGTTCTATAACAAACGCATCTTCCTCATTAAAGTTCAATCCTTTCAATAAAGGCAACGTGTCTGCCGGAGCAGTGAAATAGAGCGAAAACTTCTCCGGAGTCAACCGTTCGGCCTTCAAAAAACGTTGCGAGAAGGAAAGCTCCTTGAAAGCACGCAGCAGAACATCATCCGGAAGGTAGTGGGTATATTGACGTTCTACAATCGTATCTACTGTCAGCGAGTCTATCCAGGTCGTATCCTGGCGCATGCGCTCTTCCATGGAAGGAATGATGATAGAGTCATTAAAAGCTATCACTTCCGTCGGCTGGGAATAGGCAAAATTCTGGTCGGCATCCTGCAAGGCATAAATGCGATACTTGCCGGGAGCCACTCCACGGATAGAGAAGCGTCCGCGACTGTCCGTACGCCCCACCCGCTCAAAAGGAAGTTTGGTAAAAGCGGAGTCGGCCAGATTGGCATGCAGACCGACCAGCATTCCTTTCACCGGTTCAAGATTGGCCGCATTCAGTACTGTACCGGCCACAGCCATAGAGTCGAGACGGTCGCCCGTAGAGAAAGAATAGAAGAAATTCTCCAAGGGATTCCCCTCATTATTATCCTGGATGGCATCACCAAAATCGAATGTATAAGTAGTATTGGGTTTCAATGTATCCTGCAGAGTGATGACCACCTTCTTCCCATTAGACTTAATTTCGGGCTGCTGCACCTGCGGAGGGGATATTACAATCTTCTCATTCGGCTTGTCAAGCTTGATAAATTCGTCGAACTCAATGGAAAGTTTATTTTTATTGTGATGGAGTGCGCCGGGCGTGGGAGTACCGGAAATAAAACGCGGAGGAGTCTCATCATAAGGTCCTCCTTCAATACGGCCTACACTGGCACAAGAATACAGTGCGGCAGCTATGGCAACACCCCCCAACAACCTACGGAAAAGCGGCTTCATTTTAGTATGGCGTTTACGTTCTAACATGCTGCAAAAATAAAGGTTATCTGCCAATTAGCGGTATGCTTTACAGTATTTTAATCAAAAAATGTCCTTTCGTTCTCATCTATGTATGAAACATAGTTAAAAAAGGAAGTGTTTCACACCTTATATACTAAGAAAAGAATATTTTTGCAGACGAAAACTGAATAGGAGTATTCAGTTTTCTTTTTCCTGCCTTATTTCTAAATCATGAATTACACACAAAAACGCCTTTCAAGAATCGAAAAAAAGAAGAATATAAAATTATACAGAGAACAAAAAAGAGTATGAAGAGTAGATTAGTATTATTGGCATGTTGCCTGGCACTGCTCAGCAGTTGCGGACAAGGCGACAAAGGAACGGGTAAAGCTCCCGAATTTGCAGTGATTGAGGCAAAGACCACCACTGCCAACTTGACAAACAGCTACCCTGCTACTATCAAGGGTAAACAAGATGTAGAAATCCGCCCGATGGTGAGTGGGTTCATCACAAAATTGCACGTGGATGAAGGCGCAACAGTGCGCAAAGGACAAGTGTTGTTCAGCATCGACCCCGTACAGTATCAGGCAGCCGTAAATTCGGCCAAAGCTGCTGTTGAAACAGCCAAAGCTGCCGTAAACACACAAGAACTGACTGTAAACAACAAACGTGAACTGAACAAGAAAAACATCATCAGTGACTACGATTTGCAAATGGCCGAAAACCAGCTGGCACAGACAAAGGCACAACTAGCACAAGCCAATGCCCAATTGGTCAATGCCAAGAACAATTTGTCATACACCAGTGTTACCAGCCCCAGTGACGGTGTAGTAGGTAGCATTCCCTACCGCGTAGGTAGCTTGGTTAGTCCTTCCGTAGCCAGCCCGCTGACTACCGTTGCCGACATCTCCGAAATGTACGCCTACTTCTCCATGACCGAACGCCAACTCTTGTCACAGATTCGTGAAGGCGGTAGCACCAAGGAAATTCTGGAAAAGATGCCGAATGTACAGTTGCAGCTCATCGACGGAACCATGTATGCCGACAGTGGCCGCGTGGAGACAATCAGCGGAGTCATTGACCAGACTACCGGTTCGGTAACCATGCGTGCCCTCTTCCCCAACAAGCACAACGTGCTGCGTAGTGGAAGCACCGGCAATGTGGTATTCCCCAACCCGCTGCATGATGTCATCATGATTCCACAGTCTGCCACTACCGAAATCCAGGACAAGCAGTTCGTATTCGTACTGCAACCGGACAACACGCTGAAAAATACCGAAGTTAAAGTGTTCAGCTTAGACGACGGCAAGTATTATTACGTGACGGAAGGTTTGAAAGCAGGCGAAAAAATCGTTATCGAAGGGGTACAGAACCTGAAGGACGGACAGTCCATCACGCCCATCACGCCTGCTGAAAAGGAAGCCGAATACCAGAAGGCCCTAAAAGACCAGAAAGAAGGCAATATTCAGACTGCGTTTCAATGAAAGAATGAAAAATAAAAAAATTCTTCAATTTTTAATTCCTTAATTGTTCATGAAATGAAATTAGATAGATTTATTAACCGTCCGGTACTATCAACGGTAATTTCCATCCTGATAGTAATCTTAGGAGTTATTGGTCTGGCTACCTTGCCTATCACCCAATACCCGGACATTGCACCTCCCACCGTATCGGTAAGTGCGACTTACCAAGGTGCCAATGCCCAAACGGTGCTTAACTCCGTTATCGCTCCGCTGGAGGACCAGATTAACGGTGTGGAAAATATGATGTATATGAGTTCGAGCGCCACCAACAGCGGTTCGGGCGACATCTCCATCTACTTCAAGCAAGGTACCGACCCCGATATGGCAGCGGTGAACGTACAGAACCGCGTTTCCATGGCGCAAGGCTTGCTGCCTGCCGAAGTTACCAAAATCGGTGTAACCACCCGTAAACGCCAGACTTCCATGTTGATGGTATTCTCCATCTATGATGAAAAAGACCAGTACAACATCGAGTTCCTGGAAAACTACGCCAACATCAACCTTATCCCTGAGGTGAAACGTGTCAACGGTGTGGGCGATGCCATGGTATTGGGACAAGACTACTCCATGCGTATCTGGCTGAAACCTGATGTAATGGCCCAATACAAACTTATCCCCAACGATGTGGTTGCCGCCTTGAGCGAACAGAACATCGAAGCGGCTCCCGGCCAGTTGGGTGAGCGCGGTAACCAAACCTACCAGTATACTCTGCGTTACAAAGGACGTCTGCAACAGACTACGGAGTTCGAGAACATTGTCATCAAGGCCTTGGAGAACGGTGAAATACTCCGTCTGAAGGATGTAGCAAATGTGGAACTGGGCCGTCTGTCATACGGATTCAACAATATGGTAAACGGACATAAAGCCGTGAGTTGTATCATTTTCCAGATGGCAGGCAGTAATGCCACGCAGACCATCTCGGATATCGAGGCCCTACTGGACGACTATTCCAGCAAACTGCCCACCGGCTTAAAGATAAACATTGCACAGAGTGCCAACGACTTCCTCTTCGCTTCCATACATGAGGTAATCAAGACATTGATCGAGGCCTTTATCCTGGTGTTCATCGTAGTGTATATCTTCCTGCAGGATATGCGCTCCACGTTGATTCCCGCCATCGCCATTCCCGTGGCGTTGATTGCCACCTTCTTTGTATTGAAACTGATTGGCTTCAGTATCAACTTGCTGACCCTTTCGGCCATGGTGCTTGCCATTGCGATTGTGGTCGATGATGCCATCGTCGTCGTCGAGGGCGTCCATGCCAAGCTGGACCAGGGCTACAAATCGGCCCGTACAGCTTCCATCGACGCCATGAGTGAACTGGGTGGTGCCATCGTCTCCATTACGTTGGTGATGATGTCCGTATTCGTTCCCGTGAGCTTCATGGGAGGTACGGCAGGTACTTTCTACCGTCAGTTCGGTTTGACCATGGCGATTGCCATCGGTTTCTCGGCTCTGAACGCCCTGACCCTGAGTCCTGCGCTGTGTGCCATCTTCCTGAAACCTCACAACGGCGGACACGAAAGTCTGAAAGAGCGTGTAGGCGTTGCCGCCAAGGAAGCCCGCAAGATTATGATTGCACGTTATGCCGACTCTATAGGCCGGTTGATGCGTCCCGGCATTACACTGCTCTTCGTGACGGTAGCTATCCTGGGCATGATTTTCGGTCTGTTCAGCTTCAGCGAACACCCCATTCTGTGTAGCTTGATGATTATCATCAGTGTGCTGGCGTTGGCAGGTATGACTACCGACAAGTTCAAACAATCCTTCAATGACTCATACAACGGTATCTTGGGCAAGTATAAGAAACAAGTGTTGTTCTTCATCCAGAAACGCTGGATATCGGCAGGACTGGTTATCGGCTCTATTGTACTGTTGGGCGTATTCATGCAGATAACCCCGACCGGTATGGTGCCCAACGAAGACACCGGTACCATCATGGGCGCTGTGACACTGCCTCCGGGCACTTCACAAGAACGCGCACAAGAGATTTTGAACCGTGTGGACAGCTTGGTTGCTGCAGACCCTGCCGTACAGTCACGTACCGTTATCTCAGGTTATAGCTTCTTGGGCGGTCAAGGCCCCTCCTACGGTTCACTCATCATCAAGCTGAAGAACTGGGAAGAACGTTCCACGATGCAGAACTCCACGATTGTGTACGCCACTTTGTACATGCGTGCCCAAAAGATTATCAAGGAAGCGCAGGTATTGTTCTTCGCGCCGCCTATGATTCCGGGTTACTCGGCTTCAAGCGACATCGAGTTGAACATGCAGGACAAGACGGGTGGTGATTTGAACCACTTCTTCGACGTGGTGAACAACTATACTGCTGCCCTGGAAGCGCGTCCGGAAATCAACTCCGCCAAGACATCCTTCAACCCTCACTTCCCGCAATACCAGCTGGACATTGACGCTGCCGCTTGTAAGAAAGCAGGCATCAGCCCCAATGACATCTTGACTACCTTGCAGGGATATTACGGTGGTTTGTATGCTTCCAACTTCAACAGCTTCGGTAAGATGTACCGCGTAATGGTACAAGCCGAACCTGATGCTACCAAGAATATGGAAACACTGCAAAGCATCAAGGTGCGCAACGGCAACGAGATGGCACCTATCACGCAGTTCATCTCCATCAAGAAAGTATATGGTCCTGACGTCATCAGCCGTTTCAACCTCTACACCTCCATGAAGGTGATGGTGGCTCCCGCATCAGGCTACACTTCCGGTCAGGCTCTGCAAGCCATTGCCGAAGTGGCGCAGGAAAACCTGCCTGCCGGTTTCGGTTATGAGTTGGGAGGTATGGCGCGTGAAGAGGCCGAAACGAGTGGCAGCACTACGGGACTCATCTTCATATTGTGCTTCGTATTCGTTTATCTGTTGCTGAGTGCCCAGTACGAAAGCTACATCCTGCCTTTATCCGTATTGCTGTCCGTGCCGTTCGGTCTGCTGGGTAGCTTCCTCTTTGTAGGCGGTATAGGCGCATTGGGCAGCATCCCGGCACTGAAAATGATTCTGGGTACGATGTCCAATGACATCTATATGCAGATTGCCCTCATCATGTTGATGGGTCTGTTGGCCAAGAATGCCATCTTGATTGTAGAGTTTGCCCTCGAACGCCGCAGAATGGGTATGAGTATCACCTGGGCAGCCGTATTGGGTGCCGCAGCCCGTCTGCGTCCTATCTTGATGACGTCGTTGGCAATGATTGTCGGTCTGCTCCCGCTGATGTTTGCTTCCGGTGCGGGTGCCAACGGTAACCGTACGCTGGGTACGTCTGCCATCGGCGGTATGTTAATCGGTATGATTCTGCAAATCTTCATAGTGCCCGCACTGTTCGTGGCATTCCAGTACCTGCAGGAGAAATTCAAGCCGATGGAATGGGAAGATGTGGACAACTCGGATGCAGAACCGGAGATTGAACAATATACAAAATAGTGATTAACGATTAGCGATTATGAAGAAAATAATATGCCTGATGTGCGCAACTGCTTTATTGAGCAGTTGCCACATCTACAAATCATACGACAGACCCGAAGACATAACAACTGCCGGACTGTATCGCGACACGGCGTCCGTGAACGATACATTAGCCGCAGATACGGCCAACTTCGGTAATCTGCCTTGGAGAGAAGTGTTCACAGACCCACAGCTGCAGACACTTATCGAGCAAGCACTCACCAACAACGGTGACCTGCGCAGTGCCGCCTTGAACGTGAAACAAGCACAAGCCGCACTGATGTCTGCCCGCCTTGCCTATGCTCCGATGCTTGCCTTGTCTCCTCAAGGAACCGTCAGCAGCTGGGACAAGGGAAAGGCTACACAAATCTACTCCCTGCCCGTCACCGCAAGCTGGCAAGTCGACCTCTTCGGTCAACTGCTGAACCCGAAGCGACAAGCAAAGGTTAGCTTGAAGCAGACGCAATTCTACGAACAAGCCGTTCAGACGCAAGTCATCGCCGGCGTAGCCAACATGTACTACACCCTGCTGATGCTGGACCGCCAACTGCAAATCACCGAAGGCACCGTCGAGATTCTGAAAAAGAACCTGGAGACCGTGCAAGCCATGAAAGATGCAGGCATCTACGGAACCACTTCTGCTGCCGTAGAGCAGAGCCGCACTGCCTACGCTCAAGTCATGGCATCACTGCCCGACATACGCCAGAGCATACGCGAAACCGAAAACGCCCTCTGCCTAATGTTGCACCAACCGGCACAGAGCATCGCACGCGGTGTACTGGAAGAGCAACAGCTGCCTACGGAATTTTCAGTAGGTATCCCCTTGCAGTTGCTATCCAACCGTCCGGACGTGAAAGCTGCCGAGATGTCACTGGCTGCCAGCTACTATAATACCAACAGCGCCCGTGCCGCTTTCTACCCGCAGATTACATTGAGCGGTTCGGGAGGCTGGACCAATAACTCCGGTGCAGGTATCGTCAACCCGGGTAAACTGCTGGCTTCCGCCATCGGTTCGCTGACGCAACCCTTGTTCTATCGCGGTGCCAACATTGCCCGTCTGAAACAAGCCAAGGCACAAGAGGAGCAGGCTAAGATTCAGTTCCAAACCGCCCTGCTGAATGCCGGAAATGAAGTGAGCAACGCCCTGCACCTGTATCAAATGGAGAAGGACAAAGCCGTTTCACGCACTATTCAAGTAAATTCTGCCCGCCAAGCTGCCTCAGATACAAAAGAATTGTTTAACTTAGGCACGTCGACCTATCTGGAAGTCTTGTCTGCCGAGCAGTCTTACCTCAGCGCACAGCTTGCAGAAGTATCCGACACCTTCAGCAGCATGCAGGCAGTCATCAGTCTGTATCAAGCGCTTGGAGGAGGAAGAGAATAAAATGAGCGATAAGTGATTAGTGATTAGCGATTAATGAAATAGTAAATCCTAATCACTAACCATTTATCACTAATCATTAATCATTAATCGCTAATTACTATGATAAGTCCGTTAGCTTATGTAGATTCTGCCGCAAAAATCGGCAAGAATGTAACCATCCAGCCCTTTGCTTTTATCGAAGGGAACGTGGAAATCGGTGATGACTGTATTATTATGTCAGGTGCAAAAATTCTGCACGGTACCCGCATGGGAAAAGGGAACAAGGTGCATCACAATGCCGTTCTGGGTGCCGAACCGCAAGACTTCCACTATACGGGAGAGAGCAGTATGCTGATTATCGGTGATAATAACGACATCCGCGAGAACGTGGTTGTCAGCCGTGCTACCCATGCAGGAAGCGCTACCCGCATCGGTAATGAGAACTACCTGATGGATGGTGTACACCTCTGCCACGACGTGCAGATAGGCAACCATTGTGTACTGGGTATCAAGACTACCGTAGCCGGAGAATGTCAGATAGACGATTGTACCATTCTGAGCAGCAATGTCATTCTGCACCAATACTGCCACATTGGAAGTTGGGTACTGATTCAAGCTGGCTGCCGCATATCAAAGGATGTGCCGCCCTATATCATCATGAACGGTAATCCGGCAGAATACCACGGCATCAACGCTGCTGTGCTTCAACACAAACACCAGGTGAGCGAACGTGTATTGCGCCATATCGTAAATGCCTACCGTCTGGTATACCAGGGAAACTTCAGCGTGCAGGATGCCTTGCAGAAGATTGAAGACCAAGTACCGATGAGTGACGAGATACACAATATCATCAACTTCATCAAGAATTCCAAAGGAATCGTGAAGTAAACACCCTTCTTCGGGCACGAATCACGCAGACAATACGGATGGATAAATTCTTTTCTGTAAGTTTGCGTAGTTCGTGCCTTTTTCTATATTCCTCTACAATAGTTCCTGCATTATCTTTTACTATTTTTTGATGCATATTCATTCCAGGCAGTATGCTAAGTAAAACAAACTGTTTCCTTTAACTAAACATTTTGTTTCCTTATAGAAAACACTTTGTTTCCCTTAACAAAACAGTTCGTTCCATTATATGAAAACAAAGTGTTTTTCTATACTGAAACAAAGTGTTCTCTAATGCTGGAACAAACTGTTCAGTGTTGTGAACTAACGGATTAAGTATATAAAGGGGATTTATTATACTGTTTCTGTAGACAATGGCCCGTCTTGTCCTATAAAAGACGGGGAAAGAGCAGGAAGCAACCGGGTACGCCCGGAAGGGTGAGGGTAGAATTTGCCCTCACCCTTTTTATTTGCTCTCACTCACCCTTGAAAGGGCGATGAATAGGGAGTTTCAGAAAAGCGGTGATAGTGGTGAGGGCAAGTTGAGTAACTTTTTGTTCTACTACTACTCGAAATGCAGGGTACCGAAGAACTCCGGGCAATGGAAGTTCGGCTTCTCCAGACCTATCGGATTCCAGGAAAGGAAATGGGGAGTCTGGAGCTTGTCACCGCATTTATAAAAATTGGCACGGAGCGTCTTTCCATCCAACGAAGTGATGTCATGCAGGAAGAAAGCGGAATAAGGGATGACCAGGGCCACTTCCCAGGCACACTCACCTACTCTTTCGTCGAAAGCCTCACGTCCCAAAGAAGCCCAACGCTGTACTTTATCGAGCACCTCTTGCGGGGCATGCTGGCGGTTTCCACGTCCGGCACCTGCCCCAATAAGCAGAGTCCCGGCACAATTACACTCCATATTGTAGTACACTCCGTCATCGGCAGGCACAGAGAAGAACTCTACACACGCATCTTCCCAAACCGGACCGTTATCGTGGCCTGCAACTGCGCGTACACTCGCTTCCCTTACCTTGAAATGCAGCAGAATGGCATCTTCCGTATGCGCTATGCGGAATTCCACATCGGGAGTATAAGGAAAAGCAGCCCAATTCACTGTGTTTACGGGCTGAAACGCCACCTTCTCTTCATCCAGAAGAGCCGGAACCGACTCTACCGGTATATTGGCCGCACTTACTTTCTTTACATTCAATTCTTTCATTTTACTATTTTGAGGATTAATTGCAGATAGCGGCAACATGCAAAGAGCTGCCGCTATCGTCATTAAAAACTTTTTCAGATACATGAGTCAATGAATTTTTTCATCTCCGGTGTATGCTCCTCCACGCTCTGCAACAGTTTGAACTGAGCCTTGGTACGCACAAGATTGTGCTCCGGATACTGGATTTTATAATAAGTATCACCGTTGATATAATCTGCCAGGAAGCGTACGCACTGCATGTATGGGAACAAGGCAGCCGCATAAGGCAGATTCTCAATCTCTATCGGCAACAAGAAGGATTTGCCCGATTCCAGATAACCCTTGGTAAATGCCTGGAATATTTCCATATTGAAGTTCACATTATCCAGATTCTTGTCGTCTTCCAACCCCGTGTTGGCACCTGAGCGAAGGAAATCGCCATAATCGGAGAAGATGAAGCTGGGCATCACCGTATCCAGGTCGATGACACAAAGCACCGTACCGTCTTCGTCGAACATCATGTTGTTTACTTTCGTATCACAGTGGCATACCCGTTTGGGCAGTTTGCCTTCACGGTACAGACGTTCTGCCTTACACATTTCATCAGCGCGTTTTTCTATCTCATCCAGAAAATACCGCACCTCCTGCACACGTCCCGCAGCATCGGCAGCCACAGCGTCACGGAGTTGCTTCAGGCGGAACTCCATGTTGTGGAAATCGGGAATTGTCTCGCCCAATGTATCTGGAATGTCGGCAAGCATAGCCTGGAAATTACCGAAGGCAGTTCCCGCATAATAGGAATATTCGGGGTTCACCGTCTCGTAAGTCTTGGCACGGGGAATAAAAGTCATGATACGCCAGTAGTTCTCACCGTCATACCAATAGGTTTTCCCTTCGGCCGTGGGGATGAAATGAAGCACTTTACGCTCGACATCGGCCTCTCCTTTCTCTTCCAGCTTCTTACGGATATGCCCGGTCACAGCCTCGATATTAGACTGTAACATCTCTACATTCTGGAAAATGGCATGATTGATACGTTGCAGAACATAGTCCGGCGCATCGGCCTCAAGGGTGGTCACTTTGTACGTATCGTTAATCAGGCCTGAGCCTAAAGGCTTGATTTCACGAACCGTACCCTGCATTTGAAAATGAGATACAATAGATAAAAGGTCTTTCATGATAATAAATGAATTAATTTGTTTACAAAGATACGCCGATTGCCATCTATCAAAAGACAAGTATCGTTCGGCGCGCTTCCAAAATTATACATTTATCCAAACATAACCGCAAAAACTGCCTAATAAATAAGAAGTCTTGTACAAAATATACCTATATTTGTAACTGAAACCTTAAAAACTACCCGAAAAGTGCGAACGTTTATCATCCGGCTGCTTCTTGTTTCAGTAAGCATGATTGCTGCAACCCTGCAGGCGCAGAACATCACCTTCAACCATCTGACAACCGACGACGGTCTGTCACAATTCTCCGTGAACAGCCTTTACATCGATGAAAACGGTGTCTTATGGATTGGAACCCGAGAAGGCTTGAACCGTTATGACGGAGAAGACATACAAACTTACAAGCTGCAGAAGAACGACCCTTACAGCCTTTTCTGCAACACCGTGCTGCGCATGGCCGGCAACCGTAACGGAAAAATCTACCTGCTCTGTACGGAAGGAGTAGCCGAGTTCAATCTTGCCACCCAAAGATTCACCACCCTGCTGCAAGGAAATGTACACAGCATATATTACAAAGAGGCCCTTTTCATCGGAAAACAGAATGAAATCTACCGCTATAACGAGCAGACCGGGAACTTTGACCTCTATTACCAGCTTCCCGGAAAAAGTCTGGAAATCTGCTGTATGCATCTGGACAATGGACAAATGTGGATTGGAACGACCACCAACGGAGCATACCGCCTGCAACTGGACAAGAACGAGCTGACCCACCCCATCCTGAAAGGCAACATCACCAGCATATACCAAGACAGCGAAGGCGAGTTATGGATTGGCAGCTGGGAAGAAGGGCTGCACCATGTAAAGACCGACGGAACCATCGAAATCTTTGAATACGACGCAAAGAACCCTTACAGCATCTCTTCCAACTTCGTGCGAGCCTGCTGTGAAGACAATCTGGGAAACATCTGGATTGGGACATTCAACGGATTGAACCGGTATGACAAAAGTACGGGACTCTTCCAGAACCACACTGCCAGTGATGCCCAGAGCGACGGACTGACACACTCTTCCATCTGGTGCATCGTAAAGGACAACCAAGGAACGCTGTGGCTGGGGACCTACTTTGGCGGCGTCAACTACTTCAACCCCGAGTACGAGATATACAGCCGCTATATGTATTCGCCCATCGAAAAGAAGGGGCTGAGCAATCCGGTTGTAGGCCGCACCATCGAAGACAAGGACGGCAATCTGTGGATTGGCACCGAAGGGGGCGGACTGAACTATTACAACCGCCGTACCCGTGAGTTCAAATGGTTCCGCCCGGAAATCGGTCCCAACAGTATTTCCCATAACAACATCAAGGCTCTCTATTATGATGCCTCCAAAGACATCATCTGGATAGGAACCCATCTGGGCGGACTGAACAGACTGGACATACGCTCGGGGCGATTCACACACTACCGCATGGAAGCAGGTAATCCGGAGACCTTGCCTTCCGACATCATCCGCGATATCGCGCCTTACCAAGACCACCTGGTGATAGCCACCCAAAACGGAATCTGCCTCTTCGACCCTGCCAACGGGAAATGCCAACAACTGTTCCAGGACAGCAAAGAAGGCAAAAAAATCAAGATGGTGGCAGATGTCACTTTCGACAGTAACGGTACGCTCTGGATTGCAGCCACGGGCGAAGGTGTGTTCAGCTACCGTTTCGATACCGGCAAACTGACCAACTACCGCCATGATACTGCCGACCCACACAGCATCAGCAACAACAATGTAAACAACATTACCCAAGACAGCAAAGGCAATCTGTGGTTCGCCACTTCGGGCAGCGGACTGGACTTATACCGCCCTGCCAGCAACGACTTCGAGAACTTTGACCAAGCGAAGAACGGCCTTTCCAGCGACTGCATCTACGAGACGCAGGAATCCCCTACCAGCGGCAAACTGCTGCTCATCACCAACGAAGGCTTCTCCATCTTCGACTACCGGCAAAAGGCATTCCTGAACTACAACTGCCGTCAATGAGAATGCCCTTTGCGTGACCCGTGACGGAGAAATATTCCTGGGAGGCACGCAGGGAATGATTTCTTTCCACGAAATGGAGTTGAACTTCACACCAAAACCCTACAAAATCATCCTCTCCCGCCTCATTGTGAACGG
>ULQC01027443.1_pt1 | contig 16754 bp, 29 predicted proteins | sample 1954091 | NCBI WGS metagenome assembly ULQC01 (sample SAMEA4835645, study PRJEB28245) | human gut metagenome | biome: gut microbiome; material: fecal sample | place: Denmark | collected 2008
CTACTCGTATGGCATCCGCCCCGCTTTGGTACTTCCCTCTGACCTCTTGGTCTCTGCTGATGGGTCGGTTCAGACGAACACGCCCCCGACCATCACCAGCACCAGCGGCAACAGCGGGGTAAACCTGGGGAGCAAGGCTGCGGCGTTTAGCTTTAGGTATACCCCCAGCGACGCCGACGGGAACAAGCTGACGGTGAAGGAGAAGCTGGACGGTGTAGTGAAGAAGACCCGCAGCAACGTGACGAGCGGCACCCAGCTCACCTTTGAGTGTGCGAGCACCGCAGCGGAGTTCCAGAAGATCCTGAACGGGACGCACACGATCACGATTGAGGCAAGCGACGGGCAGGAAACGGCGACCTTTACGGCGACGTTTACGAAGGCGGTGACCGAGGCGACGATCACGCTGGACGAGCCACTGGCGGTGGAAGGTGACATCACCGTGGCAATTCTGGCGGTGACCGGGGACATCCCGGTTGACGCCGAATACACGGTTGAGGTCACCAACAACGCCAAGGACAGCTCTCCGGTGTGGCAGGACGCCACGACCGAAGTGAAGAACGGCACGAACATCGTGTTCGAGAACCACGCCAACACCAACGGGGCGGCCTTCAACTTCCGCATTACCGTAAAGCGGGGCAGCTCCAACACCGGCGGCCACATCTCCGGCGTGTCCGGGGCGTTCCAGTAAGGGAGGGATAGAGCATGGCGCTGAAGTGGAAGAAGAACGACCTGATGACCCTGGCGGAGAAGAAGGTGCAGATGGCGAATGAGACTTGCCAGAGCCTGATCTACGCCGGCATCGACGTGCAGCTCACCACGGGCCAGGAGCATTTCAGTCTGGAGCCCAACGACCAGACGAACATCGACTCCATGTTCACGGCGGTCACCCTGGGGGCCACGCAGTACCCGTACCACTCGGATGGGGCGCAGTGCAAGATGTACTCCGCCGTGGACATCGTGACGCTGTATGTGGCCTATAAGACCTTCGTGACGAAGCAGACCACCTACTGCAACTTCCTGAAGATCTGGGTGAACCGGGAGACCGACAAGGACGTGCTGGCCGGCATCACCTACGGCAGCGAGCTTCCGAACGACCTGAACGCCGAGATGGAGGAGATCCTGACCGCAGCGGCTGCCGAGATCCAGGCCATCATCGGGAAGATGCAGCAGGCGATGGAGGCGTAATCCGTCGTGAAAGAGAAGCTGAAAGCGATCCTGAAACACGCAGTCCTCGCCCTGTGCGGGGGCTGCGTGTACTTTCTTATCGAAATGGCCTGGCGGGGCCACAGCCATTGGACGATGGCTGTGCTGGGCGGGGTCTGCTTCGTGCTGATCGGCGACATCAATGAGTTCATTCCGTGGAATATGCCACTTGTCCTTCAGGGGGCGATAGGCTCCGGCATCGTCACCCTCCTGGAGCTGGTGAGTGGCATCATCCTGAACCTCTGGCTGGGCCTGGGGATCTGGGACTACTCCAACATGCCGTTTAACTTTTTGGGCCAGATCTGCCTACCGTTCTCGCTGTTGTGGGTGGCCCTCTCCGTAGTTGCGGTCATACTGGACGATTGGCTCCGGTACTGGCTGTTCGGAGAAGATCGACCTACCTACACGCTATTCTGAAAATTTGAGGAAATGGGAGGGCAAGACGTTGACTGGACTTGAAGAGTTTAAGGAGCTGTTCGGGAACATCACGGTTCTGAACGTCATTGAGCTTCTGCTGGCGGTAGCTTTCCTGGCCTTTCTATACAAGAAGGCAAAGGACTACCTGACCCAGCGGTACGAAGCGACCAAACTGAAGGACGAGCAGCTGAAGACGGCGCTTGACGCCGTAAGCCAGTACCCGAAGTACCGGGAGCAAAGCATTAAGATCCAGCAGGAGCTGGAGAGCAAGATCGGCGAGCTGAAGCAGAGCCAGGACGAAAACACGGCCAGGCTGAAGGCCATGGAGGAGATCCAGAAGCGGCAGAAGCGGAATGAACTGCGTGACCGGCTCCTCCAGAGCTATCGGTACTACACCGACCGGCGAAGGAACCCGAAGCAGGTCTGGAACCGCATGGAGGCCGAGGCGTTCTGGGAGCTGTTTGGCGACTATGAGGCCGCCGGCGGAGACGGGTATATCCACACGGTAGTCCAGCCGGCCATGAACCTCCTGAAGATCGTTGAAATGGACGAGCTGGCCAGGAGCGACGAAGACCCGCATCACCCCGGCCAGCTTGCCCCCGTGATTTCAGACGGGGGTGAGGCGGAGTGATGACAATGCCGCTTCAGACCGTGGTGGTGATAGCGGCCACGGCCGCCGTCGTCGGCGCCGTTGCGCTGTACCTGGCCGCTGCGGTCATCTCGGGCAGGAAAAAGAGGAAGAAGCGCCGGGGCAGGAACACTGCCTCGGCCGCTTCCGTTTCTGCGCCTCCGGCCACGCCGAAGAAGAAGTCGCTGCTGTCCCGCCTCTGGGCGAAGGTCAGCGGCATCGGGACGATGAATGTGATCCTGCTCGTCTGCGGCGGCGCTCTGTTCGCCTTCACCTGGGAGATGATCGAACTGTTCAAGCAGTACGGCATGGTGCCGGACACGCTCGTCACCTGCGTCTTCGCCGCTCTGACCGGCGAGTGCGGCGTGATGGGCTGGATCAAGACCTCGAAGGTGAAGCACCAGGAGCGGAGATGGCAGAAGGAAGATATGCGGGAGGCCAACATGGCGGCGCAGATGCCGGCGGTTGACCCGTCCGCCGAGGGAACGCCAAAGGAGTGAGGACAAATGGCGCTTACCGGAAAGAACAATGAAGAGAAGATCTGGAACTACCTGAAGGCCCAGGGCCTGACCGACTGCGGCGCAGCCGGCCTCATGGGGAACCTGTACGCCGAGTCGGGGCTGATCCCGACGAACCTCCAGAACAGCTACGAAAAGAAGCTCGGCTATACCGACGCCACCTACACGGAGGCGGTGGATAGCGGGGCTTATTCCAACTTCGTGCGGGACAGCGCCGGCTACGGGCTGGCGCAGTGGACGTACTGGAGCCGGAAGCAGGCCCTTCTGGACTACGCCAAGGCCGCCGGGAAATCCGTAGGCGACCTGGAGACCCAGCTGGGCTTCCTGATGCAGGAGCTGGCGGGGAGCTTCAAGGCCGTCCTGAACACGCTGAAATCGGCGACCACCGTAAAGACCGCCTCCAACGCCGTGCTGCTCCAGTTCGAGCGGCCGGCAGATCAGAGCGCATCGGTGCAGACGAAGCGGGCCGGGTACGGCCAGACCTACTACGACAAATACGCGGCGAAGGACACCGAGAAGGAGGAAACCGCTATGAGCAACAGTTCGCTCGTAAGCTACACGAAACTCAGTCCCAATCATTCGGGACAGCGCACCCACGCCATTGACCGCATCACGCCTCATTGTGTGGTGGGCCAGTGTTCCGTGGAAACGCTGGGGAATATCTTTCAGCCGACATCCAAACAGGCGTCGTGCAACTACGGCATCGGCGTCGATGGCCGCATCGGCATGTACTGTGAGGAGAAAAATCGTTCCTGGTGTTCGTCCTCCAATGAGAACGACCAGAGAGCCGTGACCATCGAGTGTGCATCCGACGCCACTGCACCATACGCCTTCAAGGACGTGGTGTACCAGGCGCTTATCAAGCTGTGCGTGGACATCTGCAAGCGGAACGGGAAGAAGAAGCTGCTCTGGCTGGGAGACAAGGCGAAGACGCTTGCTTATTCGCCGAAGTCCGACGAGATGATCCTGACCGTACACCGCTGGTTCGCCAACAAGAGCTGCCCTGGCGACTGGATGTATGCCCGTATGGGTGACCTTGCCAGCAAGGTAACGGCCCAGCTCGGAGGAGGCACGGCGGCAAATCCTTCGACGCCGTCTACACCCGGCACCACCACGGTTGCCGATGACCTGAAGGTGGGCGACATCGTCGAGTTCACCGGCGACACCCACTACACCAACAGCAACGCTGCAACCGGCGTGAAGTGCAAACCCGGCAAGGCGAAGGTGACCGTCATCGCAAAGGGGGCAAAGCACCCCTACCACCTCGTCAAGGAGGCGGGCGGCGGCTCCACCGTCTATGGCTGGGTTGATGCCGCCGACATTGCTACCGGCGATGAAGAAGAGGTCTATACCGTGGTAGCTGGCGACACGCTCTGGGGCATCGCACAGAAGAAGCTCGGGAGCGGCGCCCGGTGGCAGGAGATCTCGAAGCTGAACGGCCTGACCTCCACGACCATCGTGGTCGGCCAGAAGCTGAAGATCCCGAGCTGATATGGGCGGGCTGATAAGCAGCATCGCCTCGGCGGCCGCAGACCTTCTGGCCCTGACTGTGTTCATCTACTGGCTGTCCCGCCTTGTCCGCTGGGACGGGCGGGAGCGGTGCGATGAAACGCAGTGTGATACCTGCCCCTTCCCCTGCGAGAAGCACGAAAACCGATGATTTTATTGGAGGTGTACCATGCCTGAATTTCTCACGCAGCTGCTCCAGGCCGTCATCGCCGCCGCCATTCCGGTGTGCGGGGCGTACCTGATTAAGTTCCTGAACCAGAAATCCGCCCAGATCGCGGCGGAGACCGACAGTGTGGAGATGAAGAACCTGATCGAGCAGGTGAACGACGCCGTCACCAAGGCCGTCACCTACACCACGCAGACTTTCGTTGACTCACTGAAGAAGAACGGCATCTTCGATGCCGAAGCGCAGAAAGAAGCCCTGCAAAAGTCCCTGGATAAAACGATGGCTCTTCTGTCCGAAGTGGCAAAGAGCGCCCTGGAGGAGATCTACGGCGACCTCAACGAATATTTGACCGTGCGGATCGAGGCCGAAGTAAAGAGCCAGAAGGGGACGCCCACCGCCGTCCTGAACGTGACCGGAACGGCCACGGAGAGCAAGGACGAGATCGACGACAGCGGCCGCTCGGCGCAGCTCATTACCGAACTGCTCGGCATGAGCTCCGACGCCCTGAAGGAAAAGGCGACCGAATACGGCGTCGCCATTGATGGCCTGACCACGAAGAAGGAGATCGCCGAGGCAATCGTGGTGGCCATCCTGAACAAAGCGTAAACGGGTCTTAACCTCCGCCCGTTTCGCCCGTCATTTGGGGAGGCCGGTGCCCCCTCACTTGACCTCCGACAACTGAATGACGGTATATACACGCACCCCCGTTCCGGCCGTTTGGCTGGGACGGGGGTGTTTTTTGTTTTTCAGGGAGAAGCGGGGAATACCTCGCAAAATCCCGGGAAAAGGCCGGGAACACGGGAACAGGGGAGAGGGAGTATAATTCCATACCCGGGCCGCAGAAGGGCGCACAGGGCCTGGAAATGGCCTCCTGCGGGAAGGCGGAGAAGTATCACATTTGTACGGAAAATCAATGCACATAATGCACAAATCTCAAAGTCTGTATTTTACAAAATGTTCTCACGGGCCTTTTAGAACTTTCAGATACACTTATACCCTGGCCCGGAAAACCCGCCAAAACTGTTTCTAAGGGCTTCTACGAGCAAATCACCCAAAACATTGATTTTAGGAAATATTTCTGTAAATATGAAATAAACACTTGACTTTATACGTTGGTAAGTTATAGTTAAGTTACGGTAATTCAAAACATACCGACCGATAGGAGGCGCCACAGATGCAGACAGTAAAAATGAGCGCAACGGCCCTACGAGCCATCATGGGAGAGGCGTTCGACGGCGATATGTATGAGCGTGGCCGCCAGGAAGCCAGAGAATTCTTCAAGAAATACCCAGAGAAACGAGAAGCCAAGATTGAAGAAATCAAGCGAAACCTGGAATACGGCGTGATCCGCGGATACTTCGGCCCGTCCTACTGGATTGGCTGCCTCTGTGAAGCTGATTTCACCTGGTAAGGAGGAGAAAAAATGAAGTACCTTGTTCAGTGTCAGCACCCCGACGGGTCGATCTCCTGCGAGATGTGCAGCGATGTCCAGATAATCGAAATGTTCGGTTTCCGCGATTGCACCGACTGCGAGTATGAGGTGTACGATGTGAGCCGGTTCGGCGTGGCAGAAAAGCTCGTCCACAAGCCGGCGACGGAGGCGCCGTTCAACTACCACGAGTTCTGCGACAGCCACGGAACGGTTCTGTTCGGCGGATACAGCTCGGAGCATTAAGGAGGGATCGGAAGTGAAGAGCAAGCCGTACAAGGTGTCCGGGAAGCTGTTCAGATACGATTTCGACAGCAGCACGGTAGAGTACATCGCCAAGGCAGGAACTGAAGAGATTGAGGCAGACCGGGAATGGAAGGAGACTCACGGCCGTTCTCTCTACGGGATTGGAGATGACGGCTACATGGTCCTCGACACAATCGGCCTGAACCGAAAGAACTGGGAGAACCGGGCTGCCCGGGATGAATACCTGTCCGGGTGGGCCGTGGATCTGGACGCCGAAGCGGAGGCGCTGGTGGCCGATTTCCTTAGATGGGAGATGTGAGAAAATGGAACTGAAATGGTACGAGAATGTGAACACCGGGACGGGGAAACGGTTCTGGTGGACGCAGAGAGACAAGTTCGGGAACTGTTTCGAGATTTACGGCACCACAGAAAAGAAGTTCGTGCTTTTCGTAAACGGAACTGCGAACTCGGAATACGGAACACTGCCCGAGGCGCAAAAGGCGGCAACCCACATGTGGAATGTTTGCAGGCCGCAGCAATTCAGGTTTTTGGAGATGCTGGACGGCCCCTGGAGAAACGACGCCTGCATCGGGTACGCACAGATGGCGATGCGGCGGGCAGAACTCGACGAAGACACCGTCTGGAAGGTGCTGAAAGAGCTGAACCGCTGCTTTGACGATGTATCGGTCGAGGAGGCCGGCGCCTACTATGCGGGAGGTGACAGATGATGAACCCGGAGTTCATGGCAGACCTGGTCATCAACCTGTTTATCCTGTGCGTGTTCCTGCTGGTGCTGGGTGTCGGATGCCTGATTGCCGACTTCGTGTTCCCGCACATCCGACCGCTCCAGAAATGGCTCGACAGCCTGCCGGAGTATGAGGACGATGCGGAGATCGCCCGCCTGTATGAGGAGGAGCGGCGGAGACGCCGGGCCCGCAGAAAAGCAAGATGGAAGGGGATGATGAAATGAAAGCTGTGCAGTATTTCGAGAAGTACCGGGACAGGATCGTCAGCCGGGACGAAGCGGAAACCATCAAGGCCATCGGCGACCTCGTGCTGGAGTTGAGCGAGGAAGCCAAGAAGATGATCGCCGCCAGACACGTCAGGACGAACAGTGGGGCGGCGGCCGTACTGCTGGAGCTGAACCAGAAGTACAACGCCATCTGCAACCTGTTCGAGAAAACCTATGGGGCGTCGCCGCTTGTGAAAAGCGGGTTCCTCACCTACTGGAGGAAACAGATCCCGGAGCTGGAACGGTATCTCTGATACCGGAGATTTTTTATTGCCAGACGATTACCGAAATATAATTTTTTAGAGATATTACGGAAATTTGGGGGTATGAACGTGAGAGAAAAGACCTTGAAGGTAGAGGTCGAGAGGCGCATCTACATCTCGGACGACGGCCAGGAGTTCGAGACGGCCGATGACTGCCTCCGGCACGAGAGAAACCGCGCGGAGCAAAATGCCTGGGCCATCGTGGACAAGTTACCGCACTTCAGTTACTCCCCGGATTGGATCGACTGCGACTACGGATGGGACTGGTACTATGTGTCGACCGACGAGGAGCTTGACGCCGTCCGGGAGGTACTGTTCAACGATGATTCCAGCGCCTACGAGTATACGCCGCCGGCCTACCCGTGCTGGATCTGCTGCTCCAACGACAGCAACGGTTACGGGCGCATCGAAGGGACTGTTGAGCAGGTGTTCGACGCCTTGGATGAACTCAAGAAGGGCGTTACCGACAAGATGATGGAAAACGGGAGGGGCTTTCATTGAAGATTTTGTCCTGCGGAGCCGGGATGCAGTCATCGGCTTTGCACTTAATGAGCTGTGAAAATGCTCTGGCAAAGAAGCGAGGGAAGCAGCCTGTTTGGCCCCAGGTGCCGATTTACGACATCTCAATTTTTTGTGACTTGGGCTTCGAGCCACCCTGGGTGGCCCGGCAGGTGAAGTTTCTGGAGGATGCCGGCCATTCCTGCGGGGTGCCACTGGTGATCTTGCACTCTCCGCTCTACACCGACTTCATGGAGAATTTTGGAGAGAGGCGTACCATCAGTATCCCGTGGTGGACGATCCGCGATGACGGCCACAAGTCGAAAATGCCGAGGAACTGTACCATCGACTACAAGGTGGAGCTGATTTCCAAATATGTCCGCTGGGAGCTGCTGGGCTACAAAAAGGGGCAGCGGCTCCGCGAGGAGGACAAGAAGGCGCACGAGATGCACATGGGGTTCAGCGCCGAGGAAGCCCGCCGGTGTAAAGAGAGCCCAAACCCCATGTTCGTCAACAGGTTCCCCCTGGTGGAGATGGGCCTGACCCGGGCGGACAACTTCGCCTACATCAAGGACGTGTGGGGACTGGAAACAAAGGCTTCGGCCTGCACCTTCTGCCCGTTCCACAAAAACTTCTTCTTCAAGCACCTGAAGGAGAATGAGCCGGAGCAGTACGCCCAGCTGGTGGAGATGGACGAGCTGCTGCGAGATAAGAACCCGAAGCCCCCGATGGACAGCGACCTGTTCATCAGCCGGAGCCGCAAACGGATCGAGGATCTGACCGACGAGGACTGCGACGATGCCGAGTGCTTTGAATACTGCGGGAGGCAAATATGGAACGGGTTTTGACCGGTTGCGAAGCAGAGCAGATCGAGCTGTTCGACAGCTCTCCGGCCGAGTGCTGCCAGAATTGCCACTGGTGGGCCACGCTGGTAAAGCCGTGGGTCAGAGATGACGGGAGCGCCATCTATGGGTATTGCTTTGCGGGCGGAAGCAAGGATTACAGCATGAACATGGGAAAGGGGTTGCCGGTATTTTACGCACCAACCTCCGGCGTTCCGTGTCAGAACTTCAAAAAGAGGAGGAGAGCAAATGCCTGAAAGCAGAGTGTTCGTCCGAGAGATCGAACCGGGGGTAGAGCTGTTCCGGGATGCCGTGACCGGCATCGCCTGGGCGGAAGATCACAGGGCCGGCCTCGGCGTCAGCGTACATCCGAACATCGACGAAAGCGGAAGCGTCAAGGGCATGGTGTCCCGGGGCTGGTGGATGGCCAGCGACCGAGTTGTGAGAAGCCACGGATGGATTTACAACATCGACCGATTTTCCTGCGACGACGGAGAGCCTATCGAGGCCATCGTGGCTGAAGAGTGTATGTGCCCGGCCTGCATCGAGCGCCGGGCGAGGCAGGGAGAGCGGAAACGGTATGTATGCCCCGTCTGCCACAACGCCGAGCACCTGCCCGGGGCGAAGTTCTGCATGATATGCGGGACAGCGTTCCCGTTATCAAATCAGGAGGAGGCGTGATTGAAAATGGAAAATCCGTTTGTAAATGACCCGTTTTCGTTAGTCTGGCAGGCGTTCAAGAACCTGTATCCAGGCAAAGAGTGCAGCGCAGAACTGCTCCCGGAGATCCCGCCCGACGATGACGGTGAAAAGGGATATGGCTTCACAGAATTTCGGGATGACGGGACTGTCCTCGTTGCCGTGGATGCCGGGCTCCGGGTGGCCGATGCCGTCGAGGTTCTGGCGCATGAGCTGGCCCATGTGGCTGTCGGCTCCGAAGCCTACCACGGAGACTCCTGGAAGGAAGCCTTTGACGCTATCTTCCGGGAGTATGGCCGTATCGCAGAAGAAATGTTCGGAAAGCAGGAGGGAGCAGAATGAGGTACACGCCCATCAACAGCGCCGAGGAGGCCGTAAGCCGGATCGCCGGCCTCGGCTATGACCATTTCGTGATTTGCACCTATGAGACAAGCTGGCAGCGGGAGCAGGGGGAGCCCACCATCCGGGTCGAGTACGATGCCGGCCGAGCCGTGGACGTATTCCTCGATGGCTGCTGGATGAACCCGTGTGTGGAGCTCCGGGGCGTAGGTTTCGACGGGAACGAAGAAGCTCTCTGTATCGGCGGAACAGACGAAGATTTGAACGAGGAAGGGGAGTTTATTGAATGGCCGGAATTGGAGTAGACCTGAAAGCTATCGTCCTGAAGGCTTCAAAGGCGGGCGTCGAGCTCACCATGAGTTTCGAGGAGCCCCAAGTGATGACTTTGAGGGCAAGGAGAGGAAGTTTCACCATCTGCGTAAAACTGATGCCCTGGGAGATCGACCCGGTTGTCTGGCGCCAGGGGACGCAGTTTGAGCGCATCGTGGAAGATTTGATTTACCGACTGGACAAGGCGGAACAGAAAATGATCGAGACAGGAGGCACAGAAAAATGAAAGAGCAGTTCATCGAGATTTTCAACGACCACATCAAGCGACCCGGGGCGAGTGCGCTCTTGGCCTGGCTGGAGAAGTCCGACTTCTTCGCGTCGCCGGCTTCCACCTGCTTCCATCTTTCGGAACCGGGCGGTCTGGCGAAGCACAGCATCCACGTCTATGAGCGGCTGCGGGAGCTTTACAGCAACGAGCTCGCCAGGAACACCGATGGGCCTGTCATCCTGTCCGACGAGGACGAGGAGAAGATCGCCATTTGCGGCCTGCTCCATGACATCTGCAAGGTCGGATGCTATAAGCAGGAGCCGAGAAACCAGAAGACCTACGATCCTGAAAAGGTGAAGAAGGCCCAGAAGTGGCAGGTCAAGCACGACGACCTCGGCGACTTCGTCTGGGAGACTGTCATGGGCTACAAGTTCGACGAGGACTTCGTTTACGGCCATGGCGAAAAGAGCGTCTACATCGCCTCTGCATACATTAAGCTGACCAGGGAGGAGGCTGTGGCCATTCGTTTCCACATGGCGGCATGGCAAGACGGGGAGAAGCAGAATGCAGGCAAGGCTTTTGAACGGTACAGCCTCGCCGTCATGCTTCATATCGCCGATCTCCAGGCCACATACCTCGACGAGGTGGAGCAAGATGGATGAATGGGTAGCCATTGAAGGCTACCGCTGGCCGTATCGCATCAACCGGAAAGGCTGCGTACAGAAGAAGATGGAGGATGGGAGCTGGTACACTCTCAAGCCGTATACGTCCGGCCGATCTCGGGTAGCGGTGAAGCTGCGGAGCACTGACAACCGCAAGATCGACGTGCCGGTAGTTTGGCTGATGGCCGATGCCTTCATGGGAGGACGGCGGCCTGGATACGGTATCGTCCACCGAAACGGGGCCAAGTTCGACTGCGAACTGGAAAACCTGAAGTTCGTCCCGCTCGAAGAGTGTGGACGGCTCTCTTGCAGATCCCGGCGGCGGGCGGTCGAGAAAGTTGACCGCAGCGGCAGAGTGGTGGCCATTTACGCCTCGGCCAGAGAGGCGGCAAGAAAGAATTTTATCAGCCAAAATTCCATCTGGGCCCGGTGCAACGGAAAAGTGAAAGATCCGTTCCGACTGGATGACCACGACTACCGTTATGAGCAGAGGAGGAAGGGAGCATGAAAATCGAGGCAAGGCCCTGGAAGCCACAAGACCTCATTGATGACCTCCAGGAGATGATCGACGAGGAGCCAGACCGATACCTGAACGACCGCCGCACTACGCTCTGTATGGCCAGAGACCACCTGAAGAAGTATTTCTCGACCTACTTCGAGAACAAGCCTCTGACGCTGGAGCAGCTGCGAGGGATGGATGGGGAGCCGGTGTGGGTGCAAACGCCCGGGATACCGCAGTATGGACGCTGGGTGATCGTGGCGGGCGTCGATACGGAGTACGGGCAAAGGACTCTGTACTGCCAAGGCGACTATACCTGTCGGAACTACGGGCGGGACTGGATCGCCTACCGGAGAAAGCCGGAGGAGTGACGGGATGAAGAACAGACCATATATCGACGAAGAAGGCAGGCTGCACCTGTTTTCGCTCTGCGACGGGACGCTGATTTTCCTCCAGGAGCTCGTGACGAGCCTGAAGCAGATGGGGTGTTCCGACATCCGATACGGCCAACAGGTCTTGGCGGAGGGTATGCCAGAAGGAAAGCCTTGGATGAACTGCCTGTTCGAGGCGAGTGGCCAGTTGCCGGGCCGTCTCTGGCCTGGAGCGCAGGTTCTTGAGATAAGCCCAGGGAAATATGGGCTGCTCGGCCCGGACGCACCCGTAAGGCCGGTCGTGAGAGAAAATCGGTTTCAGGACAGCGCCATGCACAAATGGCTGGCCACGGAGTTTTTCGAGAAGTTTGGAAAAGAGATCCGAAACGATTTGCTGAAGGAGGTGAGCAAAGATGAAGGCAATCACGATCCGGCAGCCCTGGGCGACACTCATTGTCTCTCTGGATGGGAGCGGACGGCCGCTCAAAGCCGTGGAGACAAGGGGGTGGAAGACGAGCTACCGGGGGCCGCTGGCGATCCATGCGGGGAAGACCGTGCCTGATATGTTCTTCATGGGTATGAGCGAAGCCGATGCGGACGCCTTCCTCTCCGCCGGCCTCGACGGCGACCAGGCCATAGCCTGCCTGCCGTATGGGGCGATTGTGGGGAAGGTGACGCTGGTAGACTGTGTACCCATAGAACAGCTCTATGGCAGCGGCCTCGATACGCCCCGAGAGCGGGCGTTCGGAGACTGGAGGCCCGGGAGATATGGGTGGATCTTGGCGAACCCCATCCTGTTCAAGGCCCCGATCCCCACGAGAGGGAAGCAGGGGCTCTGGGAGTGGAATATGGAGATATGCGAAAGCCGGCTTCAATAAGCTGAGTAAATGGAGGTCAGATAAGGTATGAAAGACGTAATTTCGTTGAACGAGATGGACACCCTGCGCGAACACGATGGGTACGAAGAACTGCTCGCCGGAATCCGCCGGGAGTTCGGTGAGAACACGAAGGACGGGAAAACCCCGCTCTTTACTACGGACGCTGGGGAGCTATACGGCCTGCTGCTGGGCTGCATCCCGAAGGAGGCGCGTCAGCACTACAACTGCAACGCCTGCCGGCACTTCGTCAATCGGTATGGCGGGCTGGTAAAAATCGACGAAAAGACCGGAAAGCAGACGCCTGTGATGTGGCCTGAAACGGTGCCGCCCTTCTTCGCAGATGCCGTGAAAAAGATACGGCGAAAGGTGAGCACCGCTACGGTCACCGGCGTATTCATTACTTCTGGAAGGGTGCTGGGGACCCCGATGACTGGAAGGTGGAAGCACATGGCTGTCAAGATCCCGGAGTCCATGGTGTATCGCAACCGGCTGAAGAACACATTCCAGGAGGCTGCCGATAAACTTGAGGATTATAGGCTCCTGGCAGCTGCAATCGGGAATTACCGGATCGAAACCGTAGAGACTGCCGTGAGCCTGTTGCGAACCGAGTCTCTGTACCGGAGCGAGAAGGTGCTTGGCGTAGCTGAGTGGTTTCTGGAAGTGCTCCGGCTGCTGAAGGGGGAGCAGGGCACACGCAATAAGTCCGCTCGAAATATCATTTGGTATAAAGCGGCCACGGCACCGACTGGCTTCTGCCATATTTCCTCCGGCATGATTGGAACCCTCCTGGATGACATCGAAGCCGGATACGACTACGATGTGGTAAGCCGAAAGTTTGCCGAGAAGATGAACCCGCTTCAATACCAGCGGCCGAAAGCCGCCCCCACCGCCGGGAATGTGGCCCGGGCAGAGAAAATCGTGGAGAAGCTGGGAATTGCAAATTCTCTGAAGCGGAGGTATGCCCGACTGGATGAAATCCGGGTGATTTGGAAACCGAAACAGGATGGGAAAGCGAAAGTGGCATCCGCCGGTGTATTTGCCGGAGTCGCTACCAAGGACCAGAAACAGACGGCCCCGAACAGGATGTATGGACCGGCCATACCCATCACCTGGGAGAAGTTCCAGCGGACGGTGCTCGGATCTGCCAGAAAGATCGAGTTCGACGTACCCAGCGGTCTGGAAAACTACACTGCAATTCTGACTGCCGAGAACCAAGAGGCGCCGCCCATCATCCTGTGGGATACGGAGGAAAGCCGAAATCCGTTCTCGTGGTATGTGTACTCTGGCGGCTCGACTCCGTCCAGATGGAATCTGGTGCCTGGATATGTGGAGGTAACCGGCGTGACCTTGCAGCCGAACCTCTGGCAGCCTGGCTATGAGCACAGCGGGGCGAGCGTTATCTTCCTCCTGAAAGGGGCGAAAGACGGAGGCCACTTGACCTCTGGCATCGCCCTTTTCCCGGAGGTGCTGAAGCGAGAACTGCGTGAGGTGAGAGCAACCATCGAGGCGTATTCCAGAAGTGAAAAGCTCGGAGGCGCGGATGAAGCATCTGCCTGCGGCATCCGACTCCAGAAGGGATCGAGCTGGAAAGCTCGCTTCCGGGTGACCACGGACATCGGAACAACGATTTACCGGCTCGAACGCTGGGACTGATGGGAGGGTAAAAAATGGACTACAAGCCTACGGTCGTATTTGACTTTGACGGCGTCATCCACAGCTACACGTCTGGCTGGAAGGGAGTGGCGGAGATCCCAGACCCGCCGGGTCCTGGAATTGGGGAGGCCATCGCAGAGCTCCGACAGCTCGGATATAGGGCGGTGGTCGTTTCGACCAGGTGCTCCACTGCTGAAGGAATGGGGGCTGTCCGGCGCTATCTTCGGGACAACGGGATCGAGGTCGATAGTGTGCAGATGGAGAAACCTCCGGCGCTTTGCTACATCGACGACCGGGCCATCCGATTTGACGGGCACCCTGAAACGCTGGCGGAGAAGGTCAGAAATTTCAGAACGTGGATTGAGGCACCCAAGAGGAACGACGCTCCGGTCGAAGGGCTCCGGCCCTGCAAAGCCGTCACCTACGAAAGGGGAAACGCGGAAAAGGTCAAAGGCCGCTTCCACGGCTGGGGGAGAAACTACGAGGAGTTCGAGACGGGCCCCGGGAACTTCACCACCGCCATCATCGAACTGGACAATGGGAGGATCGTGAGCTGCCCGGCGGAAACCGTCCAGTTCCTTGATAGAGAGGAGCCGGGGAATGAGGAGTGAGCTCTGGGGCCTTCGGAAGGTTGACACGAAGGAGCCGGTCTACATCTACTGGGCGTCGAGCAACAGGCGCCGGGCCCTGTTTGTTCGCCGGGACGAAGCGGAGAAAGCCTGTTTGAACCCCATGAACAAGGGCATGGAGCCGTTCAGGATTACCGGCGTAGACGCGAGGGAACTGGTTCAGCACGGACATTGGAAGAATGTATCCCAGGATGGCCCGTGTAGCTGGTCTGGCATGTGCTCCGCTTGTGGAGCAAGAAATGACATTCCACACCCATGGGTGGCGAATTATTGCCCTAACTGCGGTGCTCGAATGGACGAGGAGGCAAAAGAAAATGACGCATGAAGAAGCTGTACTGGTTTCAGCCTACACAGGATACCTGCTGACGAATGATTTCTCGGATGTGCAGAGTTTCTGCGAAAAGTTGCTTGGCCGATCCGTTTTCACGCTTGAGCTGACAGACGCGGCGGTGCGTGATGAAATCAGGGAAAAGTGCAGGCCGCTTATCCTGAAGATGATCGAAAGTGAGGAGGAATGAATATGAAAAAGAACACGCTCATTGTTGCGGGGATTGTTGCTGCCGCCATCATCCTCATGGTGGTGATGGTGGCCGGCATCAACAACCGGGCCATCTCTCTGGAGGAACAGATCAGCGGGGCGGAGGCACAAATCAGCGTGGCCGAGAAGCGGAGAGTTGACCTCGTTTACAACCTGGTCGATACGGTGACGGCCTACCAGGAGTATGAGGGAGAGACGATGCTGGCCATCACGGAGGCTCGGGCATCGGCCCAGGCCGGAGATGCCGACGGGGCTATGACCGTTCTGAACGCTGTGTCGGAGCAGTACCCGGAACTGAAAGCGAATGAAAACTACCAGCAGCTGATGACAGAGCTGGCCATGACAGAGAACTCCATCGCCCAGTACCGCAACAACTACAACGAGCAGGTGAAGGCGTACAACAAGTTTGTCCGGCAGTTCCCGAACAGCATCATCCTGGGTATCATGGGCTATGCCCCCATCGAAACGCAGTACACCGACTACGATGCGCCGGAGGACGCCCCAACAGACCTGTTTGGAGACTGACATGGAGATCAAGAAAAGAGAGGTTCTGTTCGGCGTCATCATCGTACTGGTGATGCTCGCCGCCGGCCTCGGTATCTCCGGGGCCATCAGGGAGCACGCACAGAGCGAAGCTGAAAAGTACACAACGGCTGTCAGGGTGGAGGATGCTACCCAGTTTGAGTACGGAATGAAGACCGATTTCGGGAACGCCCTGGTTTACGGGGAGCTGCTGGCCCTGGAGCCGGTATCCGATCCGGCCCTTGAGGGAGAGTACCTGACCATCTGCAAGACGATGGAGCGGTACACCATGCACACCAGGACGGTCACCTACACTGACTCAAACGGGAAAACGCAGACCCGTACTGAAACATACTGGACGTGGGACTACGCAGGCTCCTGGGAGCAGGAGAGCAAGACCGTGTCGTTCCTCGGCCACGAGTTCCAGACCGGGCAGCTGTCACTGCCCGGGGACAGAACGCTGCGGCTAAAGAATGGAGATGCCTACCTGTACGAAGGGTCGCACATCCGCTACTACTTCAGCGGCCTGCCTTCCTCGTTCAACGCCACCATTCACGCAGACCTCCGGGGAGGGGACATCGGAGAAAAAGCCGAGGTCTTCATGGAGAAGACCCCGGCCGAGGTGGTAGACGACCAGCTGAACGGGCAGAAGATCCCGGTCATCGCATTCTGGGTAGTGTGGCTGCTGCTGACCG
>ULQC01016309.1_pt1 | contig 16503 bp, 10 predicted proteins | sample 1954091 | NCBI WGS metagenome assembly ULQC01 (sample SAMEA4835645, study PRJEB28245) | human gut metagenome | biome: gut microbiome; material: fecal sample | place: Denmark | collected 2008
CGCGTGCCATCGGGGCAGGGGCGGTGGTGCTGGCCTGCGGCGGCATCGGCGGGTTGTATAAAAACTCCACCAACTTCCCCCACATCACGGGGGATGCCATCGCCATGGCCCTGCGCCACGGCGTTGCCTGTGAGCACCTGGACTATATCCAGATCCACCCCACGACTTTGTACAGCCACCGAAAAGGCCGTCGCTTTCTGATTTCGGAATCGGTTCGCGGGGAGGGCGCGCTGCTGCTGGATAAAAACGGAAACCGCTTTACCAACGAATTGCAGCCCCGCGACGTGGTGAGCGCAGCGATCCGCGCACAGATGGAAAAGGACGGTACCGACCATGTGTGGGAGGATATGCGCCCCATCGGTGAGGCGGCTATCCGTGAGCATTTCCCCAACATTCTGGAGCGCTGCGAGGAGGAGGGGTACGACCCCATCCATGAACCGATCCCCGTTGTACCGGCCCAGCATTATTTTATGGGCGGCATCACGGCGGACCTGAGCAGCCGCACAGCACTGCCCCGGCTGTATGCCTGCGGCGAGACCTGCTGCAACGGTGTGCATGGACGCAATCGGCTGGCCAGCAATTCCCTGCTGGAATCTTTGGTCTTTGCACAGCGCGCGGCAGATGATATACTATACGGAGAACCGCCTGTCTTTACAGGCGATAAGCCCGATTTGGCCCCATACCGTGAACAGGAACCGCTGTTTGCCGCGTATCGGCAGGAGGTTCTGACCGCTATTGAGAGGAGTAAAAACCATGAATGAGATCACCCAGCTGCTGCATATAGACCCGCTGCTGCTGCAAGCGCTGCGGGAGGATATTCCGGAGGAGGACGTTTCCACAAACGCCGTCATGCCCCACGCCTGCCCCGGTACCGTGGATCTGATTGCCAAGGAGGATGGCATTGTTGCCGGTCTGGCGGTCTATGCTCGCGTTTTTACGCTGCTGGACCCCGGCGCCAAGGTGGAACTCTTCTGCCGGGACGGCGATACCGTACAGCCCGGCCAGAAGCTGGCCGTTGTTACGGGCGATATACGCGCCCTGCTTTCCGGTGAGCGCGTTGCGCTGAACTACCTGCAGCGAATGAGCGGCATTGCCACCTATACCCATCAGCTGTCTGCCCTGCTGGAAGGCACCGGCATTACCCTGCTGGACACCCGTAAGACCAGCCCCAACAACCGCATTTTTGAAAAGTACGCTGTCCGCGTTGGCGGCGGTAGCAACCACCGCACCGGCCTGTCCGACGGCGTTCTGCTGAAGGATAACCACATCGGCGCTGCCGGCGGCGTGGCGAAGGCCGTCAAGATGGCCCGGCAGTATGCGTCTTTCGTCCGCAAGATCGAGGTGGAGGTTGAAACGCTGGAACAGGTCAAAGAGGCCGTGGAAGCTGGTGCGGACATCATCATGCTGGATAACATGAGCGACGAGGATATGCGCAAGTCTGTGACTTTGATTGCAGGCCGCGCCAAGACCGAGTGCTCCGGCAATGTCACGCGGGAAAACATTGCCCGTCTGCGGGACATTGGCATTGACTATGTGTCCAGCGGCGCCCTGACCCATTCGGCCCCCATTCTGGATCTTTCCATGAAGCATCTGCGCCCCCTGGCAGAGGAGGAGGCCTGATATGACCACCGCAGAGCGCCGCGCCGCCATTTTGCAGCAGCTTGCCCATGCCGGAGCGCCTATTGCCGCCCGCACGCTGGCTACCCATTACGGCGTCAGCCGTCAGGTCATCGTGCAGGATCTGGCGGTCATACGGGCATCACACCCCAGGATCATTTCCACTGCACGCGGCTATGTGCTGGAGCAGCCTGATCAGCCCGCCGGCTGCACACGGGAGTTCAAGGTGCGCCACACACCTGACCGAACCGGGCAGGAGCTGAACCTGATTGTGGACTGTGGCGGCCAGGTCAAGAATATCAGCATCAGCCACCGGGTCTATGGCCGTATCACCGCCGAGATGGACATCCGTTCCCGGCAGGACGTGCGGGAATTTCTGCAATCGTTTGAGGACAGTTCCTCCACGGTGCTGTCCACCGCCACCGACGGCTACCACTATCATCTGGTGGAGGCAGCCACCCCGGACAGGCTGAGCCTGATCGAAAAAGAACTGAAAGAGCACGGTTTTCTGGCTCCGCTGCAACCGTGGGAGCATTGAAGAAAAAACGAGGCATAATTATGACTGTCCATGAACTGCAGCAGGAGATCCTGCGACTGAAACGGGAAAAGAATATCTGCATTCTGGCCCATGCCTACCAGAGCCAGCCTGTGCTGGAAGTCGCCGATTACACCGGCGATTCCTACGGGTTGAGCGTGCAGGCGGCCAAAACCAACGCTGACGGGGTCATCATGTGCGGTGTGCGCTTCATGGCCGAGACCTGCAAAATTTTAAGCCCGGAGAAAACTGTCTGTCTGGCCAACCCCATGGCGGGCTGCCCTATGGCCGAGCAGCTTGATCTGCCGACCTTGCAGGAATTGAAAAAGCAGTACCCCGGCTACGCCGTGGTGGCGTACATCAATACGACCTCGGAGCTGAAAACGGCCTGCGATGTCTGTGTGACGTCCTCCAGCGCGCTGAAAATTTGCAGTGCGCTGGAAAACGATAAGATTCTGTTCATCCCAGATCCCAATTTGGGCAGCTATGTAGCAAAGCAGCTGCCGGAAAAGCAGTTTGCCTTTTACCACGGCGGCTGTCCGCGCCATATCGTATGTTCGGCAGCAGATGTAGCCAAAGCCCGCGCTGCCCACCCGGAGGCGCTGCTTCTGGTTCATCCCGAATGCCGCCCCGAGGTCGTGGAGCAGGCTGATTATGTTGGCTCTACCACCGGCATTATGGCTTATGCAGAAAAGTCCGATGCCAAAGAGTTCATCATCGGCACGGAAAACAGCATCGTGGAGCACCTCTCCTATGCTTGCCCGGAAAAGCGGTTCTATCCGCTGGCCGTGCAGCTTACCTGCATGAACATGAAACTGACCACCCTGATGGACATTTACCATTGCCTGCAGGGCAGCGGCGGCGAGGAAATCACCCTGCCGCAGGACGTCATGCAGGGAGCCGGGCGCTGCATCCGCCGCATGGTGGAGCTGGGCGGCTGACAGATTGCGCATGAAAAAAAGCATATACAGCATCGCGTTGCGAACCGCCGAGAGGCCGTTCGCCATAAACGCAGCTGTATATGCTTTTTACTTTGCCGTACAGATCCTTTGTACGCTATTTAAACGCGATCACGAATTCTGTTTGAAAACTTTATCCAGTGTTCCCATCAGGATGTTCACATCAATCGGTTTTGCAATATGTGCATTCATCCCTGCTTTGAATGCTTTTTGGCGGTCTTCCTCAAAAGCGTTGGCTGTCATGGCCACAATGGGAATGTTTGCCTTTTTACTGCTGCTCAATGTACGGATCTCCCGGGTGGCGGTGTATCCGTCCATTTTGGGCATCTGAATATCCATCAGGATCAGATCATACTCATCCTCCGCAGCCTCGTTCATTCTGGCCACGGCATCCGTGCCGTCCTCAACGGCGTCCACTTTCAGTCCGGCTTCTTCCAGAATAGCCGTTGCAATCTCGCGGTTCAGTTCGTTATCCTCGACCAACAGCACCTTTTTGCCCGTATAGTCGCCGTGCTTGGGCAGAAGGGGCTGCCTGCCCGACACCACTTTGTGTGTCAGTGCATCGCGCAGTTCCGACATAAACAGCGGTTTGGAAACAAACGCTGTGACACCGGCCTGCCGGGCCTCGTCCTCAATGTCGGCCCAATCGTAGGCTGTCAATATGATGATCGGCGTGCCGGGTTCGATTACTTTGCGGATCCTGCGCACCGTCTCAATGCCGTTCATATCCGGCATCAGCCAGTCAATGATGTAAACCTTGAACTCCGCACCCTGATTGTGCGCCTCCCTCGCGCGCAGGATGGCTTCCTTGCCAGAGGTCGTCCAGTCGGCTTCCATCTCAATTTCCCGCAGCATTTTGCATACGCTCATGCAGGTCTGTGCATCATCATCCACAACCAGTGCACGGGTGCCTTTCAGGCCCGGAATCGGCGGATATTTCACCGATTCCGTACAAACCTTGCAGTCCAGGGTGACCGTAAACTCGCTGCCCTTTCCCTGCTCGCTCTTGACGGCGATGGTTCCGCCCATCATATCTACGATGTTTTTCGAGATGGCCATGCCAAGGCCCGTACCCTGAATGCCGCTTCTTGTCGCAGTCTGTTCCCGTGAAAAAGAGTCAAAAACGTGCGCCTGGAAGTCCTTCGACATACCGATACCGTTATCTTTCACGCTGAAAACAAAGGTCGCATACCCACTGCGGGCAGACGGCTTTTCTTCAACGCGGATATTGATGGTACCGCCCGCCGGTGTAAACTTGACAGCGTTGCCCACGATGTTGAGCAGAACCTGATTCAGGCGCAGCTTATCGGTGATAATATCCTCGTGGTGCACATCCTGCGTGTCGATGTAAAGGTCAAGCTGTTTGGCGCTGATATTGCCTTGAATGATCGTGCGTAGGTCGTGCAGCACATCGGGCAGGTGGACTTCTGTGTTGTCCAGTTTGACCGTGCCGCTTTCGATACGGCTCATATCCAGAATATCGTTGATCAGACTGAGCAGATGCTGGCCCGATACGCTGATTTTCTTTAGATACTCTTTGACAAGGTCAATGTTATCAATATGCGCCGTGGCAAGGGCCGTAAACCCGATAATGGCATTCATCGGGGTGCGAATATCGTGCGACATACTGTTCAGGAATACAGTTTTGGCCTTATTGGCGTGTTCCGCCGCCGCCAGTGCATCGCGCAGGGCATCTTCCTGCTTTTGCTCCCGCCGCTTTTCCTCGGTAGCGTCGCGGGTGGCAACCAATACGGCTGTTACGTTGCCGTCCGCGTCTTTTCGCTGCGGTGTGATCAGCGTAAGGATCCATTTTCTGTCGACAGTCTGAGACGTAAGAGCCAAAGAGGTGTGACCCTTCAGACGTTCGGCCACTGTCGTCATGTCCGCAAAGGCGAGATACTCCTCACGGTATGGCTCCGCGATAATTTTCTCGATTTGCTCCTGCTGTACGGATCGTTTCAGTGCAAAATGCTTCTGCTTCTTGACCGTATCGGACGCGTTCTTGACGATTTCAACGGTGTTTTTCTTCAAGTCCACCAGTGAAATGGACGTATACGCCGTGCCAAGCGCTGTGATAATTCCGGTACGTTTCTGGTGCTGCCGCAGCGCGTCTTTTTCCATTTTTGTCTGCCACAGCAGTGCCATTAAAAAGACCATTACGGCTATGGCCAGATAGGATGCACAGACAATGTTGCGCGTCATGAACACCTGAGATGCCGGGAAAAACACAAAGAGCGCATAGTTCTCGGTATTTTCCCGGCTGCCGTACCAGACGCCCTGATTGCCGTTCAGGCGCACAATGCCATCCTCCGCAGCACCGAAGGTTCCGTTATATAATTCCTGGCAGTCCTCTATTGCCTTGTTTACCTGTTTGCTGCTGTTGCTGCTGATGACCCTGCCGTTCTCCGTGATCGTAGCGATGCCGCCAAGCTCCAACGGAAAATCTCTCAACAGGGAATCCACCGTCAAATCCCCAATATCCTCATTGTCCTTCTGTATATAGGTAATCAGGATACCTGGTGCATCCGCGCGTGCCACCGCGGCAAAATCATAGAGTATCCCATTTTCTTCCAGACGGGTCGAGTATGTCTTTTTTGGATAGTCAACGATATTGTGTACATAGGGGTTGTCGATCAGCTTCTCCCACAGCGGCATGGCGCTGCCGCCCTTTGTGGTCTGCATGACAACATTCAGGTTTTCATCTAATACAAGCGCACCGGTCAGACGTTGCTCCTCTGCAAAAGAGTCCAGGTCCTGCGTGCCGAAACCTTCCTTCAGCGTCATTTCATTGCCAAGGCTTACCGTTTTATCCAGCAGGCGGACAAGGCTTTTCACGCGGTCGTTGGCCGCATCAGTCTCGTACTGCTCTAAGCGGATCTTTACAAAACCAATCGTTTCATCCAATGTATGACGCAGTGCAATTCGGTTCAGATTCGTGAATGTGATCCAAAGTACAATGCCGAACGCAACTAACACAAGCAAAAACAGTCTTTTTTTGCCGGACTGCTTTTTCTCATTCATTTTCCCTGTTCCCCCCACACAGTTTTCTCTGCATCAAGTCCGAATTTTTCTGCAACGCGGCCAATCGTTCCGTCCTGCTTCATATCTTCCAGAGTTTGGGTCAGCTGCACAGCCAAATCCTCATGGGTGTCCCTTGCGAAGGCAACGCCAAGTTCGGAACTGTAAGGACTCTCTGCCAGCACACGGTAACTGCTTTCATCCAGATTTGTCCACTTGGCTACCAGTGCTTCATGGCCCGCGACGGCATCTACATAGCCTTTGCGCAGTGCCGCAAACATATCCTCTGTCGTCTCAAAGCTGTTGACTTGCTTGACCTCGGGCAGCAAAGAGGAAATTTCGCCGAGAAACAGCGACTCCGCCTTTGTGGTTGCCTGTACGCCGATGCGCTTACCGGCCAGATCGGACAGCGACTGGATATCGCTGTCCGCACGAACAGCCACGACCTGACGGCTGTACATATACGGACCGGCCCATTGGTACTTGGTTTCCCGCCCGTTCATGCTGAAGCATGACCAGATACAGTCGATCGTTCCGTCGCTGAGAAGGTTGTCTTTGTCCGGCCATGAAATCGTCCGGAATTCCGGCGTATAGCCAAGTCGTGAAAACGCTTCCGTCGCCAGTTCCACATCGATGCCGACAAACTGCCCGTTCCTGTCCAGATAGCTGTAAGGGTCAAACACATCAATGCCGACCACAATCGTCTGCGGTGCAGTCTCTGCCGCAGAGTGCGGCTGTGCGGAACAGGCACACAGACCTGCCATAAAAAGCATAGCCAAAGCCATAAGCAGACCATACACTTTTGCCCTGCTCATTGACGTTTTTCCTGTGTGGTGATGCCCGTTTGAAAAATGGAACATGCGCTTCTCTTCCTTATTATATAGGTTGTATACCGCTTGCCGCCGAACCCTGTCGGACGCAGTAAGCCATGAAGTAAACTATATTATAACTTTTCCGAATTGGAATTTTATCATACTACGGACATTATTGCAAGTGCTTTGCCTTGTCTTTGGCTTACAGTTTACCACATTTATACAATATCCGACGATAAATCCAAAAGGCGGTTTCAGCTATTGAAAAAATCTGGCAGAAGTGCTATAACAAGGGTGGATTACAGTAAATTGAGAGAGATGACATGTATGTATTCCATCTTCCGTGATTTGGCAATTATTATTCTGAGCGCCAAGTTTTTTGGCCTGGCTGCCCGCAAGTGCAAGGCCCCGCAGGTGGTCGGTGAAATTCTCGCCGGTCTGCTGATTGGGCCTTGTCTGCTCAATCTGGTGCAGATCAACGACACGATCTCCGTTTTTGCTGAAATCGGCGTTGTGCTGCTGATGTTTTCCACAGGACTTGGCACCAACCTGAAAGAACTGATGCGGGCCGGGCCTATTGCCACGCTGATTGCCTGCATCGGTGTGCTTGTACCGTTGATGGGCGGTACGCTGCTCTACAGCGCATTCTACGGCTTTTCGGCAATCGGCAGCCCGGAATTCTTCCGCGCATTGTTTATCGGCACGATTATGACCGCAACCAGCGTGTCCATCACGGTGGCAACGCTGCAGGAGTTGGGCCACTTAAAGAGCTTCCTTGGCACTACCATTGTCAGCGCTGCCGTCATTGATGATGTCATCGGCATTATCGTGCTGACCTGTGTGCTGGGTGCCAGCTCTGGTGAGGGTACCGGCATCGGCGGCGTGCTGGTCCAGACCGCGCTGTTCTTTCTGGTTGCCGTTGGTATCGGCTTTGTGTTCCACTGCGCCATGAAGTGGCTGGATTCCCGCAATCCCCATACGCAGCGCATAACGATTGCCAGCCTTGCATTCTGCTTTGCAATGGCCTATATTGCCGAGAAATACTTTGGCATTGCGGATATTACCGGCGCTTACATTGCCGGTATCGTTCTCTGTACGCTGCACGACGCCGCTTATGTGGAGCGCCGGGTCGACATCAGCAACTATGTGATTTTTGCGCCGATTTTCTTTGTCAGCATCGGTTTAAAGACCGACATCAGCGGACTGACGCCAGAGATTCTGCTGTTCAGTGTTTGCTTCGTTCTTGTTGCCCTGCTGGCAAAAATCATCGGCTGCGGACTGGCGGCCAGAGCCTGTCGTTTCAACTGGGGAGACTCTCTTAAAGTCGGTGTCGGCATGATGACCCGCGGCGAGGTCGCCTTGATCGTGGCCCAGAAGGGCCTTGAGGTCGGCGTTGTCGAGCCTGTTTATTTTACGGCGGTCATCCTTTTGATCGTGGTTTCCAGCGTCGCCACGCCGCTGGCGCTGAAAGCGCTGTTCACGAAAATGCCCCCTGTCCCCCATCCAAGTGAAGCAAAAAAGTGACCGCTGCATAACCCCTGCCTGTCAGCCAATGCCGGTGCCGGACGACCCATAATGAAAGAAAAGCCCTGAAGGCAGGCTTAGAAAGTGAGAAGCTGCTCATTCCCTACGGAGTGAGCAGCTTCTTTTGTGGCAAAATATGCAAAAATGTGAGATAAGACGGCGCAGCAACGGCCTGCCGGTGGGTGCTTTGCATTTATCGCAGCTTATTTTCCCAGCCGACATTTGAAATCTGTATATCCGAACGTCACGATTTTCCGCGTAGTGCCGTCGGGCTTGCGGGCGTAAATACCGGGCAGGGGCATACCGTTGAAGGTGTTGTTCTTGCAGGTGGTGTAAATGGCCATATCGCCGAACACCAGCAGATCTCCCACGGCAGGCACAGCGTCAAAGCTGTAATCACCGATGACATCCCCCGCAAGGCAGGTCGGCCCGGCCAACCGCACAGTGCAGGTTTTTTCGCCGGGTTCCCCTGCCCCCAGCAGCGGCGGGCGGTAGGGCATCTCGATCACGTCCGGTGTATGGCAGGCGGCGCTGGCATCCAAGATGGCAACCGTCGTATCGCCGTTTTGCACCACGTCCAGCACGCGGGTCAAGAGATACCCTGCGTTCAGGGCGCAGGCCTCGCCGGGTTCCAGATAAACCGTCACGGCCCAGTCATTCCGTGCGCGGCGGATACACTTTTCCAAAGTGGCCATGTCGTAGCCGGGGCGGGTGATGTGATGCCCGCCTCCGAAGTTCAGCCACTTCATTTTTGGCAGCAAATCGCCGAATTTCTCTGCCACCGCGTCCAGCGTCACGGCCAGCGCATCGGCGTCCTGCTCACATAAAGTGTGAAAGTGCAGGCCGTCCAACAGCCCGGGCAGGGCAGAATTTTCTGCCGCTGCCGCGTCCCACTGGGCGCGGGTCGTGCCCAAACGGCTGCCGGGGGCGCAGGGGTCGTAAATCGCGTGACCGTCCTGGGTCGAGCACTCGGGATTGATGCGCAGTCCCACACTTTTGCCCGCCGCCTTGGCCGCGGGGCCAAATTTTGCCAGCTGTGCGGGCGAGTTGAAGACGATATGGTCAGCGTACCGCAGCAGCTCGTCCATTTCATCTGCGCGGTAGGCCGCGCAGAAAACGTGCACTTCTTTGCCGGGCATTTCCTCCGCGCCGAGCCGCGCCTCAAACAGGCCGCTGGCCTCGGTGCCCGCGAGGTGCGGCGCCAGCAGCGGGTACAAATTGTAGTTGCTGAACGCCTTTTGCGCCAGCAGCACCTTGCACCCGGTACGACGGGCCAGCCCGCCCAGAATCTCCGCGTTGCGGGTCAGGGCAGCTTCATCCAGCAGGTAGCAGGGCGTGGGCAGGGCGGAAAATTCCGGCGGCACTGCGCCGTCGATGGCCGCAAACGGCGGCCGTGCGTCGCGCTGCGCCATCAGTCCACGAGAACCGGGTCATGGTTCTCGCTGCGGGGCAGGCCGTATTTGTCCAGCGCGTCGAGGAACGGGTCGGGGTTGAACTCCTCCACCGTGTAGACGCCGGGCTTGGTCCACTCGCCGGTCAGCATCATCAGCGCACCGCACATCGCGGGCACACCGGTGGTGTAGCTGATGGCCTGACTGCCGACCTCGCGGTAGCACTCCTGATGGTCGCACACATTATAAATGTAGTAGGTCTTGTCCTTGCCGTCCTTTTTGCCGGTGAAGATGCAGCCGATGTTCGTCTTGCCCTTGGTGCGGGGACCGAGGCTGGCGGGGTCGGGCAGCAGCGCTTTCAGGAACTGGATGGGCACGATCTCCTGACCGTTGTAATTGATGGGCGTGGTGGAGAGCATGCCCACATCCTCCAGGCAGCGCATGTGGTCAAGGTAGCTCTGTCCGAAGGTCATGAAGAAGCGGATGCGTTTGACATCGGGCAGGTTCTTGCCAAGAGATTCAATTTCCTCATGATGCAGCAGGTACATATCCTTCTGACCGACCTGGTCAAAGTTGTACTCGCGCTTGATGCTCATAGGCGGGATCTCGACCCACTTGCCGTTCTCCATATAGCTGCCGGGGGCGGAGACCTCGCGCAGGTTGATCTCGGGGTTGAAGTTGGTGGCGAACGCATAACCGTGATCGCCGCCGTTGCAGTCGAGGATGTCGATGGTGTCGATGGAGTCGAACTCATGCTTAGCGGCGTAGGCGCAGTAGGCCTGGGTCACGCCCGGATCAAAGCCGCAGCCCAGCAGCGCGGTCAGGCCGGCGTCCTCAAACTTCTTCTTGTACGCCCACTGCCAGCTGTAGTCAAAGTAAGCGGAGAAGCCGGCCTCCTTGCAGCGCTTCTCGTAGATGGCACGCCACGCGGGGTCGTCGGTGTTTTCCGGCTCGTAGTTGGCAGTGTCCATATAGTTTACGCCGCAGGCCAGGCAGGCGTCCATGATGGTCAGATCCTGATACGGCAGGGCAATATTCATGACGAGGTCGGGCTTGTAGCTGTTGATGAGGTCGCACAGCTGCTGGACATCGTCGGCATCGACCTGCGCGGTGGTGATTTTGGTCCGGGTGGTGGGGGCCAGCTTGGCGGCCAGCGCGTCGCACTTGGATTTGGTGCGGCTGGCGATGCACAGCTCGGTAAAGACGTCGCTGACCTGGCAGCACTTGGAGATGGCGACGCTTGCCACGCCGCCGCAGCCGATAACAAGAACTTTGCTCATGATGGAACTCCTTTGTATTTTTTTATTGTATGATGTGTATGGGTGTTTTGTAGGGGCGAACATTGTTCGCCCGTGCCTGTTTGTGGCAGCGGCAGCTTTCCCGGGCGGATATGGAATCCGCCCCTACATCCTCTCCCCCGATAAGGTTGAGAATGTAGGGAGGGGGCTTGACCCCTCCGCGGGGCGTCGAGGACGCCGCTCCCTACAGGGATGGTTGCTTACTTTTCCAGTGCCAGCAGCAATTCCCGCAATACCTTGCAGGCCGTGGCCGTGGAAACGCCGCTCTGGTCGAGCATGGGGGCCAGCTCGTTGACGTCCGCGCCAATGATGTTCGCTTTTGTCACGGTGCGGATGGCCCCAAGCAACTGCAAAAAGCTGACGCCGCCCGCCTCGGGCGTGCCCGTGCCGGGGAAGGCCGACGGGTCTAGGCAGTCCAAATCAATGGTCAGATAGACAGGCACATCGGTCTGGCACAGCCAGTCGGTCAGCTCGGCCAGCCCGGTAAAGTCGAACTTGTGCATATCGGTGTGCCGCGCGGCGAACTGAAATTCCTCCCGGTCACCGCTGCGGATACAGAACTGATGGATGCGCCCGTCGCCGACCAAATCATGGCAGCGGCGCAGCACGCAGGCGTGGCTCAGCTGCGCGCCGAGGTAATCGTCCCGCAGATCGGCGTGGGCGTCAAAATGTACGATATGCAAATCGGGATATTTGCGCACCGCCGCGCGCACCGCGCCCAACGTGACAAGGTGCTCGCCACCCAGCAGCAGCGGCAGCTTTCCGTCGCGCAGAATTTCCGCCGCGCGGGACTCAATGTCTACAAGGGCACTCTCGCTGGAACCAAAGCACAGCTCCAGGTCGCCGCTGTCAAACACATTCCCATCGATCAGGTCCTTGTCCTGATAGGGGCTGTAAGTTTCCAGACCGTAGCTTTCGTGGCGCATGGCCGCGGGGCCAAAGCGCGCACCGGGGCGGTAGCTTGTGGTGGAATCAAACGGCGCACCGTACAAAACGATACTGGCCGTGCGGTAGCTGCTGTCGCAGCCGATGAAATTTTCAACATTGCGATGCAGCATCAGTGTTCCTCCACTTCCCGCAGCATTTCCTCAAGGAAAGCGGGCAGATAAAACGCCCCGACGTGCAGCCGGGAGGTGTAATAGCGGGTGCGCATGTTCAGCGCGTTCCACGCATCGGCGTCCATATCGTTGATGGGATGATATTTTTTGCTGGCAAAGCCGAACAGCCAGTACCCCGCCGCAAAGGTCGGGATGTGCGCCTGATACACCTTGCTGATGGGAAAGGTGCTGGCAATGCGCTGGTGGCTGCGCTGCATGGCGGTAGCGTCCTCGGCATAGAACGGGCTGCCCTGCTGGTTGACCATGATGCCGTCCGCGCGCAGGGCGTTGAAGCAGCTGCCGTAAAATTCGCGGGTGAACAGCCCCTCCGACGGGCCGAACGGGTCGGAGGAATCCACGATGATAAGGTCGTACTCATCCTCACACTTGCGGATGAATTTCAGCGCATTTTCGTAATAAATATGTACGCGGCGGTCATCCATGCGGCAGGCGTTGCCGGGCAGGTAGGCGCGGCAGGCCTCGATGACCTGCGGGTCCATCTCCACAAGGTCAATGCTTTCCACGCGGTCATAGCGGGTCAGCTCCCGCACAACGCCGCCGTCGCCCGCACCGATGACGAGAATATCCTTGGCGTTTTTGTGTACCGACATCGGCACGTGGGTGATCATCTCATCGTAGATGAACTCGTCGCGCTCGGTCAGCATGACGTTGCCGTCCAGCGTCAGCACGCGGCCAAACTCCGGTGTTTCAAAAATGTCGATGCGTTGATAGTCGCTCTGCTTGGAGTAAAGCTGGCGGTTGACCCGGATGCTGTGCTTGACATCGGGGGTGTGAAACTCCGAAAACCACATTTCCATTGTAAAACCTCCCTGTCAGGCCAGTACGTTCAGGCGCAGAATGTCGGGGTCTTCCGGTCCGGTCATGCTGCAGCCTTTGGCCTTGGCGTACTCGATATAGTCTAAAATTTCAGCGGTGATGCGCTCGCCCGGGGCCAGAATCGGGATGCCCGGTGGGTAGCACATGACGAACTCGCTGCACACCATGCCCTCGGTCTCGCGCAGGGGCAGGCTCTTCTTGGGGGCGTAGAACGCTTCCTGCGGGCTGGCGGCGACCTCGGGGTCAATGTACTCTTGGCTCAACAGGCCCGCACCGTCGGTGTGGTAGCGGCGTTTGATTTCGGCCAGTGCGCTGACAAGGCGCTCGACCTCCTGCGGGCGGTCACCGATGGAGAGATAAGCCAGTATATTACCGATGTCGCCAAACTCGATCTGAATGTCGTATTCGTCGCGCAGGATGTCATAGACCTCAATGCCCGCAAGACCGATGTCCAGCGTGTGGACGCTGAGTTTTGTCGTATCAAAGTCAAAGACGGAGTTTCCGTTGCAAAGCTCCTTGCCGAAGGCATAGTACCCGCCCACGGCGTTGATCTCCTCGCGGGCGTACTCGGCCATATCGGCCACCTGATGGAACACCTGCCGCCCGCGCAATGCGAGATTGCGGCGGGAAATATCAAGGCTCGACATCAGCAGGTAACTGCCGGACGTCGTCTGGGTCAGGTTGATGATCTGCCGCACATAGCCCGCGTGGACATTGGGGCCGGTCAGCAGCAGACTGGACTGGGTCAGGCTGCCGCCGCTCTTGTGCATCGAGACGGAGGCCATATCTGCGCCCGCCGCCATGGCAGAGACAGGCAGCCCGCCGCCAAAATAGAAGTGTGTGCCGTGGGCCTCGTCGGCCAGGCAGAGCATCCCGGCGTCGTGGGCCATCCGCACAATGGCGCGCAGGTCGCTGCAAATGCCGTAGTAGGTGGGGTTGTTCACCAGCACGGCCACGGCGTTGGGGTGTTCGGCAATGGCCTTGGCCACCTGCTCCCGCTTCATGCCCAGACTGATTCCGAGGCGGTTGTCCACCTCTGGGTTGACGTAGACCGGCACCGCGCCGCAGAGCACCAGCGCGTTCAGCACGCTGCGGTGCACGTTGCGCGGCAGAATGATCTCATCCCCGCGCTTGCAGGCGGTCAGCACCATGCTTTGTACCGAGCTGGTCGTGCCGCCCACCATTAAAAAGGCGTGTGCCGCGCCGAACGCATCGGCGGCCAGCTCCTCGGCCTCGCGGATGACCGAAACCGGGTGGCAGAGATTGTCCAGCGGCTTCATGCTGTTGACGTCCACGCCGACGCACTGCTGGCCCAGAAATGCGGTCAGCTCCGGGTTGCCGCGCCCGCGCTTGTGGCCCGGCACGTCAAAGGGCACGACGCGCATACGGCGGAAGTTTTCCAGCGCTTCATGGATGGGTGCGCGGCGCTGGTCCAGCCGGGTGCGCTTTGCTTCTCCGTTCATTTTTACCTCCGTTCGCGGTCCCCTTGCAAAATAAAAAACGCAAGCCGTGCACATACGTGCAGACTTGCGTTTGAATCCAGCGTATTTTTGCACAGGCCGAATACCCCCGGTATCACACCGGGAGAGCGTCCTGCATGATTCAAAAAGGCTGAGCGTGTCAGAGTCTATATAGCAATTACACTTTTACTACTCTTTATTGACCGTTTCACAAGTCTGCACACCAAAACGTGCAATTTCATGGTTGTAAAGGAACCAACTTATAAAATTTGAGCTTTTAACTCAATCAATAAGGCAACCAAAGTTGCCGATCGGCAGTGGACCCGGCTGTCCGTATGGCCTTAGCCCCCGATGGGCGGTCCGTAGGTAAATTGCTTTGAAAAACTCTTACAAACTCGATTCGTCTTTCAAAATCTAAGAAAGTATAACATGACAAAATTGCTGTGTCAATATTTTGGTGAAAAATAATTTATAGAGGGGTTTTCCTGCAATTCTCAAAGATTGTCGCGCGGCTACGGAATCGTTTCCGCTAAATTTGTCACTATTTTTGGAACTTTTCCACAAAAACAGGGGGTGCAAATTTGTGCATCAGGCCGATTTTGCAGTAAATCGCAAAAAACGATTGATTATTGCGCCGGAAAGGTGTATTATAAGATCAATCCGAAACGGAAACGTTTCCGACGAAACAAATCAACACCCTTGCAAATCATTGTTTTTCTTAAGAAGGAGGAAAAAACATGAACGCAAAAAAGACACTCTCGATGACTCTGGCAGCTGCTATGGCTGCGGGTCTGCTGGCAGGCTGCGGCGGCAGCTCCTCTACGGCTGCTTCCTCTACCAGTACCAGCACCGAATCCAAGGCTGAATCCACTGCCGCTTCTACCGAGGCGACCACTGACGCAGCCGGCAAGGTCTACTACCTGAACTTCAAGCCCGAGCAGGACGAAGCCTGGCAGAATCTGGCCAAGAAGTACACCGAGGAGACCGGTGTTCCCGTCACCGTCGTGACCGCCGCCTCCGGCCAGTATGAGACCACCCTGATGAGCGAGATGGCCAAGAGCGATGCGCCCACCCTGTTCCAGGTCAACGGACCTGTCGGCCTGGCCAACTGGAAGGACTACTGCTACGACCTGTCCGGCACCAAGATCGCAGGCGATCTGACCAGCGACACCTACGCCCTGAAAGACGGCGACCAGATGCTGGGCATCGGTTACGTTATCGAGAGCTACGGCCTGATCACCAATAAGACCCTGCTGGAGAAGGCCGGCTACACCGTTGACGACATCAAGAGCTTCGACGACCTGAAGAAGGTGGCCGAGGACATCACCGCCCGCAAGGACGAGCTGGGCTTCTCTGCCTTCACCTCCGCCGGTATGGACGGCTCCTCTGACTGGCGCTACAAGACCCATCTGGCTAACCTGCCCATCTACTTCGAGTATCAGAAGGACGGCATCGACAACACCGACGCCATCAAGGGCACCTATCTCGACAACTACAAGAACATCTTCGACCTGTACATCAACAACTCCACCTGCGATCCTACTGAACTGGCTGGCAAGACCGGCGACGACAGCCGCAACGAGTTCCTGAACGAAGAGGCCGTTTTCTACCAGAACGGTTCCTGGGAGTACACCAACCTCGTCGGCGACGGCAAGCCCTTCACCGATGACGATCTGACCATGCTGCCCATCTACATTGGCGTCGGCGATGAAGCCAACCAGGGCCTGTGCACCGGCACTGAGAACTACTGGTGCGTCAACAAGGACGCCAGCGAGGACGACATCAACGCAACGCTCGACTTCATGTACTGGTGCGTTTCCTCTGACGAGGGTACCAAGGCCATGGCTAACGACATGGGCTTCGTTATCCCCTTCAAGAATGCTGTCGAGTCCCCCAACGTCTTCGTCAAGGCCGATAAGGAAATGACCGCCGCCGGCAAGACCCCTGTGGCTTGG
>ULQC01013016.1_pt1 | contig 15955 bp, 15 predicted proteins | sample 1954091 | NCBI WGS metagenome assembly ULQC01 (sample SAMEA4835645, study PRJEB28245) | human gut metagenome | biome: gut microbiome; material: fecal sample | place: Denmark | collected 2008
CATAATGCCAGTCTGATTTTGGACGGCATTTGCAACCATGCTCCCACGAAGGGAGCGACTGATCCCGACGACGGTGACGACAATAAAGACAAATTTCAATCCACGCTCCCACGAAGGGAGCGACAGGATTCACAAAAGGATTCGCAAAAAGATTCACAATTTCAATCCACGCTCCCGCGAAGGGAGCGACGTACTACGTCTGTGATGATGTGGATCGTGACAGAAATTTCAATCCACGCTCCCGCGAAGGGAGCGACAAAGAGCACAGGAAACCAGGCGCAGCAGTCCGGAATTTCAATCCACGCTCCCGCGAAGGGAGCGACAAGCACCGGGATTCGAGGCTGTAGGATTTACAGACATTTCAATCCACGCTCCCGCGAAGGGAGCGACGGTTTTTAGTAAGTGTTAAAGGTTGGATATCTTTTATTTCAATCCACGCTCCCGCGAAGGGAGCGACGAGGCGGTGGTGGAGGTGGCATAGCTGATAAACTGGATTTCAATCCACGCTCCCGCGAAGGGAGCGACGCCAACGGCTGTGAATAATCAAATATGTTAATGAATTTCAATCCACGCTCCCGCGAAGGGAGCGACTTCCACCAAAGCAGCTTCAACATTTATATTTTCAATTTCAATCCACGCTCCCGCGAAGGGAGCGACCTGTCAAATTTTATACCAAATGTATTTTTTATAAATTTCAATCCACGCTCCCGTGAAGGGAGCGACGCAACTATACCAACTAACTGTAACAGATACGACAGAATTTCAATCCACGCTCCCGCGAAGGGAGCGACCTGGTGCATCGGATACCAGACCTTTACGGCAACATTTCAATCCACGCTCCCGCGAAGGGAGCGACAAGAACTACGATATCAAGGACTGGGTGAGCTTCTATATTTCAATCCACGCTCCCGCGAAGGGAGCGACTACAGCAGGGGATATATCTGTCCCACCTTGTAGATTTCAATCCACGCTCCCGCGAAGGGAGCGACGCATCCAAGACCTTCGCCTTCGATAATATCATTGATATTTCAATCCACGCTCCCGCGAAGGGAGCGACTCAAGTTCTTTCATCTTTGCGTCCTTATCTTCCGGTATTTCAATCCACGCTCCCGCGAAGGGAGCGACAACAACGCGTCCGGGAATATCTTACAAAATCTCCATTTCAATCCACGCTCCCGCGAAGGGAGCGACTAAACAAAACTATATAATTTTGTTCTAATTTATTTATTTCAATCCACGCTCCCGCGAAGGGAGCGACTCTTATGCGTTCTTCCCTGCTCCGTAGCACTCATATTTCAATCCACGCTCCCGCGAAGGGAGCGACCTACCCTACTCCAATTCTTCCTCTGTAGGAAACTATTTCAATCCACGCTCCCGCGAAGGGAGCGACTGCACATAGTCATCTCTGACTTTCTTTGTTCTAAGCTATTTCAATCCACGCTCCCGCGAAGGGAGCGACAACATGGCAAAATATGAGTATATCGGCAAAAGGATTTCAATCCACGCTCCCGCGAAGGGAGCGACATATACCGACAAACACAATGGATATATGGAGTACAATTTCAATCCACGCTCCCGCGAAGGGAGCGACTTAAACAAAACTATATAATTTTGTTCTAATTTATTTATTTCAATCCACGCTCCCGCGAAGGGAGCGACTTCTTCTTCTGTGCCATTTTTAACCCATTCTTCAATTTCAATCCACGCTCCCGCGAAGGGAGCGACGCTAGGTGCATTATGTCTTTGACAAGTCCGAAAATATTTCAATCCACGCTCCCGCGAAGGGAGCGACACATAACACGACACAATCGTCTGACGTCGCTTTTTCAATTTCAATCCACGCTCCCGCGAAGGGAGCGACCCGGGTGTCGGCTATAAGACTAACTGGGATATATGATTTCAATCCACGCTCCCGCGAAGGGAGCGACATATCGACAGCGCGCCGGGAAACGGATTTAATATTTCAATCCACGCTCCCGCGAAGGGAGCGACCGGCGGCACAAACGAATCTGTAATTTTACAATTACATTTCAATCCACGCTCCCGCGAAGGGAGCGACTGTTATTTCCGTTTCCGTCAATGTTCGCGACAAGCGATTTCAATCCACGCTCCCGCGAAGGGAGCGACTCGCCGGCACTGTTCTTGTTAAAAAGTAACCATGTATTTCAATCCACGCTCCCGCGAAGGGAGCGACGGCCGTGAACCTTGCAAAACTCAACCGCCTTTTATTTCAATCCACGCTCCCGCGAAGGGAGCGACTGACCGTGTGGGCCTGGAAGATCCGAATATATTTATTTCAATCCACGCTCCCGCGAAGGGAGCGACCATTCCACTTGAATTTATTTCTGGTTGAATAAGATTTCAATCCACGCTCCCGCGAAGGGAGCGACACGTCCGGGAAAAAGACGCTGTTTATATCAGGGAATTTCAATCCACGCTCCCGCGAAGGGAGCGACGATGGATTCTGTTCCGGGCTTTACCGGAATTTTGAAATTTCAATCCACGCTCCCGCGAAGGGAGCGACGATCTGAATTTCGCCGTTCTTAACACGCATACCAATTTCAATCCACGCTCCCGCGAAGGGAGCGACGTTGTAAGGCGGTGAAATATGTTAAGCAACACACAATTTCAATCCACGCTCCCGCGAAGGGAGCGACCATTCCCAGGAAGCCGTTGTGTCTGGCCCTTGATAATTTCAATCCACGCTCCCGCGAAGGGAGCGACAGCAATATTATACAACAAATTTCATTTTCTTTGTATAATACTGTATATTTTGTCAGCAATAACATAAAATAACCATCTCTATCTATTCATAGAAATGTCATTTCAATGCCTTTTATTTAATATTTCAAGTGCGAATCCCTCCAGTATTTTATGTGTACTTTCCGTTCGCACCATAGTCCTTACAATATAAGCGTCTGATCCGCAGCAATTCCCCGATCAACACCTATGTGTTCAATTTTTGTGTGATAATTATTTCCCAGATAGTAAAATCGCAAACTATCCACACTTTCATCAATAATATCCGTTAATATCGACTTTAACAGCACACATTGTGCATTATCCAGAATACATTCAAACACCGAATTCTGAACGCGTCTTCCATAATTTACACACTGTTTTGCCACTTTTCGCAAGCGGCCTTTTCCTGCAGCCGTCTCCGTATTTACATCATAAGTAATTAAAACAAGCATTTGGATTCCTCATTTCCATAAAAATACCGGATATCCATCTAGATCACCTCTTAGGAACCGCGCAAGTAACATAGCCTGAACATAGGGAACCATTCCCCATTCCATTTTTTCTTTGAGGTAAGGATGGGTAATCATTTCTTTTTTCTTGTTCTGCCATTCCGACAACAACTTTTTCCGTGACTCTGTATCCATCAAAACCGCACCATTTTCTTTTCTTGTAAAGTCTTTTCCATTCACAATTTTCTTATTGATCAAAGATAAGACAAACCGGTCTGCCATAACTGCACGCAATTCTTCTATCAAATCCAAAGAAAGAGAAGCCCTTCCCGGTCGATCCGTGTGCATATATCCAACATACGGATCAAGGCCAACCGTCTCCAATGCTGATGTAATCTGATTGGTCAGTAATGTATAGACAAAGGATAACATTGCGTTGACATTATCTAACGGTGGTCTTTTATTTCTTCCCTGAAATATAAAATCTTTTTTCTGTTGCAAAATTAACTCATCAAATACTCCAAAATAAATGCTTGCAGCTTCTCCTTCATATCCCCGGAGCTGATCGATCGATTTTGCATTCTGGATATAATCCAGAAAAGATTTTAATTGCAAGGATGCCGTTTTTACAGCTTCTGCATCAATCTGCATGGAATGATCCCGAACTGCACGTTCCAACACCCATCTTGCATTATATACTTTTCCTAAAATACAATTTTTTGCGATTCTCAAACGGATGGTTTCATCCTTACAACTTAAAAACTGTTGTTCCCTTAATATGACATTTCCTTTTATTTTTCCGGTAATCCTTGCCAGAAACTTTCCCTGAGGTGTCAAATAACAAAGGGAAATATTTTTGTCTGCACAAGCTCCCATAAGTGCCGAACTTGTTCCACGATATCCAAACGAAACAATTCCTTCCAGATTGTGAAGCGGGACACGTCCGATTTCTTTTTTGTCATCGTAAACAACAACGTTTTCTCCATCCAATCCCAGATAGCTATTCTCGGAAGTTACATATAATGTGTTTAATAATTTTCTCATTCTGCATCCTCCAGAACCTTTTGAACATACGATTTAACAGAACCTGCCTTTTCCAGCTTTGGCATACAGATTTCTTTTAGCGAACAAGACGAACATGCTTTTGTCGGCTTTACTTTCGGCGTATAATTTTTCTTATAATATTCATGCATTTCCTCGAATATTTTTCTTACTTCACAGCGAAGTTCTTCCGTAAATTCCACCGGCTCTCGCCTTCTCGTTTCCCCATAAAAGATTGCTCCCTCCGTAATCTCTGTCGAAAACATTTCTTCCAGGCACATTGCCTGTGCAGCAAGCTGCAGCTTGTCTTCATCTGATTCCTTTGGTTTTCCTTTTTTATATTCAATTGGATATACTGAATACAATCCCCTATGACCAAATAATGTTATTCCATCTTCGCATTTATGAAATTCAACGATATCGCATTCTCCGCTTACTCCCATACTTTTTGAAGATACCGGAAGTGCCCGGACAATAAGGATGTCCTTTCTTTTTTCTGTAAGATATGGATCATGTGCTTTTTTATGCATCAGTTCTCCAACAACCGTATGGACATTTTCTGCCCACTGCTGCTCAATATGGATCAATGCCCACTGTCTTCTGCAAAATTTAAAATGCTGGATTCCGGAGATCATCAAATAATCATCCTGCGCGTATTCCATTAAATCATCCTTTTCACTTCTACCGAATCTGGTATTTCTTCTTCATGAATGGTAACTTTATAATCCTGATACTTTCTCGGATATTCCACAGTTTCATTTTTCTTAACTTCCACTGCGTCAAATAATTTATATGCCGGACAATCTCCCAATTCCTTACTGTGCTTAAACACAATCAATTCCCGGACTGCCATTTTTCCCCTTGCCGCAGAATGATCATTTTCAAACATATTGATAATTGCATCCCATAATAAATCCAGATCCTCCTCTGAAAATCCGGTTACCTTTCTTGCCAAATTCGCCGAAACGTATCCTTCCACGCGGTACAGTCCATATGGAACAATACTCTTTCTTCCCATTTCTGTGCTTTTATTTTCTGCATCTTTTTCGGTTGTAATTGCAACTCTTGTAATGGTTACTTCCTGACTAATAATTGGATCAATACTTCTGGCAAACCCAAGCTGCACCGGTCCCCGCACCTGTCCACAATTTAGGGAAGCTTTCACAAAAGTTGTCATAACTGCACCAAATGTCCGAATATCATAAAAATTTTTGCACATATAATCCCGCAGTTTCAGATCTGCATCCGGATCTGATTTCTTTAACTTTTTCAGGGCATCCGTTACCTTTTTATCTTCCGTTTCCGTCACTCCTAAGCTCTCACAGGCCTCCCGGTCACTTCTGTTTAATGGCACATTTTCCTTAATATAAATCTTGTATCCAGCTTCGTCTTCTTTCACCATCTCGATATAATTACGAATCTTACGTTTTAAACATACATCTGTTACCAGACCTAATCCGCTCTCCGGATCAATGCGTGGCATATTTCCCGCATCCGGATCTCCATTTGGATTTCCGTTTTCCACATCAAATAATATAACAAATTCATATCTGTTTTTAATTGCTTCTCCCATTTACTTATCCTCCCTTTTTTCATACTTTTTCTGTGTCTGATGATAATATCCCAACATAAATTTTCCCTGTTCTTCCAAACTCAATCGTTGTGGAAAAGCGTTAATTTTTTCCATGAGTTCTGTCAACAGTTTTTCGTAATAAATTTTTGATCCACCCCCAATTTCACGTTCCAATTTTTTAATGTGGCTGTTTTTTAATTTGATTAAAACTGGAAATACTGACGCAGGTGTTGCACATGCGGAATTAAAATAGCGATCTCTTATCGTTGTATTAACTCCCGGATTTGCATCCTTTTGAATAGACTCCAATACTGAAAATAATCTTCCCAATATATATGGAGTCTCATTACTTGATTCATTTAATCCCATACATTCTTCTCCTTCTTTCCATTGATAATTTTTTATCAAAAAAGCTTTGATAATTGCTGCCCTTCCATAAGTAACATTTCCCTGTTCCGAACGAATGCGAATCAGGGTATCTGTATATAAACTTGCTGGATACCGATTCCCCGACAAAACCGCCTGTAATACAGAAGCCGCCATATTCGCAACCGGTTTTTTCTCTTTGGATTTCATATTCACGGTTTCCTGCAGCATACGATAGATTCCAAGAAATTTTCTATCGTTTGCCCAGGAAGGCCTTACAACATCCATGCGTTTATAATGTGCTTCTATATTTTTTAAAATGGTTCCAAATGAATTCTGATAGAAAAACCGAACCGATAGTCTCGCTGCATTTGGCGCCAGACATAATATATAAAACTGCTGTGTCAGATCAATCGTTATATCGTCCAGATCGATCGGACGCATTGCTTTTAAATTATCAAAAACTTTCTGTAACTGTTCCTGATTATCTTCTTGCGGGTTGATCGAAATACAAAAAAGATCCTCACACTTTTTTTCTCCGGTTTCTGCCCAGAATACAATCATGGAATCTCCCAATGAAAATGTGTTTTCCCTTTTGCTTAAAAGATAATTCAATGCTGTCGTATACGCAAACTCTGCATATTTTCCCACCGGGGCATTGTAGCTTTGCTCCTTTCCATAGGATTCAAACGCCGGGGCATTAAACGAAACAAGCGCCGCCCCGCTGGACTGCGCCCCAGGAACCCCTTTGATTCCCCGGTGGATTCTTGCAATCTCCGTTCTTTCCCCTGTTACAAGGCATATTCCCGTTTGTTCTTCCCCGTTTGCTTCAATCGAATTTTCCCAAGCTGCTTTTATATCTGAATCATCCTGTGCATAATCCATTCCCATGCAAAAGATAAGATTTCCACCCTCATTTAGTTCCTCCCATTTGTCCTGAACGCAGCCATTGTCTTTTGCATTTTCCGGATTCCACGTTTCAAAAAAAGAACAGATTGCTTTTGCCATAGGATTATCTACATCTTTTAATAGTGCGATATGTTTTTCCTTTGCCGCCTGAAAACAGTCTTTCACACGATCATTTGTTCCATCTGTATCAATTCCAAGCATATATTTGGCATTATCACACAGAAAATTTGCTGCAACCCCGGAAGATCGTGTAACCATTTCCGGCACATATAACAGCGCTGGAACCATAACTATTTTTTTCCCTCGCTGGTCTTCTGTCTGCAAAGAATAAATGACTTTTATACTTCCATCTGCATTCAGATCAATGGCATAAGAAACTTTTGCCTGACTCCATCCCGGCTTGGAAACCAGACCCTTTTGTGCAAGATTTTCATATTCCTTTACCAATGCCTGCAAAATCATCGTATCACCTCACAATCCCGCAAATCGATGACACCACGTTTCATAACCGCCCGAAAAAACATCGGCTGAATATCTTCCTTGTTACTATAATCCATATCATACAACATAAACCCCAGGTCTTTTTCCGGAATCTCATCATAAATGGTATGGATCGCTTCCTCCTCACAGAGACAAAAATGTGCTGGAAATTCCCGGCAGCCAAAATATGGCATATGATAACATTCCCCACGTTTTAGTCTCCGCATCATGATATCTTTAAACTTTCCCGGATTATCTGTCTCATTTGCCTGATCCGTCATTTCAAAATGTGCTTCTATCACATATGATACATCCCTTAAAATCAATGAAGCCCGCTGGACAATGTCCTCTTTTGTGCTGATATAAAGAGGCTTGTCTGCTCCATTATATGCCTGTAACACATTGCTGGCGGAAACTTTGCTTTTTACTTCATTTCTCCGGACGCTTGTAAAGCGGATTGGATTTTTTACATATATTTTGTCAATCACCCAACGCAGCCCCGGATGCCAATAGATTGCTTCCAAAATCCCCCTTGCCGCTGATGGTGTCATGACATCATAGGAACACCGTTCCACTTTCATCTCCGGTCTGGAAAATAATGCATATTCCCCCCATACCTGTACCTTTACTCCTACTCCCATTTAAAGTACCACTCCTTCCTCATAGCACGCTGCAATATAGTCTCTCGGCTGATAGTAAAAATCAGAATTATAATTGGAGATCTGTGCATCTATCCACGAATGATATACTTCCCAGATTCCATCTACAATTTTATGATCATCATAACAGTCTTCTATCAACCGTTCATAAACTTCCCCGATATCCCAATAATCCGGTATTTTATACCGGCATGCCTGCACATTATCAAAAGTTCCAGAGTTCATGTGACATTCCTGTATAAACTCATCCGCCACTTTTTCGATCGGCTCACAGTGAAAAACATCCGCGAATTCGTAAATCCGCTGAATGCGTTCTTTTGTAAGACAATCCACGACTTCTTTTCTTGTTCGTTTCATCTGTCTTCCAATATATTCAATCAGACTACATGTATAAAATAAATCATTATTATTTTTTGTTCCCATACACAGCCTCACTTCCGATATATTCTAACGTATCCAGCGCCGAAATCGTATGAAAGCTGATCTGATGGGTAGGATGGTTAAATTTCGCCAATTCCCAGAATGCGGCTCTGGATATTTTTCCGTCAATGAAATTCTGGATATAATTATAAATCGTATCATCTGCCATCGGACCTTCCACAATATCATAAGTATGTGCAATGCCCTTTCTGCACTGCACGATAAAATCCAGCCATTCTTCCGTCATCTCATCAAAACGCAAATATTTTAACTTTTCATTTGGTGTATACTCGTATTGATTCAGATACCCTTTCGTTCCATACCTGCCTGCCCATCGCCTCGCCTGTTCCGGAAACTGTGTGCAATAAAATCCGAAATAAAAATCTTTATGAAAACGTGCCTTTCGAATTTCCGGATATTTTACAACTTCTTTACTGCCGTGATATAAGATCATTCTTTCCTCTTTCTATTGTCATCATTTTACAACATTCTATCTTTTATTTATCATACTACTTTATCTATCATTAATCAATTCTTTTTGACTTTTACTTAAATTACTATTGAACTTTAAATTTATTCTTGAATATAAAAATAAAATTGTTTATACTTACTATTGTCAGGTTCCACCTGTGGATTGAAATAATAGTCTTTTTAGTAACGCAAACGAGTGGCGATGTAATCTTCTTTACATCGCCACTCCTCTTTACAAATACAAATCCATTCCCGAATCCACAGACAAATCTAATCCCATATCCTCCGTATACTGATCCAGCTTCACAAGCTCATAAAACTCTGTAGCATCCGAAGAAATCTCCTGTATCATCCCGGCATCCCACAAAATTTTAAAAAGGTTATCATATACCTGAATACAATATTGTGATGCCTTTCGCATCCGTTCCTTTGAAAATCCCTGATGTTTCAATTCCACCAGCAGTTCTTCTGCCTCCTGCTCCACCGGCACCAAAATGGTTCTTGTATCTTCTTCAATCAGACGAAATTTTTTTGCTGCAGTTTCAAAATTATATTTATGTTCTTGAAATTTTCCCATAATATTCTTTTTATCCAGACTTTGCTCCCGAAAACGGTATAACCGTTTAAAATACTCTGTTATGCTGTCCAGATCAGAAATATCATCTGTTTCCTGCAAAATTGCTTTTGCAATATCCACCGGCAGCCTTTGACTTGGAGCTATTTTGCTGTCTGTTACATCAAACACAAAAACGATACTGTCCTCTGCTTTTTCCTGCCCCTCCCGGTTGCAGCGTCCTGCCGCCTGTATGATAGAATCCACACCTGCAATCTGTCGATACACATGGCAAAAATCCAGATCTACCCCGGCTTCCACCAAGCTAGTAGAAATTAAGATACACTTTTTCTTCTGCTTTAATCTTTCCCTGATCTGTGCCAGAATCCGCTTTCGGTGTTTTTGATACATACTTGTTGACAGATGATAAACTCCCTCTCCCTTTAATTTGCGATAAAGTTCCTGTGCACATTTTTTTGTATTTACGATACACAATGCCTGTTTTTCTTTCTGCAGTTGGCCCGCTAACTGATCAATAGGAACATATCCGAGATTTTGATACGTTACCCTTCTGAAAAATTCAAACTGTTCCTTCACATTCGGACACAATTCTACAAATGTACGCTCTCCGATAAATATTTTATCCAGCGCCGGTTGTGTAGCCGTACACAATACCATACTTGACCGATAATCCTCCATAAGTGTTTCCATCATTGCAATACACGGTTTTAAATAATCTACAGGGAGCATTTGTGCCTCATCAAAAATCACAACCGAATTTGCAATATTATGAAGCTTTCTGCACTTGGACGATGTATTAGCAAAAAGCGATTCAAAAAACTGAACGCTGGTTGTCACGATCACCGGTTTATCCCAATTCTCACTGGCAAGCTGCATGGGTTTTAGATCTTCCGAGCTGTCATAATCAACATTACAGTGATGTTCCAACACATTTTCTTCCCCCAGGATGTTCCGAAACACCTCAGCATTCTGTTCAATAATACTGGTGTATGGAATGACATAAATAATGTGATCCATATGATGAAAAACTGCATGTCTTAACGCAAATGCTAACGATGCAATCGTCTTTCCACCACCGGTAGGAACCGTCAGATGAAACAGACCTCTTTCTTCTTTTCCAGCTTCCATACATGCTTTTAAAATTTCTGTTCTTCTTCCATTGATCGAATTTAGGTCCTGATTTTCAAGCCAGGGCTGCACATGATTTTCCAGTTTTTCCAACAATATTTCCATATTCTGTCCGGAATTTCTCCCTGTCTGACCATTTTTCATGAATTTTTCTGTATCTAAAAAATCCGCATCCACAAGGCAGGAATAAATCATCCGCATAAAAACACTGAGTGAAAAATCAAAATTTTTATTTGGTTTTCTTACAAATGGGTCCGTCTCTATCTTCGGAATCTTTACTTCATATTGATATGCCTGATAATCACATATTTTTTTCTTTAATCTGCCGCATAAACTGGATGGAATTTCTGTATTTCCATAATCCGGAAGTCCGGCATGATGTCCGGCAATACAATATGCCAGTAAAGAATAATACCCACCTTTTTCCATACACAATTTCGTTCCTGCTGTAGAATGATCTACCTGTTCATTCGTATCATATTTTATTTTCTTTTGGAATTCTTCGGAATATTTTCCTATGTCATGGAGCATTCCACAGCAATACCCCCATTCCTGTTTTCCAAATGCATCTGCAAATGCTCCAGCCAATTGAGCCGTTCCGGTTAAATGTTCCAAAACCGTCTGAATTCTATCCCCATCTTTATGTGCTATATATTCCATATCATTTCTCCCATACATTTTACTTTCATTATATATCACAACAATAAGAAACGGCCACCATACTTTCAAATCTAAAAATACAGTGACCGTTCTACTCGGTTTCGTTATTCAATTTTTTGTTCCTTTCTTTTGTAATTTATTTTCTTCAGCTCACAGATACTTCCATCTGTTTAGAAAATTAGTGATATGTAATCTCTATATTGAATAATAATCTGAAGTCTGCTCTCTCGCTTTTTATAAAATGAACTTCTTCCGCACATCTTACCCTCAAATTACCTTCTGTGGTATCTTTCCGCAGCATCTTCATCAGTAAAATGTCTGTACATATCCATTGCCTTTCTCACTCTTGGTATCTTATCCTAAATACCCTCAATTATTATTTTCTATTCCAAAAGGCTTTTCCCGCTGAAATTTTCAGACACTACCACGCTTACCATGAAGTTTTCGTTTTGATCATCGTCCCATTGGACTGTACCTCCTTTTCTCATTCAATTCCTGCTTACTCCAAGCTTCTTTCTATTTCCAATTGGCTTTCCAACCGCTTGGTCCGATTGGAAGTCTTGTGTAATTAGGTCTTGTTTGTTTTGTTGACTGTATATTATCATAGTTGCTTTATATTGTCAACTATTTTGTTCTATATTTTTAAATTTTTCTCTTTATTTTCTGTTTATATTTAAATTGTTTGTGTTTTTATGTGTTTTCTCTATTTTACCAGTAATTTGCATGCAATCATCCAACGCCACGGAACCGCCTTTCCATTGCCCCCACAAAATTACAAAATCGGGAAAATTTCATACAAATTTTATTGATTTTATTGGGTAATTATGTATAATACTAAATTAGGGAAAAAGGAATTTTTTCTTACTATACTATAAAGAAAGAGGTTTAAATCAAGATGGCAGAAATCAATTTAAGCAAGTATGGTATCACCGGTACCACAGAAATCGTTCACAACCCTTCTTATGAGAAATTATTCGAAGAAGAGACAAAAGCTGGCCTTGAAGGATATGAAGTTGGTCAGGAGACAGAGCTTGGTGCAGTTAACGTAATGACTGGTATCTACACCGGACGTTCTCCAAAAGACAAATATATCGTTATGGACAAGAACTCAAAGGACACTGTATGGTGGACATCTGATGAGTACAAGAACGACAACCACCCAATGACAGAAGACACATGGGCAGTTGTTAAGGATATTGCAAAGAAAGAGCTCTGCAACAAGAGACTTTTCGTTGTAGATGCATTCTGTGGTGCAAACAAAGACACCCGTATGGCTATCCGTTTCATCGTAGAGGTAGCTTGGCAGGCACATTTCGTAACAAACATGTTCATCAAGCCTTCCGCTGAAGAACTTGAGAATTTCGAGCCTGATTTCGTAGTATACAATGCTTCTAAGGCTAAAGTTGCAAACTACAAAGAGTTAGGATTAAACTCTGAGACATGTGTAGCTTTCAACATCACAAGCAAAGAGCAGGTTATCATCAATACATGGTACGGCGGAGAAATGAAGAAAGGTATGTTCTCTATGATGAACTACTTCCTTCCACTCAAGGGTATGGCTTCTATGCACTGCTCCGCAAACACAGATTTAGATGGCAAGAATACAGCAATCTTCTTCGGTCTGTCTGGAACAGGAAAGACTACACTTTCTACAGATCCTAAGCGTCTCCTGATCGGTGATGATGAGCACGGCTGGGATGACAACGGCGTTTTCAACTTCGAAGGTGGATGCTATGCTAAGGTTATCAACCTGGATAAGGATTCTGAGCCAGATATCTACAACGCAATCAGAAGAGATGCTCTTCTTGAGAACGTAACTGTAGATGCAAACGGCAAGATCGATTTCGCAGACAAGAGCGTTACCGAGAACACTCGTGTTTCTTACCCAATCGATCATATCAAGAATATCGTACGTCCAATCTCTTCTGCTCCAGCAGCAAAGAACGTAATCTTCCTGTCAGCAGATGCTTTCGGAGTACTTCCTCCAGTATCTATTCTGACTCCAGAGCAGACACAGTACTACTTCCTTTCCGGATTTACTGCAAAGCTTGCTGGTACAGAGCGTGGAATTACTGAGCCTACACCTACATTCTCTGCTTGCTTCGGACAGGCATTCCTTGAGTTACATCCTACAAAGTATGCTGAGGAACTCGTTAAGAAGATGCAGAAGAGCGGCGCTAAGGCTTACCTCGTAAATACTGGATGGAACGGATCCGGAAAGCGTATCTCTATCAAAGATACCCGTGGAATCATCGATGCAATCTTAAACGGAGATATCAACAACGTTCCTACTAAGAAGATTCCTTACTTCGATTTCGAAGTACCAACCGAATTAAACGGTGTAGATACAGGAATTCTTGATCCTCGTGATACTTATGCTGATGCTTCTGAGTGGGAGACAAAGGCTAAGGATCTTGCAGCAAGATTCATCAAGAACTTCTCCAAGTATGAAGGAAATGCAGCTGGTAAGGCACTGGTTTCTGCTGGTCCTCAGTTATAATTTCCCTGTATCAGGTAAATTCGATATGCAAAAAGAGCATCCCATGTGGATGCTCTTTTTATTGTTTACCAAAACCAAAACTCAATGCTGTAGATTCTGTCAAAAATCTAATTTAAGGCGTCAGCCCCGCTCTCTCTGGTACGGATCTTTGTAGCAGTACGGATCTCATAGCTGAAAATCTTTCCATCCCCGACTTCTCCGGTAAATGCAGCCTTCTGAATGGCATCAATGGTCGCTTTCTCCCATTCCTCGGACGATACCACAATCTCAAACTTAATCTTCGGCTGCATCATAACATCTACTTCTGTACCACGCACTCTCTTTTTATATCCCCTCTGTGCACCGCATCCCATCACTTGTGATACGGTGATACCATTCACATCAATCGCGTTTAATGCTTCCTTTACATCCTCAAAAACTTCTTCCCGGACGATTGCTTCCACTTTTATCATCATAAGCTTCTTTTTTTTCTCCTTATACATGATTATTTTATACTACCAGATTTATCTCTGTCTCGAAATAACTGACGGATCCATTATAACATACGAGGTCTGTTTCTGGGACTTATGAATCCAGACCATTAAATGTCGGATACGCACTCTCTCCATGCTGCGAAATATCCAGACCAACTTTTTCTGCTTTTTCATCTACACGAAGCTCCGTAAACAATCTTACAATGCCAAGGCAGACCAGTGTACCGACAATCGCCACGGCAACTGTCACAACAATTCCAATAATCTGTGCAACAAATAAACGGTAATTTCCAAAAAACAGTCCATCCCAGCGGGCGACCGGATTGATAGAATGTTTTGCAAACAATCCGGTTGCAATTCCTCCCCAGACTCCTCCGATGCCATGGCAGCCAAATGCATCGAGTGCATCATCAATCTTTAATCTTCCTTTCAACAGGGAAATGGTACCACAGCAGATCGGGCTGACCAGTGCTCCGATGATAATTGCCGACCAGATCGGAACAAATCCAGCTCCCGGTGTAATTGCAACCAATCCAACAACCAGACCGGTAGAGGCACCTACCAGGGTAGGCTTTCCATCCTTGATCACATCAATAAACATCCAGGACATCATGGCGCTTGCACTGGCAAGTGCAGTTGTCATAAATGCATGTGCTGCCAGTCCGTTTGCTGCCAATGCACTTCCTGCGTTAAATCCAAACCATCCAAACCATAAAATAAATGCTCCGAGTGCTACAAACGGAATGTTATGTACCCGGTATGCCGTCTGTTCATATCCTCTTCGCCTGCCAAGGATAATGGAAAATACCAGTGCACTGACACCGGAACTGATATGTACCACATTTCCTCCGGCAAAATCAACCGATCCGATCTCTGCAAGAAATCCTCCCTGTCCCCATACCATGTGCGCCATTGGGTAGTATACAATGACGGACCAGAACATAATAAATAAAAACAATGCCTTAAATTTTACACGACCCACAAGAGAACCCGTGATCAAAGCCGGCGTAATCATTGCAAACATCATCTGAAATGCAATATAAACCAGATGCGGTATCGTCGACGCATATGGACCTGCTTCATTCATTTTAATTCCATGCAATCCAAACCACCGGAAATCTCCAATAATTCCTGCATGATTTCCACCAAAAGACAGTGAATATCCAAACAATACCCACATGACAACCGACAATCCCATAATCGCTGCGCATGCCATCATGGTGCTGACGACATTCTTTCTTCGCACCAGTCCTCCATAGAAAAAGGCTAATCCAGGTGTCATAAAAAACACCAGAGCTGAACATATCAGCATAAATCCCGTATCCCCTGCGTTCATCTAATCTTCCTCCATTCTTTTATACTTTTAAACGCAAAAAAGGCGTCAAAAGAATTCTCTTTTGACACCTTCGTCGTAGATAATCATAGCAGACTTATTACTCCAATGCAAGCATTTTTCCATAATATTTGCTATTTGAAAATTGCAAAGTTTAATTCTACCATCCATTTATAC